>ENA-OFCI01000425-OFCI01000425.1-metagenomes-genome-assembly--contig:-NODE-425-length-25756-cov-5.923194_pt1 | contig 25756 bp, 20 predicted proteins | sample MGYA00153391_OFCI01 | MGnify analysis MGYA00153391
GCAAACTACTATAAGCAACTCAGAACTGCCGTTGCCGAACCTGTATTAACTTAAACCCACCAGCCTCCACGAATGCCGGCGCGGTTCAGGTGCTAATTAATTCGCCGTTGTATGACACGATTCACCCTATAACGGTCAGATTTAGCAGTTGGCTTTAGCGATTCGATGTAATCACTTTTTATTTTTCGGGCTGATGATGCTGCACTCTTTAAAAAATTCAAGCCGCGCGGTGGCAGTGGAATTGTTTTGTGAGCAATTAAAATAGCTGACGCTGAGGCGTCTGCCGACCAAAAGTACCAGTTATATGACTGTTTTGCCACCATCTGAAGCCGGTCTTTCGACTGCCGAAGCCACGCTCAGGCTGCAACGGGACGGCGCGAATGCGCTCCCAAGCGGCGGGCGTCGCACGCTTTTGCACATCATCTGGGAAACAGCTCGCGAACCCATGTTCTTGCTACTGCTTGCCGCGGGGACGCTCTATCTTTTGTTCGGCGAGCCACTTGAGGGCATGACGCTATTTGGCGCGGTACTAGTCATGCTTGGGCTGACGATGTACCAGGAAGGCAAGACCGAGCGCGCGATGGAGGCGTTGCGTGATCTCACTAGCCCTCAGGCCCGCGTGATTCGCGATGGTCAGACGGTTCATATTGCTGGGAATGAGGTCGTCGAAGGCGACATTATGCTGTTAGCTGAGGGAGACCGTGTTCCGGCTGATGGCGTGCTGCTCAAGGTCAATGGCCTGCAGACGGATGAGTCCCTGCTCACGGGTGAGCCGATACCGGTCCGCAAAGTTGCCGCCGCAGAAGACGCAGTAGCACCCGCGCACCCCGGAGGCGACGATATTCCGTTTGTTTACTCGGGCACCCTCATTGTTCAGGGGCAGGCCATGGCACGAGTCACCGCCACTGGGCCACGCAGCACTATTGGCCGCATCGGTACTTCGCTCAATTTACTCAATGCGCTCGAAACTGAGCGCTCGCCGCTGCAAAAGCAAACTGCAATGCTGGTTCGTAATCTCGCCGTGCTCGCGCTCTGCCTGTCGCTTGTGCTGGTCGCTATTTACGGTCTGCTGCGTGGTGACTGGTTGCAGGCCGTGCTTGCCGGTATTGCGCTGGCGATGGCGTTGTTGCCCGAAGAGTACCCGGTCGTGATGACCATCTTTCCGGCGCTGGGCGCATGGCGATTGTCCAAAGAAAAAGTTTTGACGCGACGTATCAACGCAATAGAAACACTCGGTGCGACCTCCGTGCTCTGCGCCGACAAGACCGGTACGCTGACCGAAAACCGGATGACGGTGGCGCGACTTCAAACGGAGGGCGAATTGCTCAGCGTTGATTACGGCGCTGGGGGTGAGCTACCAGAAGCGTTTCATGCGCTGGTCGAGTACACCATCCTCGCCAGTGCGGTCGATCCGTTCGATCCGATGGAAAAAGCATTTCACCGCTTGGGCGATCATTTCCTTGCGAATACTGAACACATCCACACCAACTGGACCATTGCGCACGGCTACGGCCTGACCCCTGAACTGAAGGCGATGGCACAGGTGTGGACGGCTGTCGGCGGTGGGGGTCATGTGGTGGCTGCCAAGGGTGCGCCGGAAGCCATCATTGATCTTTGTCACATGGACGCCGCCGCGCAATTGCGGGTGAGGGCGCAGATAGACGCGATGGCTCGCGACGGTCTGCGTGTACTGGGTGTTGCGCAAGCGCGCCACATCATGGAAGCCGGCGAAAACTGGCCGGAAGGTGAGCACGATTTCGACTTCATTTTCGTCGGTCTGGTGGGACTATCTGATCCGATTCGCGCGGAAATACCTGAGGCGATTAGGCAGTGCAATGATGCCGGTATTCGCGTGATCATGATCACCGGCGATTATCCGGCCACGGCACATGCCATTGCCGCGCAGGCGGGCCTAAAGGTGGCTGACGCCGATGTTATTTCCGGCGACGAGTTGAGTAAACTGAGCGATACCGAATTGCAAGCTCGATTGAAAACAGCCAGCGTCTGCGCTCGTATCGCGCCCGAACAAAAGCTTCGCATCGTGCAAGCACTTAAAGCTGATGGCGAGATCGTCGCGATGACCGGTGACGGCGTGAATGACGCTCCCGCGCTCAAGGCTGCGCACGTTGGCATCGCGATGGGCGGACGCGGCACCGATGTCGCGCGCGAATCGGCATCGCTTGTGTTGCTCGATGACAACTTCGCATCCATCGTACGCGCCATCCGGCTCGGCCGCCGCATTTTTGACAATCTGCAAAAGTCGATGGCCTACCTACTCGCCGTACATGTGCCCATCGCCGGTATCGCGCTGCTACCAGTGCTGTTCGGCTGGCCGACAATGCTGTTCCCGCTGCACATCGCGTTTCTTGAGTTGGTAATTGATCCGGCCTGCTCGCTCGCTTTCGAGAACGAGCCTGCTGAAGCCGATGTCATGCAGCGCCCGCCGCGCAGTACCACCGCGCAACTCTTCGGCGGCGCGACACTTATGTTTGCTCTTCTGCAAGGCCTCGGCGCATTGGCCGCCGTAGCGGGCGCGTACTGGTGGGGACTTAGTCACTTGCCTGAGCCACAGGCACGCGCCTTCGCTTTCTGTACGTTGGTGATTGCGAATCTGGCGCTGATCCTGTCGAACCGATCCAAGAACGGCTCACTATTTGCGACGCTGCGGCGTCCCAACAAAACACTGTGGCTGGTGGCGGCAAGCACCGTTGTGCTACTCGTCGTGGTGATTGAAGTCCCGGTGCTGTTCGAGCTATTTCGGTTTGACACACCGCCGCCGATGGCGCTACTTGCCGTCGCAGGCATCGGTTTGCTCAGTGCGTTATGGTTTGAGCTAGTGCGATGGACCCGCGCGAGCTGGACGGGCTCAAAAACACGAACACCATAAGCTGAGATTTTAAGATGCTTTTTTTAATTGCTGGTCGTACCAATTTTTTTCAAATTCAGCCGGTGACTGGTTGTCGATCTTTTGATGCTGTCTGGTAGCAACTTCTGAAAATTAGTAACAAGATGCTAGACGAGACGGCTCTATTCTAAAAGTTGGCCCCTTGATGTTTAGTTATAACGGTCGCTCTGACCGAGGCCTGAAATTGTGGACGGGCAAGTTGGTGCGAGATATATTAATGGCCTAGGCCACCCCGAAAAACCGACGGCGTTCTTCGCGAAAGAGTCGAAGTGGGGTACGCCATGATCGATAAACTCCGTAATACGCATTCGGTTGCCAATTTATGTAGCCTGCTCAATGTCGCCAGGAGTGGCTATCAGGCGTGGAGCCGTGACAAGGTACTTCCTGCCCGCAAATGGGAAGACGCGCGCCTGTTGGCGGCGATTTGGGGCTGCCCATGAACGTGGTCGCGGCATCTATGGCCCAAAGAAGATTTAAACCGAGTTGACCGCACAAGAACTGATAGCCGGACTGAATCGCATCAAGCGCTGCGCATGCTCCACGGCATCCGCTGTAGGCACAAGAAGAGGTTTCGTGTCAAGACAGACTCCAAGCATCTGTTACCGGTGGCCAAGAATTTGCTCAACCGTCAATTTGCACCAACCGAACCGAATCGGGTGTGGGTAGCGGACATCACCTATATTCCGACTGATGAGGGTTGGCTGTTTCCGGCGGCCATCAAGGACCTGTATACCTGTGAGATCGTTAGCTGGGCGATAGACAAGCAACTGGTGATTGATGCACTACCCGAAGCGTATTGGCGTAAGAAGCCAGCGGGCGGGTTGCTGCACCACCCAGATCGTGGCAGCCAGTATTGCAGCTAGGCATACGGCGACTTACAGCGCAGCTACGGGATGGAACCCTCAATAAGTCGCCGTGGCAATTGTTGGGAGCACCAAGCCTGGCCTCGGGCCACAACGCACCGATGGAGAGTTTCTTCGGCGTACTAAAGACCGAGAGCTTGCATCATTACCGGTTTGCAACGCGCAAGAAAGCCTGACGCGTGGTCTTTGACTATACCGAGGTGTTCTACGCCCCGAGGAAAGTCCCCTTGGGGGATAACCAGGTCAGGCGCCACGCCAAGATCAACAATCAGTCGCCCGCCGACTGCGCACAACAATTCAACGAGGCCCAAATCCAATTAGCCGCATATTTCACTGATTTGCCCGTCCACTAAATCAGACCTCGCTCAGTCTTTGCATACTTGGCGAACGCCCAAGCCTTGCGTTTTAACCATTTTCCCGACTTGTAGCTTGAAATCTGTGTCAAATACTCTTCTGGATTTCAGGTTGCTCACGGGGTTTTACCATTTCAGTTTTAACAACCTACCGGGCTGTCTGGTTTTATTAGGCCACTACAGTATTCACTCTGTCGGTTCACGTTGTCAGCTCATAAGCGGGTTTTGTTTATAAAACGCTTTGAGTTGGGCATAGACCGCCGGATAGCCTTTGGCCAGATGTTCGGGGCGCTCAAAAAATGTTTCCGACGCTACCGCAAAAAATTCAGCGGGGCTTTGACTGCCGTACGGATCAATCGGTAAAGCCTCGGCTGTGATGTGCTCAAGCCGTGATGGCCGTTGCGCAGACTGACTTTGCTCATCCACGCGCTTGCAAAAGTCCAGATATGCATCCATAAAATCGCGTTTCCACGTAGCCGCACTCATGCCTTTGTGCAGCGGTGGAAAGCCATTCGCGTTGCCGTTCCGCATATCCAGCTTATGGGCAAATTCGTGGATAACGACATTATGTGCATGGGACTGGCGGTGGCTCGCATCAGGCGGTGCAACATCCTCGTACGACAGTACAACCGGCCCGCCCAGCCATGCTTCACCCGCCAACACGTCGCGGCTCGAATGCACCAGACCGAGTTGGTCTGTGGTCTCGCGCCGGGGCGAAAATTTACCGGGATAAACAATAACCTCTGACCAATCATCGAACTGATTAATGCCGAGCTCCAATACCAACAGACTCGCTTGCGCGGCGATTTGAACCTGCATCAGTGCGGTGATGTCCAGATTAGCCGCACCAATAATCGCTTTGCGCGACAAAAAGTCAGAGGCAATTAATCGTAATCGCCGATTTTCTTCTTGGGTCAGACGCTGCGTGGAGCGGTAGGGCGCGATTGCCTGCCGCCAAAGGGTGTCATCAATCAACGGCACAGACTTCGCGGTAGCGCGTTTAGCCATGCGGTAAGTCGAGCGAATTTGGTCAATCAAAGCGTTAAACATCAGCATTTACATTAATTGCACTTCTTTGATGTTGACGATATGTGCGGCCAATTTTTCAATACTCAATGGCGCAGATCCCTCGGCCTTATTGTTGATGATCACAAACGAGGGATGATTCCCCTCCACCGCGCGCAAGCATGCCGCTGCCAGGCTGGCACGACTTTCCATATCTTCATCCACCAATCGATTAAACGGAAAGTAGCGCGTTTTTGCGTCCGCATATTTAAAGCCCGAATGCAGGCTCCAACGCGCAATCAATGCACCTGGCTCCAGTATTCGATTCATCATTTCGATTTGCTGCTGTGGTGCGGGCATATTGGCGTGGCTAGCAACACACAGCCTGACGGCGGTGGTTTTGAGGCACATTAAAAACCGATCTGTCAGCAATTCGGGATCGCGAATTTCGACTGCATATAAAAAGCCGGGCGGCAGCGCTTTTAAAAAACGATAAAGTCGATTGATCCATGCGTCAGGGCGACGGGTTTGCTGGCGACCCTGCGGCGGAAATTGAAATACCAGCGGGCCGGCTTTAATGCCGAGCCCTGCCGTGGCCGGGGCGATAAACTCGTTGATGGCGTAGTCAACATCGAGGAAGTAACGGCTGTCGCTGAAAATGCCTTCATGTGACCGTATGTATGAGCTGGTAATCGCCATCGGTGCTTTAACCAGAAATCGAAAACCATCATCGACCTGGCTTGCATAGCGCGCGTAATCACGCTCGGAAATAGGGGCATAAAATGTTCGGTCAATGCCTACCGTGCGACAAAGCGGATGTTGTGCATAGGCGGGAAGGCCGTCCCGCGCGAGCTTTTGGTCTGAAAATACGCCGGTGTAAATTAGGCCGTCCCAGCCAGCGAATGACCATGAAGATGTACCCAGATAAATTTGTGGCGAAAGCTTTTGTGCGATATCAATTGATTCGGCTGTGGCGGGCGCGGCCAGAACGGCTGATTGCGGCGGTCTGGCGCCAGGCTCATTTTTGCGCGAGTTACCGGTCTGGCTGATATCGTTATTATCATTTACAGGATCGCCTAATAAATCGAATGGAATCGTAGGTATGGACATGGCGTTGCTTTGCAAGAGGCGCGCTGTGATTTAGAAATGCTATGTTTACACTTTAAAATATGTTGTTCAAAAATGGGAGAGATTGCCTTGAATTTTTTGCTTTCCGCCAGTTTTTACGTGTCTTTTGCTGCATTAGCGATCATCTCAAGCTCCGCGGCCAGAGCGGACATCATCATTCAGGGCAGGGTCGTGACCATGAATGATGCAGGTGATGTGTTTCCCGACGCACGGGTCTGGTTGCGCGACGGAAAAATTGTTGCAATTCTAAAGCGCGGTGAGCTGCTGCCGCGCGAAGCCAAAAACATTCCAGTGATCAACACCAACGGCGTGATTTATCCCGGCATGATTGACCTGCATAACCATCCTGAATACGCGCACTATCCGCTGCTGCCAATCGCCCGAAAATACAAAGATCGTTATGAGTGGCGTTGGTACGACGACGACTATAACAAGCGCATCACGTTTCCGCAGCAAGTACTGGCTAATGCCAATTATTATGACCTCGGCCTGGAAATAGGTCGTTATGGCGAATACAAAGCCTTAGTGGGCGGCACGACCTCATTGCAGGGCGGGCGTGTTGGTCAGCCTTACGCGAAGAGCGAATGTCTGGTGCGTAATATCGAAACATCACCGGTTGCCTCGCGCTTGGCCAATAGCCGCGTTGATCTCGGTCGTGACGCAGACGAGTGGAAAAAAATTCAGGATGAATACGCCAAGGGTATCTTGGTGGTACACCTTGCGGAAGGGCCGAGCGCGAGGATGGCAGACGAATTCCGCTATATCAAGCAAAGCGGATTGTTAGGCCCTAATTTAATTGCAATACATGGCGTCGGGCTGACGGAGCCACAGTTAAAAGAGATGGCGGATGCGAAATCAAAACTGGTCTGGTCGCCGCTATCCAATTTTATATTGTATGGCAAGACAGCCAATATTGATGCGGCGCGGCGGTCGGGCATTTCCATCAGCATCGCGCCGGATTGGGCACCCTCAGGCAGCAAGTCTATTTTGGGAGAGCTGAAAGCCGCTGACCTGGCCAATAAAAATGAATTAAAAATGCCGTTCACAGATCGTGAATTAGTCGAAATGGTGACGCGTCGTCCGGCCGAGGCGATGAACTGGACAGACAAGTTGGGACAAATTCAACCGGGCTTTTTAGCGGATTTGATTGTTGTGGATAGCCGCAATGCAGACCCCGCTGTTGATCCCACTGGTTCCCCATACCGTAATCTGATTGATGCCACCGAAGATAATATTGCGCTGGTGTTTGTACGCGGCGAAGCGCTCTATGGTGATGCCATCCTGCTTCAGACTGTCAGGGGCGGCTTCACTGGTTTGGAGTTACTGGCGAGACCCGACAGTGCGCGTGGTGCGGCCCTGAAAAAACGTCGTGAAAAAGCGATTGCGCCTAACTGCCCCGACACTGCGCTACCTATCATGAGCGTCAGGGATACCGTCGCGCGCTTGCAAGAGGGCATGAAATTTGACGCAGACTACACCGCCAGACGGGTTTCGATTGAGCAAATCAGTCGCGATCTGCTGTTATGCGGAGAGACGAAGCCGAGTGACCCGCCCACAGCGGACGACGCTAGGCAGATGCTGGCCTGCCGCTTTGGATTGCCTTTTGAGGAGACTAAATTAAGCCCGCTACTCACTATTGATGACGCCGATTTTTTCCCACGACTGATGGCTAATCCGAATTTACCTGCCTACATGAAAGCGCTGCCTGACTATTACAAACCGTGAATGTTCGCCGCGATTTTAGTTAAGGTGCCAAGCGCTCAATCTTCCAGCGAGTGTCCAAATTCTCTGACCCCCCGACGTCGTGAATGTTGATGCTATAAACGATTCGGTCGTGCAGACGGCTTGAGCGGCCCTGCCAAAATTCGAACTTGTCGGGCACCAAGCGGTATCCGCCCCAATGCGGTGGGCGGGTCGGTTTGAACATGAATTTTGCAGCATATTCCGCGGCGCGTCCCACCAACACCGCTCGTGACGAAATGACTTCGCTTTGCGGAGACGCCCAAGCGCCGATTCGTGATTCGAGCGGTCGCGAATCGAAATAGGCATCGCTATCTTCATCGCTGATTTTTTCGACTAGGCCCTCAATGCGCACCACACGCTCCAGTTCCACCCAGTGAAATTGCAGCGCCGCGAATTTGTTTCCAGCCAGCTCGCGTCCCTTTCGGCTTTGATAGTTGGTAAACCAAACCGGGCCGCGTTGATCAAATCCCTTGATGAGTACGATGCGTGTTGACGGCCGCCGGTCGGCACCCACGGTCGCGAGTGTCATGGCGTTGGCCTCAGGTATCTGGGCAGTCAGCGCCTCATTCAACCATTTCTCAAATTGATCGAATGGTGAAGCGGCGACATCACTTTTGGCAAGTGAAGCAACTTTGTAATCTTTGCGAAGGTCGGCAATATTCATTTGTTTCGTTCCAGTAAAAGTGTTTTTTTTGCGAGCCGCATAATGCTTTCATCAATGTTTGAATTCGCAATCTCATCCAGCGCGATCCATCGAAAGCCCAACGATTCGTTGCCCAGCGTCACGTTGCTATTTTTTGTCACGACCAGATAGCGCGCATCATAGTGCAGGTGCGCGGCCTCATCAAGGCGCTGCGGGATGGTGTGAACATCGACATCAAACAAGTTCAAGTCTGCCAGCGACAGTGCAGGCAGGCGAGTCTCCTCCATCGCCTCGCGTAACGCGCCATCAGCGGGGCTGCCATCGGTATCGTCAATGTGTCCACCCGGCTGAAGCCAGCGATCAAGTTTCGCGTGGTGCAGCAGCAATGCTTGCGTGTGTTGGGCGTTAACGAGCCATGCCGCGGCGGTGACATGTCCAACAAGGTTGCTGCGTTGCCACCATCCGCGGCGGTGGTGCTCGACAAATGATATGGTATCGAGTCGATACTTCTCTTCCGATGCGTTAATGGCCTTGTGGCCGCGCAACTGCTGCAGAAAACTGTCGGTGCTGGAGGCGTTCATGGAAAATAAATTGGATTGTTTGATTGTTGCAAGTCGTGTAATGCAAATTAAAAATTCGAAACAGGAGTCGGTTTTGCTAAAAGGCTGTCGCGAGATTTTTTCTGTTTTTAGAGACGAATTTTTTAGCCTAAGTTTCGTCAGCAGACGATTTAAAACAAGCGTGATGAACCAATGACGGGAAAATATGTATTTTCAGCCATTGCACCAATACCGCAGACACTTGCGCGCATTTGCAAATAATGCGTTATATTTGGCCCCGTGAGACGGAAATGCACTATGACACATCAGCGCACCGCCGCATGTTCCTAGGAACACTTCGACAATAGACTGGAGGATTTACATGGCTGCAAAGAAACCTGCTGCAAAGAAACCCGCCGCTAAGAAGCCCGCCGCGGCCACGAAACCCGTTGCAAAAAAACCCGCTGCGAAAGCACCCGCGGCTAAAGTATCGGCTGCAAAAAAACCCGCTGCAAAAGCACCTGCAGCTAAAAAGCCGGCAGCGGCAAAAAAGCCAGCGGTAAAGCGCACCCCTAACGCCGCATTCATGAAGCCTATGAATGTTAGCGCTATGCTGGGCGCGGTGATCGGCACATCGCCAATGCCACGTACAGAAGTGACCAAGAAGCTTTGGGAATATATCAAAAAGAACAAACTTCAAGACCCCGTTAACAAGCGCATGATCAACGCGGACGAGAAGCTTAAAGCAGTGTTTGGCGGTAAAAAAGTTGTTTCAATGTTCGAAATGACAAAACTGGTTTCCGCACATTTGAAGTAAGCCGCACCGTTTCAAGCGGTTTTCGCTTTATGCAGTAATCAGCTAACCGACTGCACGGTCTCCGTGCAGTCGGTTTGTTTTTAAGGCGACGCGACGTCAGCTTAATTAGCGTCGGCTTCATAAAAATCGGTTGCCTATTCCTTCACCCGTCACATAGGGTCAAGCGGGCTTATGCTGTGCCCGACAGGCTGTCCGTGACCAAAAACTTTTATAGAATCAACCGAATAATATTAACCAGGTATCGCGGAGATTCCCATGCAAGCATCAAAAAGTACCATTACAAATCATGCCGTTCGTCTTGTCACTCGCCCGGTAGGCGAGCCCAAGCGTAGTGACTTTACGTTCACCGATGAGGTACTTCCGTTGATTCAAGACGGAGAAATGCTCGTAAAAGTAGAGTATCTGTCGCTGGATCCGGCCATGCGCGGCTGGATGAATGACGCAAAATCGTACATAGCACCCGTCGCGCTCAATGATGTAATGCGCGCTGGTGGTGTAGAACTAGTCATAGAATCGAAGCATCCAAAATTCGCGGCGGGCGATTATGTTTCGGGAATGGTTAATGTTCAGACTTATTGCGTCACGGACGGCAAAGGCTTTGCAAAGATTGACTCCGCACTTGCGCCGTTGACCACCTATTTAAATGTCTTGGGCATGCCTGGCATGACCGCCTATTGGGGTTTGATGGATGTGGGTCAACCCAAGCCAGGCGAGACGCTGGTTGTATCGGGTGCCGCAGGTGCGGTAGGTTCAACCGTTGGGCAGATCGCAAAAATAAAAGGTTGCCGGACGGTAGGCATCGCTGGCGGCAAAGATAAGTGCGACTACGTTGTGAATACGCTAGGTTTCGACGCCTGCATTGACTACAAAGCCGACGACGTCAAAAAAGCATTAAAGGTAAATTGCCCAGGGGGTGTTGATATTTATTTCGATAATGTCGGCGGAGATATACTCGATGCAGTGTTAACGCGTATCAATCTGCATGCGCGCATCGTCATCTGTGGCGCGATTTCTCAATACAATAATACCGAGGCCGTGAAAGGCCCGGCAAATTATCTATCGCTCTTGGTGAATCGTGCGCGTATGGAAGGCATTGTTGTTTTCGATTACGCGCCGAGATACAAAGAAGCCGCGATAGAAATAGGCGGCTGGCTGGCGGCAAAAAAAATGGTCTCGAAAGAGCATGTGGTTGAGGGTATCGACACTTTTCCCGAATCGCTGATGAAGCTCTTTAGAGGAGAAAATTTTGGCAAGCTAGTATTGAAGATATAAGCCGAGCAGAAAGCAAAGCTCCATTGGGAGCGGACACCTTGGCGACAAATGCCTTGGAGAAGGACGTTTATATTGAAGTTCAGCTTCTTAACCATAACGGCTGACCACATAATTAAGCCGTACTGTCCTTCAAAAATGCGGATTTTCGATAATGCCGATGACATTGCCAAACGGGTCGATGACTGTCGCGGTCTTGATGCCTTCGCCGACATCCGTGATCGCATCATTGGCGCGCGCGCCGGTTGCCAGCAGGCGCGAATGCTCGGCAACAATGTCGCTTGTTCCCCAATAGGTGGCAACACCCGCTCCCTCGGCAGCAGACCCAGTTCATATCCGCCGACCTTAAAGCCCACATAAAACGGCTCGTTGAGATACGGTGGCGCGCCCATTACCTTCGTATAAAAAGCGGTGGCAGCGGCCAGATCGTTCACGTGATAGATCACGGTGCGTAATCCTTGCAGCATGTTTGGCTCCAAAAAAGTTATTGCGACCGATGATTTTAAAGCCAACTAATGGATGTGTGGGGGCGGCAAGCGGTTTGCTATCAAGTGCGAGAAAGTGTTGCGAAGTGCGAGAGAGAGCGACTGTAAGCGCGCGAGAAAGTGTGAAAACGCAGCAGTTTGTTGCAACCGTCGCTATAATTGATAAAAATAGTTTTATAAGCCAATCTTGGCAGCTTGCGTGCTGACAAAATCGTCACGAAGCGCATCAATAAGGGTGTTATGGATCGCAATGATTTATTAGCCGTGACACGCGAACATTTTCTGCGCTCTTTCACGGAATCACTCCAGCCCGCGATTGATCGTAGCGTGACCGCGTTCTACACCAGAGCCGATCAAGCCAAGTCGTCAGCAGACGAGCGCCGATTTCTTGAGGCGCGCTCGGTGCTAACCACGCGCAATGCACAGCTGAAGGCATTGGCGGTACGCAATCTCGAGCAATTGCTCAATCGCGGATTTCAAACCGCCTACAGCACATTCCGTCAGTCGGGCAACGCGAAGCCCAAAGCCGCCACGCTTAGTCTGGTGGACGTGTCGGCGTTTGAAGATGAATTGCGCATAGACAGCATTACGCAGCTATTCCGCGATGAGGCCGATGAGGAATTACGCGATCTTAATATTCGTATGGCGTTACTGTTCGAGCAAGAAAATATCAAGGAGCGTGAAAATCCGTTTCGCCCGTATGTAATGTCGCGCAGTATTGGTAAATCTGCCGAAATGCTCGAGGTCCAGGCGGACGTTACGCTGGCGCTGACTGATCAGTTATGTGAAAGCTTGATTCATCGTATTAGCGACATCTATAGCGGTCTCAACGAGCTGCTTTCGCATCACGGAATTGCTGCCCAACTGCAGCTCAAAATTCGCAAGAGCGCCGAACATGGGCCGACCACCAATGCTGGCGCGGATACAACTGGGCCTGACAGTAGCAGCGGTCAACTGAGGGATGAACGCGTGCAACCCGGCGGGCGGGTTGAGCCGACCATGGGTGGACGCCAATCCAGACGCGGGTCGCAGGACGCTTTGTCCCAGGCGCAGGCCGCTATTGAGGCCCAGGCTCAGGCGCAGGTACAGGCTTATGCAAGCGCACTGGCAGCGCAAAAGGCCCAGGCGCAGCAAGTTCAGTCGCAGCGACGTATTGATCGCCTGATTGGGTGGGTTCGCGGCACACATACCGAAGGCGGAATGGGTGCCGCGGGTGAATCCAGCGTCGCGGGTGGGCCAGCCAGTGGCTTCGGTCGCGGGCCCGCTAGCGGATTCGGCACGACCGCAAACCCAGGTGGTTTGACCGGGCCCGAGATGGGTGGAATGAATGGAATAGGTGGCACGGGTGGAATGGCTGATTTTGGCGGGGAGGGCAACGCGGACCCGCTAATGAGCGGCCAGAATCAGTCAGGCTCGCAGGCTTCAACAGCACCCGCGTGGTTATCGACGGGCGAGCGGGCAGGCGGTGTTTTGCGCCGCGCATTTTTAACCGGTATCGATAGTGTCGCGCCGCCTCGCGAAGATACGGCCGAATTTGATGGGCCGGCCACGGCGATTGCCAGCGCGCGTTTAAACCGTTCAGTACACAGCATGATGCGTGATGAGACGCCTGCGGTGGAGCAGATGTTTCTTGAAGACGGCAGCATCCGCAATCTCATCATGGAGCAGCGTCCCCAGCTAAGCGAGCTCACCGACGCAGTTCAGGAGCGGATGACGATTGATATCGTCGCGATGCTGTTTGAATTTATTTTGCGCGATCCCGAAGTGCCTGCCGAAGTCCGTGCGCAACTGGGGCGATTGCAATTTCTGGTGCTCAAAACCGCGCTGCGTGATCCCACCTTCTTTACCCACAAAGGCCATCCCGCACGGATGCTGGTGAACCGGATTGGTTCCATCTCGCTCAGCTTGCGGCAGGTTGACCCAAGTGCTAAACATCTGACCGCCGAGATTTGTCGAATTGTTGAAGCGCTGCTTGCTGATACCGAAGAGCGGGTCGAAATATTTGCGCAAATGCTGGATGAATTTGACCAGTTTGTGGCGCGTGAATTACGCACATCTGACAAGGATGTCGAGCGTGCGGTACTGGCGATGGAGAGTGTCGAAAGTCGCACGCTGCAATTTGCGCGCATCACCGCGATGATTGCCGACGGTTTATCGATCCTGAAAATCGATCCAAAACTACAGCATTTTATCGTTCACACATGGGCGCACGTGGTGGAGCGTGCGGGTCGCTCGGATGTAGCGGATTCAAAACATTTTCGGTCGATGGTGCCCGACCTCATTTGGAGCATTGCGCCCAAAGTTGTCGAGGTCGATCGTAAACATCTGTTGAGCATGTTGCCGGGTATTTTGTCCACGATGCGTGAGGGCATGACAATGCTCGAATGGGATATTCAACAACAGCAGGATTTTCTGGGCTGGTTGATTGACAGCCATACCCGCGCACTGAGAGCAATCAATTTGATCGGCACCGTGCCGCCGCTGTCATTCATTCGAGACCGTTTTACGGCATTCATCGATAACACCGAATTTGATGTGCGCACACCCACCGACGATGCGGCGGCTGATGAAACAACAAAGGTGCCCGAGTTCAGCGCAGCGTTGCTGGCAGATGCCATTCGCGAATTAAACGTCGACATTAATGTTATTGATGACCTGTTTGATACCAACTTTAATCCGATCAAAACGGTTGCCGACGTCGCATCAATAAGCCAGATTGGTTTATCGGCAGGCCCGGCGGCAAACGACCCTTATCTTGACTCAAGCATCTATGAGTCTGAGGCCAATGGAGCAGTCAACGCAGTATCCAATGAGTCGCCTGGCGACATATCCGACGTTATTGCACGCCTCAAGAGTGGCATATCCATTGAAATCAATCTCTATGGTCGACCGAGTCTCGCAAAATTAAACTGGGTGAGCCCAAACGAAGCAAGCGTTGTCTTGACCCTGGTTGATATGTCAAAGCCGTCCATTATCAGCGTGAAATTATTCCGCTGGCTGCTGCGCGTCGGTCGTGCACGATTCCTTGAAGCGACACCGCTGTTCGAGCGCGCGGTGGGCTCATTATTGGAATCAGCCGACGAGCTTGATGCCGCGAACGAAGCCGAGGTCGTCGCGTAGACTTGACTTTGGCCGGGTTTATGACCTGAATTGCCCGGTTCGTCGCAATTTTCGCCCGTTTTCTAGTGTCTAAGTTAACATAGGGCCACACCAATCGGCGTTGCAAATAGTCTCATATTCAATATCTGGAGTATTCCATGTCATCCCTTCCTCCCACCCAGGCCCCAGGCAAACGTCCCTCGACGCTTTATCGGATCATCAGCGGCTTCTGGTCGTTTCTCGATGCTTCCCGGAGAGCCCTTTTTAACCTGATTTTCCTGCTCATCATTATCGTTCTAATCATTGCCTTATTGAGCAGCGACAAGCTGAAGCTGCAGGATAAAACGGCGCTGGTATTGAACCTGAGCGGACCGGTGGTGGAGCAACAATCGGGCAGTGTGCGTGACCGGATTACCGCGCAGGCCGCGGGTAATGATGGTGGCGCGCAAACGCAATTGCGCGATGTGTTGATGGTGCTGGATGCCGCCGCAAAAGATAAGCGAATTGACCGCGTACTGCTGATTCTGGATGATTTTTCTAACACCGGCCTCGCCAATCTGCGGGAGGTGGCTGCCGCGCTGGAGCGCTTCAAGGCCAGCGGCAAACAAGTTGTGGCATGGGGCTCCAATTTCGATCAAAAGCAATATTATTTGGCCGCACATGCCAGCGAAGTGATGTTGCACCCGATGGGAATGGTCTACATCGATGGTTTTGGCCGCTACCGAAATTACTATCGCGATGCGCTGGATAAAATTGGCGTCACGGCGCACGTCATCCGCGTAGGCACCTACAAAAATTTTGGTGAGCCCTATTTTGCGAATGCGCCTTCAAAAGCGACTATGGAATCCGATGCGTTTTTATACGACGCCTTGTGGAAAACCTATACCGATGGTGTGGAAACGGCGCGCAAATTGCCGGCGGGCAGCATCGCAAAAACCATCAACGAATTGCCTGAGCTATTCACCGCCGCGGGCAACAATGCGGCCAAGCTTGCGCTGCAAAACAAGTGGGTCGACAGCCTGAAAACACGCGATGAAATGCGTCAGATGATGATTGAGCGCGGTGCTAAAGACGACGAGCATGCGGATCAAAAAACATTTCGGCAGGTCTCGTTTGGTGCGTACCTAGACAGCGTTAAACCCAAAGTGGCATTTGGCATGGGCGATGCCATTGGTGTGGTCGTGGCTGAGGGCGAAATCACGGATGGTGCAGCACCTGCAGGTGCCATTGGTGGCCGCTCTACCGCAGAGCTGATTCGTCGTGCCCGCGATGACGACAAAATCAAGGCGATTGTGCTGCGGGTGAATTCGCCCGGCGGCAGCGCCTTTGGCTCCGAACTCATTCGCCACGAATTGGAACTAACCCGCACGGCAGGCAAGCCCGTGGTGGTGTCGATGGGCAACGTTGCGGCATCCGGTGGCTACTGGATTTCGATGGCGGCAGACGAAGTAATTGCGGATGTCACCACCATCACCGGCTCCATTGGCGTATTCGCGATTTTACCGACAGCCGAAAAAGCACTTGAAAAATTATCCGTAAACACGGGCGGCTACACCACGACTTGGTTGGGTGGCGGTTACGATCCACGACGCGCGCTCGATCCGCGCTTTGAGCAACTGATTCAAGGCTCAATCAGCAATATATACAACGAATTCACCACCAAGGCCGCGACAGCCCGTAAAACCACGCCGGAGAAAATTGATGCCGTGGCGCAAGGCCGCGTCTGGACCGGCGCGCAAGCCAAAGAGCGGGGGTTGATTGATCGCACTGGCAGCTTCAACGACGCGATTAAATCCGCTGCCGCCAAAGCGAAATTGCCGGAAGATGTGCGCGTAGCCTATATCGAGCCTGAGCCGAGCAAATTTGAGCGCATCCTCCAGCAATTTGGTGTGGATGCATCCTCCACCATCGGTACCCTGGCCGCACAATTTAATTTACGTTTGATTCCTGCCGGCATCCCGAATGGCGCGATTAACGAAGCACAAAAAGACATGTTGTGGCTTTCGGAAATGTCGGAAAAATCACGTATCGGCATGCCGTTTATGGCGCTAACGCATTGTTTATGTGGGCGCTGATCGCGGCTTGCGTTATTCAGGTGTCGCCTTACTACAGTCAAGCACCTGAACAGAAATCCGGTGCCGCGGTTTAGGGTTGATTTGTTGTTCAAGGAAAATCATGAGCCATTTCAAACCAACTCCTGTTTCAAGTCCACCAAAGTATGACTTTTAATCAGGAGACTTCGCAAAAAGCCAGAGCTTTAAATCCAACGCTAGATTGGCGCGGCCTGCTTGCTGGATTCAAGTCGTTTCATGAACAAATACTGGCTGCGCTCGACTTCATGTAGTTGCCGTGGGTAGCGCTCAGCCGCGTTAAACCAGTCACTAATCCGCTTTTCAAACTGCATCGCTTTTGGCACGCGCAATGCGCCAAGGTAGGCCTCCACGGCCAAGTGGTAGCGCATCGTGTTGCGCTCAACCAGGCCCAGCAACCCCTCAACATAAATTGGCTCGCCGTTGGACTGTTTGCCGGTAACCGTAAAGCCAACCTTGTCGCGCGCCACAGTATTTAAATATGCCTTCATCAAAAATTTTGCCGTGGTGCCAAAGCCATAGGAATACGATAGATGGATGAAGGTCTGGCCGTTTTCGGTCGGCACCGCCTCCATCACAATGCGGTAATTGCGAGTGCCAAGTGGGCCAGAATCCGCTGACAAATTGATCTGTAAAAAATCCGCTTTGCGACTGCTTTCTCTCCATAACAACGCGATTGGATAAGCGTCTTTCGCGGGCTGCTCGACTTTTTTGCCAACCATCATCAACAGCGTCGGTGCGCCAATGGGGTTGGTGGCGTCCGGTTGCAGCGTGCATGACTTCGTATTTAAATGCAGAACCAAAATATCACACCACACTTGCGGCACAGCAAGCGCTGAGCTGACGGTTGCAAACGGATGCTTAATTTCTGCGTACACATCGCCCTCGACATTGTCGGAAGACTGTACCGATTCAATAATCAGCGGAATTTTGAACGGGCTATTCGCCATGCGACCGCGTAATGATTCTCTGAGTTGTAGCAGCGCAGCAGGCGACGTGGCACCCTCTTCTGCACGAACCGATGCCGCCAAGCTTTCACCGCCAAAAAAAACCGCGATTGCAAACGCGAGCACACCCGCTACAACGTTAACTTTAGAAATATTCATCACTTGCACTTTCACTTTCACTTTCACTGTCATAGCCAGTAAGCCCATAAACGCGCCGCGCTTTCTTTAACCCGCAATAACAGCGGCCGCGATTCCCATTGCTCCAACGTCACCTGTTGTGATGCCGCCAAGTCTTGCTCAAACATCTTCAACATCTGGGTGCCAAATGCGGTGCCAAGGACAATAGCCACTACTTCATCGTTATGCAGGAAGCTGCGCCAATCGAGATTGCTGGAACCCACACTCGACCAGACGCCATCAATCAACACCGTCTTTGAATGCAGCAACTTATCGCTTCGTTCATAGATTTCAATGCCGCCCTCCAATATGCTTTGGTAATACGATCGGCCCGCATGAAACACCAGGCCCGAGTCGGTGTGCCCGGGTAATATGATCTTTACATTTACGCCGCGCTTCACCGCAAGCTTTAGCGCCTCTATCAATTGCAGGTCCGGGACAAAATACGCATTGGTTAAAAAAATCGAGGTTTCTGCGCTGGCGATGGCAGACAACAACGTCGTGTAGATCGGCGCAGCCGCTTTATCAGCCGGTGCGTCAGGTCGAACTGCAACGCCGGTGTCGGCGGTCAAGGCGGTCACAGCAATGCCGCTGGACGCGGTTCGGCGCAAGGGGCCATCGTCGGAGGATGAGCCGATCGCGCGGATCACTTCCTTGCCCTCTGCTTTGAGCACGGGAAAGTAAACCCTCGGTTTCAGCGGCTCACCCTTTTGCTTGGCCCACGTGGATAAAAACAGGCGTTGGAAACTCGCCACGACCGGGCCATCAATCTGCACATGCGTATCGCGCCACGGAACCCGCTTCTCAACCGTCTTCATATCCGGCGTTACCGCACGATGCCGCCCAAATGATCCGCTTGAATAAACCGAACTGATATTCACGCCGCCCAAAAACACCGTCTTGCCGTCGATGATGAGCAGCTTGCGATGATCGCGCTGATTAATTTCCCAGCCTTTTTTTGCTGTGAGCGGATTGACCGGATTAAATTCCAGCACGCTCGCCCCTGCCGCCGTCAGGCCCTCAAAGAAGGTGCGCGGTGTGTCGATGGAGCCGACGCTATCGTAAATCAAATTTACCTGCACCCCTGCGCTCTGCTTGTCGATAAGCGACTTGATAAACGCCTGGCCGATTTCATCATCCTCGATGATGTAAGTTTCGACATTGATATGGTCCTTCGCCGCTAAAATGGCTTTGTCCATGGCGGCGTAAGTCGAGCGACCATCCTGGAACAGCGCAACTTTATTGCCGGTCGTGAGTGGCTCGCTTGACAAGGCGTTCTCTAATGCAAGATGGCGTTCAAAAATGCCGGTGTCGGGTGCACCCCGATCAAGTCGATCTAATACCAGCTGGCTTTGCTTTGCCGTCAAAGTCCCTGCGGCACTTTTGAGCTGAATAGTTGACGTGGCTGACGTGGCTACCGATTTTCCGGCCGATGCCGAATCCACCGCCACAGTAGGTTGCAGTGGCCGAAGCTCGGGCAGTGAGGCGCATGAAATAAGCAGAGTGGCGAACAACACACTCAGCACTGCCGTGCCACCGATCGCGCGTGTAAATTCGCCGAGGCTTAAACCGAGTCGATAATTTTCTTTCAACTTTTTCAACTATGTTCCCCCGTAAGATTTGACAAGGTTAATTTGTCATCTGATGGTATCGATGACCTTCCACTTTCGATGCAAGCGTGAGGCGTGGCGCGATGCAGGTAAATTCCTACGTGTACCGAATGAGGATTTCAACCGCCCTGTTTAGCCGCCGCTGTTGTGCGACCCTTTGCTTTCGATTTCGTCAACTTTTTGCGCGCATCGTCGGCGATATTGAGTGCAATCGCGACCGCCTGTTTCTGCGCCTTTTTTGGTTTTGCGGGCCCACTGGTTTCAATCGTTGCGTGCTTTTCGTTCGGACCTTGGCAACTTTTCGTTGTGGAGTGAAGCCGCTCTTTTCATCAACCAAGCGGATTGGTGATTTTGGTCGGTTGTTTCTTCGTTTGGCGCTTTTGTTTTATCAATAAATTCATGTTCAAATTCAATCCGCGATTGATGGTCCAAGCTTGACTGCATTCTCCTCGTGTTGTCTCTCAAGGAAACCTCCTTCGCGGCGTAAAAACCTTCAATATAAGCGAACACACAATGCTTCGCTCCTGCTTGCGTGGCAAAGTGTTGGCCATGCGTTGCTTAAAGCTTCAGCGCATGCCAGAAGCTTGCGGGATACCGCTCACAAATAATAATTGTCACTGACAAATCAGTCTTTCAGGAAAATTGGAATAAACGTCTTAGTTATGTCGAGGCGTGATGAAAAAAATTTCTAACTAACTGATAATGTTGGAATATATTACCCGATAGCATAACGCTGCTCAGCGCTAGATTACCGTATTTAAATGTTGATCGGCACCTCATCCGGGAACTGTATCGTTGCCGTGCAGTCACTGTTTAGTAATGAAGGTATTACACATTCATAATGTGACCGACGACCGCTGAGTTTTGTGTGTCGTTCAGTCAGACGCTGCGACCCACTAGATTAAACATCGCCATTTGGCGAACTAAATGGTCATCAAATGGCCTGAAAGCCGCGCTGGGATTAGAGTTTGTATATGAAAATATTATAAAAATTCATTGCGGAGGAGTCGATATATTCACATCCCAATCCCATTACAGATCCGTCGCAGGTAGTGTTCGCGAACAACAAACAAGAAAGTAGCCATGGACGATGTACCAATGAAGGTGGGTAATTCAGTCGCTGGATCTGCGCACTGGCGCATCGAGGACATTGATTTTTCTGCCGCCAACACTCGAATATCAGTTGAAGACCCCGTCATGCTGTGGCTTGCTGCGGCCTCTTCGTTCATTGAGTCTGCGTCTGATATTTATACGGTAAACCTGGTTGAATACTTTGGCGACGACGAGGAGATTTCGGGTTGGCTGGCATCGCATTGGGAATCTGAAGAGCTCCAACATGGCAGGGCATTGCGGGCTTACGTAGAAGCAGCATGGCCAGAATTCGATTGGGAGGCTGCATTTAAAGCGTTTCTGGTCGATTATTCAAAGCTGTGCAGTATCGAAGTGTTGGGGCCTACGCACACGCTCGAACTCGCCTCACGCTGCGTGATAGAAACGGGAACCTCAACCCTTTATCGCGCTATCCGTGATGCGACCCAAGATCCTGCGCTTCGCCAGGTGGCTGACCACATTCAGCGCGATGAGGTGCGACATTACAAATATTTCTATAATTTTTTCCGTCGCTATAACGCCGATAGTGGCACCAGCCGTTGGGCTATCGCCAAGATACTGCTTGCCCGCGTCCGGGAAATTCGCGACAGCGATACCATTTGCGCGTTGAGTCACATTCGTGATGGCCACACGGGCACCCAGGTCAGCGGTCAGCCGGCTCTTCCGAATGCGGTCGAGATGCATAAATTGGTCACCGCCAGATTGCGTCATCACTATCCGCTCGATGCTGCTGCGAAGATGCTTCTGGCCCCATTGGCATTGCCCGCACCCGCCAGAAATTTGGCCAGTGGTGTGATCAATATGGCCGCGCGTACTTCTCTGGTGTGGTCGTTATTGTAGCCGCTTGAGTTTGCAGCCTCGCGGGTAAAAAGCGTTATTTAGCAAAAAACGTTAGCTAGGCACACAGAAAAGCCCGGTCGAAAAATTTCCCCGGGCTTGATCTTTCGCAAAGCGGGTTTGATATTTCGCAAAGCGAAATAATGGCGACGGACTATCCTTAGCAATTACCCAGCAGTCGATCTGCTATCAGGTTAATAACCCCGTGGAGCAGAATGGAATTCAAGGATTACTACACAATACTCGACGTAGCCAAAACTGCCGATGACGCCGAAATTAAAAAAGCGTATCGCAAACTGGCGCGCAAATATCATCCTGATGTGAGCAAAGAAAAAGACGCTGAAGCGCGCATGAAGGAGATTAACGAAGCGCGCGAAGTCCTTTCTGATGTTGAAAAGCGAGCCGCTTATGACAGCTTGAGCAGCGGTCATCAGGCGGGTCAAAACTTCAATCCGCCACCGGGCTGGGACGCCGGTTACGAGTTTTCAGGTAGCGGGGGCAACGCTGGCAGAAATAGTAATCGCGGCCCAGAAGACTTCAGTGACTTTTTCTCGAGTATTTTTGGCAACTCTTCCCGCGCCGGTGGCAGTAGACGAAGTGCCGGCTCACAGCCAATGCAGGGCGAGGATCATCATGCCAAAGTGGCGGTTAGTCTGGCTGATGCTTATATGGGGAGCACCAGGGCGATCACCTTGCGCGCGGCCAAGCTCGATGAGGCGGGTCGTGTGGTCAACGAAGAACGCACGCTGAATGTAAAAATACCCAAAGGCGTTGCGGCAGGGCAGCATATTCGGCTGGCCGGGCAGGGTAGCGCGGGCTATGGCGGTGGTCCGGCGGGCGACCTTTTCTTGGAAATTCAATTTAGTCCAGATCCTCGTTACCGCGTCGATGGTCGTGATGTTACCCAGAAGATATCGATCGCACCGTGGGAAGCAATGTTGGGCGCTTCCATCGAAGTGCCCACGCCGTCTGGCGAGGTGCAGGTGAAAGTGCCACCGAATTCCCAAACGGGTCGCAAGCTGCGGCTGAAAGCGCGCGGTATTCCGAGCGAATCGCCCGGTGATTTGTATCTGGAGCTCACGGTGGTGCTACCACCTGCGGATACCGATAAAGCGCGTGAGCTCTATGAAACGATGGCCCGTGAGTTAGATTTCAACCCACGCGATGAGACTCCCCAATCTTAAACACGCGCCAAATGAACGGAAAATTATATGACCCCATTTAATCCGATAACGGGCGTACTCGTTGACGACGTGGCGCTGACCATTGATGAGCTGGCACGCGCGTGTTCCGTCGAGCGCACCTGGATTCAGCAGCATGTGGAGGATGGTTTTTTACAATGCACGGTGACACTCATCGTACAGGACACCGATCGCTGGCCCGATTGGAGATTTGCCAGCCGCCAGTTGATTCGCGCCAGAAAGCTGGTCGCGTTTGAACGTGACTTTGATGCGAATCCTGAGCTCGCCGCGTTGTTGGTCGATCTGCTGGAGGAAATCGCTGAACTGAAACGGCGTCCTGGTTTATGACACTTGATGAATGTAACGCTGATTTATCGTTAATTTTTTTGATTGTGAACTGATATGCATCCGAGCAATATGCGCGAACAGCATCGCACTCATAACATCGGCTGGCTAAGGGCAGCGGTGCTGGGCGCAAATGACGGTGTGCTTTCCACGGCCAGCTTGATCGTCGGCGTGGCAACCGCCAACGCCACCCACGGCAGTATCGTGGTAGCGGGCATAGCGGGCTTGGTGGCGGGCGCAATGTCGATGGCGGCCGGTGAATATGTATCCGTTAGTTCGCAATCGGACACAGAGCGCGCTGATCTTGAGCGCGAACGCAAGGAAAATGAAGACAACCCGGCGTTTGAATTAAAAGAGCTGGCCAATATTTATGTTGAACGTGGGCTTGATGCCACCCTTGCTCGCCAAGTTGCAGAACAGCTCACAGCCAAAGGCGCGTTGGCCGCACATGCGCGTGACGAATTGGGTTTTACCGAGGCATTAAGTGCTCGACCCATTCAGGCCGCGCTGGCGTCGGCGGCGGCATTCACGGTCGGTGCGGTGTTGCCGCTGCTGGCCGCTATCATCACGCCAGTCGGCAGCGTGCCTGTCATCGTCAGCGCTATATCAATGCTATTTTTGGTGGTCCTCGGTGCGTTAGCAGCATACGCGGGCGGTGCCCCTATTCTGGTTGGAATCGCCCGCGTCACGTTCTGGGGTGCGCTTGCGATGGCCATCACCGCAGGCGTGGGCAAGGTTTTTGGCACCGTCACAGGGTAGCAAGCTGAGCGAAATCTTTTTTGAAAGACTTACTACACGTCATCCTCGTTTCGGTGGCACGCCACTTCTCGAGTTTGTTTCGATAACGCGCAAAAATTTTGCGAATCGTCGCAGCCGCTTAACTTTCTAGGATCGTCGCGTAGGTTTTCGCCGACAAGTCAGCGTCGGAAATGCTGGTTAAAGTAATCCGCATATTTGCATACCGCCAAAAGCATGGGTGGCGTTTAATAATTTATAGGCCAGACAATTTAAAATGGTTCAAGATGACTTTACTGCGCTGTAGCTGACGCGTCCAAAATGATTCAATAAAACCGCATACGTTAACCGAGCAGGCTGAACCAAACCATTCAAAGTGATCCAACATATTCATGGCAACTTTTTACCTTTAGCCAAACCACGCGAGGAGTGATTGCAATGCAAGTTTTTCTAAACACCGATACGCACGTCGATGGGCGCCACCAAATGGGTGAGCATTTAACTAAAGTGGTGGAGGACGCACTCGGTCGCTTTGGTGAACACATCACCCGCGTGGAGGCGCACATCGCAGATGAGAACAGCCACGCCAAGGCAGCGCCTGGCGAGATCCAATGCACTCTCGAAGCCAGGCTTACGCGGCATGAACCAGTCGTCGTTAAAGACCGCGCCAGTAATGCTCATCAGGCCATTCAAGGTGCCTCAGCCAAGCTGAAACGTGCAGTCGCGACCGTGTTGGAAAAGCACGATCCACGTCGACATGCCGGACGTACAGATGCAGTGGTCCCGGCAGAGGATGGCGACGCGATGTGATGAGGCGTGATGGGGCGTGCTCGTGTTCGCGTTGCCAGTGAGGCAATTGGTATTTGGAGAGTTTGCAGACATACAGTTTGATGAATATCAAATCGCGCCATCCAGATTTCGATACAGTTGAATATTCACTTTGAGCAAATGAGGAGTCAATATGTTTAAACGTATTTTGGTTGCTACCGATGGCACAAAACTTTCTGATAAAGCCATTAAATTGGCGGCGGCGCTAGCGAAAAGCAGCGGTGGCCGTCTGACCGGGTTTTATGCGGCAGGCGAGTACAAGACGCCGTATGCGGCCGAGGGTGCCTACTACGATTGGCCGACGCCTGCAAACTATAAAAAGGAAGTTGCCTTATCGAGTGAAAAATTACTTGGTAGAGTCACTAAAATTGCATCGGAAGCGGGCGTGACGGCCGATGTGGCCTTCGCCTTTAATGACCGGCCGCATGAGGCGATTATCAACGAGGCGCGCAAGGTGAAAGCAGACCTTATCGTGCTCGCATCACACGGCCGCCGTGCTGTTTCGGCGCTGTTTTTAGGCAGCGAAACGCAGAAGGTTTTAGCAATGTCTAAAATACCAGTGCTGATTGTTCGCTAGCGCTATGAGCGCTGCTGCTGGATGTTTTAGCACTAAAAAATGTGCGTAAACAGTCAGCATAGGGTGTTATCGAGCACGACCGCGGTAACTGGGCTGGCTTTCCCATCTAGATCAGTGCGCAATTAACTCTGATCGGAGAATTGCCTAGCGAGAGGCATTTGTTCCGGCTTGATCTCGCTGGAATTCAGTGGCGGGTTTGTTGGGTGTGCACAAAATGCTAAGCGTACTCAGATTGTTTGGGACCGCTGCGCGGTTCACGCGGAAAATGACGCTTGCAAAGGCGGGTGAAAAAATGATAATGCTCCTCGTCATGCATTTGTGAATGTGAATAGCGGGCGTTTCATGGGAAGTCCTTGACGATAGTGGGACAAATTATAGTGGTCAAGTAATTTCGGGAGGGTGTAAAGAATTTTGCATAGATTGATTTTTTGCTAGGCTCCACGTAATCCAAGGAGCTCACATGAAACGCA
>ENA-OFCI01000427-OFCI01000427.1-metagenomes-genome-assembly--contig:-NODE-427-length-25699-cov-4.903681_pt1 | contig 25699 bp, 19 predicted proteins | sample MGYA00153391_OFCI01 | MGnify analysis MGYA00153391
TCATAAAGAACGCTTTAAGACACGAAAAAAAGACAGGATTTAACTCCTGTCAAAATAACCATTTCAAATAGCTTCTGATCTTTTCATAATCTATAAATATGCTTTTATTCTTGCCTATATTTATAATTTTTTTATATAACTCATCATCCTTTCTAATATTAAATACATTAGAATTGCTTGTGTACACAGCTTTATCTTCTACTTGTAGGCTTTTTTGGGCATACAAATGAGTGCTTGCTATAAGTATTAATATTAAAAAAAATAGCTTAAACATTTATTTAATTTTATGGATATCAATGTTCTTAAAATAATTTACTACCTGCTCAGCTTTGTACAGCATTTCGGTTGGTACAATAATGTTGTAAGTAAAAGTTGTATCGGGTTTATTAGCTTTTTTTTCTATACCAATAAAGGTAAGGATTGGGTGTTTGTCTGCATTTAATAATTTTACACTATTAAGTATTTTAGTATCATCGTTTATGATATTAATTTTATTACCGATAATAATTTTGTTATTTGTAATACTACATTCCACAGTATCAACGGTAAAAAATAATTTGTACAAACCGTATATCAAGCTCGAGCTTGCCTTACAAATAAAATATACAGTTATACCTACTATTATAACTATAGCAAAAAATAACCAGCTATTAAATTTATATGCGAGTGCATTATTTTGCTTTGCTCTGTATATAAATCCTAGTATAAAAGCAGTTGCAAAGCCGACTATTAATGCTATAGCTAAATTCAATCCATCTAACCAATCTTTTACGGTTTCGCCTTTAGTATATGCCCAACTGGCAATTTGCTTTTCCATTTATTATAATATTTTAGTAAATGTAGTTAGATGAGTATGCCAAAAGGTACCCTAATTAGGGTATTTTGCTTTGAAAAATACATAAAAAAACTAAATTATTTTCCGCTCATAAGCATATTTTATTAAGCCAATCACTGTGTGGGTATCGGTTTTAAAAAGAATATTTTTGCGGTGGGTTTCTACGGTACGTTCGCTTATAAAGAGGGTTTCAGCAATTTCTTTAGTGCTCATATCTTTTTCAATAAGCCTTATAATTTCTATTTCACGGTCTGTAAGTTTTACATCATCTTTATGTTGCCTATACGAATTTGCCAAAGCTAGCGTTACCTCATTTCCAAAATACTGCTCGCCTAATACAATAGTTTCAAGTGCTTCTGTTAGCACAAGCTTACCATCGCTTTTTAAAATATAGCCTGCTATACCTGCTTGTATCATTTCGCTTATAATTGCGCTTTCAGCAAAAGCAGTGAGGGCTAGTATTTTTATATCGGGGTAATTTTTTTTTACCAACCTGCTCAATGCTACTCCGCTCATTTGCGGCATACTAATATCGGTAATTAAAATATCTACCGCCTTATCTTGTAGTAAATCTATTACCAATAATGGATTTTTGCTTTCACCTACAACTTTAAACTTTGGTAGGTCTGCAAGCATTAATTTAAGCCCATCAATTACCATTTGGTGATCATCTATCAAAAAAATATTTTTAATAAGCGCAGGTTTCATTATTATACAAGGGGAATATGAATGGCAATTAAAGTGCCATTGTCTGTTCTTGAAGATACATCAAAACTCCCTTTAATAAGCGCAATTCTGCTAGCCATATTTTTAAGTCCTATGCCTTCAAATTTTTGAGGGTCGGTACTGTCAAATCCTCTACCATTGTCTTCTATAGAAAGAGTAATTTCTGTAGGGTCACTCAGCAGCGTAATATCCAACTGTGTTGCATCAGCATGTTTTATCACATTGTTTACACTTTCTTGTATTACCCGGTACAATACGGTTTCTATGCTTGGGTCTAAATGTTCGTTTATGCCATTAGCTTGTATGGCTATCTTTAATTTGTTGGTAGGTATTTTGTTTATGAAATCTCTTACGGCAGTTACTAGCCCGGCTTTCATAAGAGCATTGGGCATTATTTGGTGAGCTATAGATCGTACTTCCACGCAGCTTTCATCTACCAACGCCATTGTTTTTTCTGCCAACTTATTAGCTGCAGGTTCTTTTACCAAAAACTTTTCTAACAATATTTCCATATTCATTTTTACTGTACTAAATAGTTGCCCTACACCATCGTGGAGGTCGCCGGCTATCCGTTTGCGTTCTCTTTCTTCTGCGTCTATAATACCTTTGGTTGCTAGGTCTTGCTGAACAATAATCTCGGCTTGCAGTTTATTGGATTGCCTTATTTGATTGCGATTAAAAATTAAGTAGGCTATAAAAATGCTCACAAATAATAAACATAACACAACCACCAAATAAATTTTATTTTTACTTATAGTTAGTTTTTGAATGGTATTTTCTTTGTTTAAAAGGTTGATAGCGGTTTGCTTTTTTTCAATGTCGTAACTAGTTTGTAAATCTGTTATTTGCTTTGAATTTTTTGCAGACAACGAACTGTCCACAGAGGCTTTAAATAAATTTTGATAAATAAATCCTGAATCATTATTACCGGCAATAAAATGGTATAAACTTAAACTGTTATAAGCAGTTTTTAGAATTTCCCAATTGTGTATTTTAGAACCAACAGCCATAGCATTAATTAAGGATTGATATGCTTGCGGATATTTTTTCAGCTCAACTAATAATTCTCCAATATTAGCTTCATATAATGCCATATCGTTTTCATTGCCAATTTTTTTCACTATTTCATAGGCTTTTTGATAGGAGTTTAAAGAAGCTTCATTTTCTTTGCTTTTTTTAAATATTATTCCTAAATAGTAATATATGATTGCTTGCTTTTCTAAATCATTTTGTTCAATAAATAAACTGTTACTTTTTTTATAATAAAATTTTGCACTGTCAAGTTTATTTTGATTATCAAAATTTTTACCAATACTACCCAACGCACCTGCTGTTATATATTTATCGTTTATTTTTAAACCAATGTTAACGGCAAGTTTAGCATAATATTCAGCCTTATCGTAATTATGCAAATTCACATACATTGCAGCAATATTATTATAAGTATTTCCAATAAACTTTTCATTTTCTAACACTTCTGCTAGTCTTAAAATTTTAAACTGATATACGATAGCAGTATCATAATTTCCTATTGATTGATAAATGATAGCTATTTTATTTAGGGAACTTACAATAAGCGTTTTGTTTCCTAAACTTTCTCTAATTTTTAATGCCGCCTTATTATACTCTAATGCGTCATTAAATTTACCCATATAATAACTGGCAATAGCCATATCATTTAAAGCATTTGCACTAAACTTTGGGATGTTTACTTTATCAGCTAAAGCTTTTTGTTTATTGGCATAATTAAGTGATAGTGAAGGATTATTTATTGCATATATAAAACTCAATTCTGATAATGTTTTTATTTTGCCTGTATCTGATTGCTGTAAAGCAAGATCTTTAATGAGGCTGTCTACAGCAGTTGTATTCTGAGCAAACAAATTAAAACTAATAAAGAAAAAAAATAGCAGTAAAAGTTTTGGCATATTTTATTTTTTCTATAAAAACAATGCACCCATTAATCTTTTCGTTTATTAAAATTCTGATGCGATTGTTTAAGATCTATCTTAAATATAACATATAATGTACAATACTTCTTCCTTCACAATTAATATTTTCTAAAAACATTATTTGATTTTTGATGCAAATTGATAATAAAATTTTTATTTTTTATTAGCGTTTCTTTAATATGATGGCAAGTTTTTTCCAAGTAAAACAATGTCTTATCGCCTTCATCAAAGAGGCATGGGTTTGTATTGGGATTGAAAAAACGTCTGCATTAAGCTGCTAAGAATATTAAAACTGAATATTAAAAAGTTTTGTTGTAACCAAGGCACAAGAGCCTTTCAGTACTTTTGTTATTTCTGCTCTAATGCCAAACCCAATCTCATTTTACAGTTAATTAAATTTATTAAATTACAGTCAACACATACAAGGTGTTCATTATTTGGAAAGTCGCACCTTAAAGTTTTTTAAAGTCTTGTTATTGCCACAGTCATAATCGTACCCAAAAATTGTTACTTGCCCGTTGACCGTCAAAATACTGTCAACGGCATAATTATCAGGAATAAACTCTTCATTTGTTATTTGGTAGCCTGTGTCACTGTCTGTAATAATTGCTTTATGAGGTTGCCAACAATGTCCAATTGCATACGGTGGTGTTAGCCAATAGGTGATAACTGCGTCGGAATATTTGTTGTTATTAAGGTTCGTTTTAAAAATAGATGTAAACTCAACACTTAAATTAGCTTTATCCTTCTTGGTCAGCTTGGCAATATTCGGCAGATTATCCGAAGTCAATAAGCCTTTTAGCCTAAAATGGTTATATAACACGTTTTTTGCTACACTGTCATTTAAGTCAATCCCAATATATTTGGAACTGCTAATGCCCGACAAAAAAATAGTCGTATCAAAAGTTGATAAATTATTAGTGTCGTCTGCCTTATTTACTACTGCAGAATCTTTTACATTAATGCCGCTTCTAAGCTGCTTTGTTTGGCAAGATGTAAACAGAATAATTATCGCTAAAGTATGAAGTAAGTTTTTGTACATAATGGCGTCCAACGATTACGGCTTTACGAAGCTTAGGAATTAAACAACAGTCCGTTCGTTATTGATGATAAATTTATAATTAAAAGTTGAAGTTTAAAACTTTTACCCAACTAAATGCCACGGCTAATACAAAAATGGATTGCAGATTTTAGTAGCAACTCTAACATTAAAGTCGTAGAAATCGCATCCATACTTTTCCTTTTTAAGAGATACATTTCATTCGGTGGGATGGTTACTTGTGAGATTGAAAATTTACCACCGGTAGGAATAATTTCAACTGTTTTTTATGTAGACACTAATCATTTTTGAAGTAATACCAAAAGCATTGTTTCGGGTATTGAGTTCTTCTTTCTTTGGTTTATACTCAATTATTCGTTGTAAAAATGGCTTTGAAAGCAGGATAAATCATTCTCTAAAATATGGATAAGATACATTTGGTACATTTCTTATTTCATCTACCTTATTTCGCAAACCAATATCCTGAATAAATCCGTTAATCTCTATATTAGAAATTCTGCTTTTTAAAGTTGCCCTTGTTGAACCTTGTAAAGTATAAATAAAAATTTTAATTTAATTACCGGTTCATTTTCTGTTTATAATGTAATTTTAGCTAACATTTTAGCACCCGGTTTGTACCATTTAAAAGTAAAAGCTGCAGCTGCACAATTTGTAAATAGTATTATTATAAAATAGTAAAATCCTGAGAATCTCAAAACCTCACTAACTTAAAAAAAGTGAGGTTTTTTAATAAGAATATACTTTATGAAAAAGATTTCAAAGTCAATTAAGTACTTAAAATATTATTTATTGTTTAATGTGGCTTTTGCCATTAGTATTATAGGACATTCACAAATCTATTATCCCGCTGGTTTACCCAAATCAAAAATAAATATATGGTTAGATGCTTCTGATCCAAGTACCATTACCACAGCATCTGGCACAGTTACCAAATGGACAGATAAGGTCAATGGGTTACAAGCCATTTCTCCATCAACTTCTAATAACCCTGTTATCAATACCACTTTGTTAAGTGGCAAAAGTTTAATAGAGTTTCAAGGGACCAAAGTGTTGAACATTGCCGACAATTCATTGCTAAACCCAACCAATGGATTTAACCTTGCACAGGTGGTGTATGTTCATGCAGATGCATCAACCACTTACAATACTGCAACCGATTTTAGGATAGGTACTTATGCAAGAAATGAAAGCCCTGGAAGCAATGCGCCAATAGGTACAGCTTCTATAACTGTAAAGTACGTTAATGGCATCAATGATAACCGTTACAGGATTGGGCTGACAAAAAATAGTAGTGGTACATTGATTGGTGCCAATAACAATTCTGTACCCGATTTAGCCGGCACATGGAATTTGTTTGAAAATTATTTAACATGGACTAACCGAACAGATACGGCCATTGTTGTACAACTCAATTCAGGCTTAAAAATTAGCAATCCTTACGCTTTTTTAAATTCTACCCAATCGGTAGGTATTGGTAATAAATATAATAATCCTGCAAGTGTGCATTGGTCTATTGGCGAAACTGTTTTAGCAGGTGTGCCTTTGGGGTTATCGGGGAAGAATATTTTAGATTGTTATCTGGCAAACAAATGGGGTTTAGCAGCAAATCTTTCAACAACAGTACAAAATTTGTACAATGCACCTTCTGCAACATTCATTAATAATTTGGTTGGTATTGGAACTGAAGGCGGTGTTGATTCCATTGCCGGAACAGCATCGAACAATGGACTGGGCTTTATAAATGTATCAGGAAACAATGGCTTTTTGCGGGAAGCCGGCGATTATATGTTGGCCGCAGATAATGCTGCAACTGGGATTGGTACTATTGGTACGGGCTTTACAAAATGGAACAGAACATGGTTTATTGATAAGACAGATGCTGTAGGATATGGTGGCAACCTAAACGTATTCTTTGACTTTACCACTTATGGCATCGGTAATGCTTTGGATACAGTTGCCAATAGCTATTATTTATTATTCAACCTTACAAGCAGTTCGTTTAACAGCGGCAACAATTACTTGATTCCCGTGGCTTCTTATCAACAATTTGCCGGTAGTAAGCAACTTGCTTTTTTGGTAGATGCCATTAATACAGCCAATGGTTATTACACTATTGTTTATGCTGCCAAAGGAACAGCCGTTACCAATATCCCTTTATTAACGAGCTTTATATCACCTATTTTAAACATCAGTCCTGCACCATTTATCAACAAAGTTGTTTCAGGCAATACGTATAATTATTTGTTCTTAAATACCGATAGCATCAATTATAATATAGCGTATTTTAAAATTTTTGCAGGTGCCAATGGTGCTGCCCCGGTATTAATTGACAGTGTAACACTTGCTAACAAATTTTATGCACATTACAATCTAACCAATGCTGTCAGCTACCAATATTATGCAAAAGCGGTGTATGCTTTAGGCAAAGAAAGTATACCATCAAATTATGTGACAGCTACACCGGGTATTGTTGCACCTGTTTGGCAGACAACACCGCAGTATGCAGGTAATGGCAAGGTATTTATGCTGGCCAAAACCGAAAGGCAAAATACCCCTTTAAAATATTATTTTGATTGTAGTGCAGGTGGTGGCCATGGCAGTGGCTATCAGGCAAACTCCAGTTATACAGATGTTTCATTGGTTAATGGCAACACATATACCTATCGTTATAATACAATGGATAGCACAAAAGGTTCCAGTACAGAATCAGGATGGTCACTGCCGGTTTCGGTGTTATTGGTCGATTCTGCTAAAGGTGGGTTTGCTTATAAATTTGCCTTTGCCGATAACAATACTATCGCTATCCCAAATGGTATTGGGCCATCATTATATAACCCTACAACCATCGATACCACAGGCTTACGTTTTATTAAACATGCACCTGCTTATGGTATCCACCCACGTATTTATTGCAACCCCGAGGATTCTACTTCTATCAGATTCCGTTTTCAAAACACAAATAGTGGAAGGGCATTGGCTAAGTATATCCATAACTTTACTATCCTGCTTCAGCTGGGGTATAATCCCGGCACTTATTCCTTAACTGCCAATTATGCCAGGGATACTCTGGGTAATCCCTTATTGACTAATGTGGGTGCAGCTTCAGTAAAACCAATATACGATTCGTTAGCAGCCGGTGATATTGGTGTAACAAATAACTACAATAATTTATGGAGGGGCAATGCCGGCAAAATGGCCAATATCCTTTCTTATGAAGCTTTTGAATGTTGGTTGTTTAAAGGCACTGTAGATCCGATAACTAATACATCTTACACGGTAAGGGCTGCCAAGCTTGCTAAGGCTATGAGTATTTGGGCTCAAAAGGCTTTGGCAGACAATAAAAACCATTTATCCTTTAATAATAGGGACAGATTTGGCAGTTTGCAAATGGCCATGATGTACGATTTTCTTTACGACCAAATGACCACCAATCAACGTGATTCAGTTCGTATGGGTTTAGTAGCCATCGCACTAAGGGATAGTATGGACTTGCATTTAGTAAATTCACCATCTTACACCATTATGTCCAATTGGTCAACTTTTGGTTTCGAGATTATGCCATTGCTTGCAATTGAAGGTGAAGCAGGCTATACCAAAAGAAATGAAAATGCTTTGCAGGCGTATTGCCGCGTTGTACTCAACTTTTTAAATTATGGGTTCTATTCACAAACAGGAGGGCCGGTAGAAGGCATTGGCAAAAACCAGATCAATCCCAGTATGCTCACAGCCTTAGCAAGAAGGGGTTATAGCATGTTGGGGCATCCTGCGGTTAAAGCATTTGCCAAAAAATATTATCCCGCTGTACTACAGCCATTTGGCTATAGCATGCTGGGCACAGATCTATTGGGTGGCACAGGTACATTCAACAATGGGCAATATGTAAGTGCATCACAAGGTGGTTGGAAGCCCTTGGCATCATTGGATATGATCGGTTTCAAATGGATTTTCCCTAACGATACCACCGTAGATTTTTTATGGAAGAATTATGCACAACGAACCCATGCTGCCGGACCTACTGCACCTTACAGTTATTACTATCAAAATTTATTATCAGGCTCTTTGGGGCAAAGTGGTTACTGGAACTATTTATCTGCTGCAGTTTTTGTGAGCGATTATAGCACTACGCCCTTTCTTATTCAGGCACAAACTGTTTATGGCAATAACAGAATGTACTTTGATAGCCTTGGTGGCTTCGCTGTAATGCGAAGCGGTTACGATACATTGAGTGCTGCATTGTTCTACCATAACAGGCAAGATTTAGGTGGGCACACCGTTGCCAACAAAAACGATATAGTGTACAGTGCCCTGGGCAGGATATGGATTCCACGGGTATCCAGTAATGGCAATAGTAATTACCCACTGCTATCTACCACAGGTGTAGCATCCAGTATTTTAATAAACAACACGAGCCAGAGCGTAGATAGTGCCAACTTAGGCATACTGCCTATACCGGGTAAAATTGTTTATTTTAAAAATACCCCTGCTTTTCAGTGTATAGCAGGCGATGCAAAAGATGCTTACAGCTATGCTTGGAAATCTAGCTTTGGTGGGTATAAGGGTGACAATCCTTCGTTGGGCGGCATTTATAGTAAAGTAATAAAAACGCTGAATAGTTACCGATATACCCGTAACTATAGTTTTGATGATATACCAATGTACAATCAATTAACACAGGGCGATTATTCCTGGGCTGCCGGTGCACATTATCAACGAACAGTATCCAAACCTTGGTTAAATGGGTTGGTAAAAAAGGTATTTAGAACAGTAGCCATGGTGGCAGATGCAAGCCCTTATGTAATTGTTGCAGATGATGTGCAACGGGATAACAATATCAATAACTACAAATGGTTAGCTCAATTGCCTATTGATTTAACTGTTGAAAGTACAATGCAAAACCTTACCGATAACAACTATAGAAACGACATCATTTTTAAAGAACCTGCTGCTACAGGTAACAGACGTTTTTTGGTAAGAATATTAAATAATACAGGAGCTGTAAATGCTACGGTACCGGCTTATGTAGACTCTATCACCAACCCTATAAGTGGCGCTTCGCCCAACAATAAACTTCCAAGGCTGGTGGTAGAAAGTAACAGCATAGACCCTAAGTTCAAGATCATGTTTTTTGCCTATAACAATGGAGATGTTTTGCCGGTTACCAGTTGGAACACAGACCACTCTAGCCTCTTGGTTGTTAACAATAGTGCTACAAATACTATAGTGTTTCCTGTTGATTCGGCTGGAAGAACAAATATCCAATTGATAAGCGGCAATATTTTGCCAACCACAATTACACTTACAGCATCTATTGTAAACCAAAATAAAGTCAATATTTCCTGGAAGGCTCTTGAGCAACAGGATGTAGCTAGTTATCAGGTGGAACGTAGTAGGGATGCCGCCACATTTCAACCAATAAATACGGTATCTGCCAATGGCAATATAACTGCTGATTATAACTTTATAGATAATGACCCATTAAATGGCAGCAACTATTACCGCATAAAAATTATTAATAAAAATGGCAGTATTAGTTATAGTAATGTGGCAGTTATTAATCTCGGTTCAAAAGGATTTATTCAGGTGTCACCTAACCCGGTTGCCAACAATAACATTGTTTTACAAACAAAAAATATACTTGTTGGTAAATACGCTTTAACGATATACAATTCATTAGGCCAATCTGTTTTACAACAAAGCATAAACATTACAAATCCCAACCAAAATATTCAATTATTGGGTAATGCTTTAGAGGGTGGTACTTATCATTTAATTCTGCAGAACGATGCGAATATTTTTAGTACGCATTTTGTAAAATATTAAGTTTAAAACCGAAATGCATGGTAGGTGAGATAACCATATTTCGGGCACAATTTAAATTATTGAAAAATTGTATAAAATCATTTCATCTTTTTTTACACATTTTCCCAATAACATTGAAAGTACTTATATACTTATCAAGCAAAAACTAGGGGGAAAAGTTTAGTGTGCCACTAACCTCGACGGGGAAAAACCTGTGTCAGCATATTTCAGAATACAATATGTTCGTCTTTAAGAAATACTACTTCGCACCAACGTCTCGCCCCTTGGCGGACGTTGCGTCAAATATAATGTCATTTTTCACCTGCACGAAAACTTTATCTTCCATTTTCTGCAACGTTATTTCTCAGCAACATCTCGGCCCTCACAGAACGTTGCGTCAATCTTACCCTAACAGCATGTAGCGTTTGAATCTGCTTTTTTATTTAAAAATCGACTTTATAAAAGCAGTTGTTGTACCACGAACATGCTTTTTGCTATGTACAAAAAAGAGTGGGTGTTCAACATAAGTCTTATCAGTAATCGCAATGCTAATTGAATATCTTTACCCCCAAAGAAAACAAAAAATGCCCGATACTGAAAAGTGCCCACTCTGCAATCGTGAGTTGGCTGAACCAATTGTGCGACATCATTTAATACCGCCAAGCAAGGGCGGCAAGGATTCGCCAACCGTGCCGATGCATAAAATTTGCCAGGCAAAAGTACATGCCGTTTTTACAGAAACAGAACTAAAGACTTATTATAATACAGTGGATAGGCTGAAGGAACATGAAGACATTGCTAAATTTATTAAATGGGTTAGCAAAAAAGAACTTGAATTTTTTGACACGACTATTAAAAAGAAATAGTTGATTTTTTACTTCTCAGCAACGACTCGCCCCTTGGTGGACGTTGCGTCAATTATAATCTCATTACGATTTTTAAAAATGTAGTTGTACATATCAGTCGACTTTCGCAGCAATGTCACGGTCCCTTCTGCAACTTGCGTATATTAATCGTATTCCATTCTGGTACTTTATTGCCCTTGCTCACATCAGTCAGAAAATACCCTCACAACTTTTACAAATCTCTTTTTGTAATGCTTGGTAAACGCACTTACAGTAACGCCATAAGCTTTACCGGAGGTAGAATGTATGAATCGTAAAGTATCAGTATTTTCTGTTACAATACCCATATGGCCAACAATGCGTATAGAATCCACCGTTCCTGTAAACAAAATTAAATCGCCTTCTTTGGCACTTTGTACATCAATGGTTTTGCCAACATTGCTAAAATCAACGGATGAACGGGGAACAGCTATTTGAAAATGATTAAAAACATAGGTAATAAAACCGGAACAGTCAAAACCCTTTGTTGGATCTACAGACGCATCCAAATAGGGAATACCAACCAGGGTTTTTGCATAGGTTACCAGCTGTTGGCGGGTAATACTGTTAATGTCTTTATCTAAGATAACTGTTGTTGTAAGTTGTTTTGGCTTATCAGTTATTACAGTTGCAACGGTATCAGAAACTACAGGTGCCACATGTTGATCTTTTGTTTTGCTATTGGTTATAAAATCACATGACTGCCCAACGAACAAAAAAAACAATAAAATGGGAAACTTTGCCATACAGAAAAACAATAAATAAATTAAAGTTATTAAAATGAAGCTGTAAATTACTGCTAAGGGTTAAAGTGCAAAGACGGTTACGGCCGTCAAGAACTCCTGAAGGAGGATATGAATGTTGTGAAGAAATGATATATTAAAATTAATAATTCTTAATATGAAAGACAACCGAGAATCACCTTTTGAAATGGGTGGAGATGAATTTAAAAATATTGGGTATCACTTGGTAGATGCCATTGCAGGTTTTCTTGAAACTATAAAACAAAAACCCGTTACAACCGGAGAAACGCCCAAACAAATACAGCAGATACTGGGGAATGCTCCTTTACCCAATGATGGAACTGCTGCAACGGAAATAATTAACAGGGCTACAGAGTTGTTATTTAATCATTCTCTGCTCAATGGCCACCCTAAATTTTTTGGCTACATAACGTCCTCGCCAACACCTATCGGCGCCTTGGCAGATTTGTTAGCTACTACCGTGAACGCTAATGTAGGTGCCAATATTCTGAGCCCCATGGCTACAGCAATAGAGAAGCAAACGGTGCAGTGGTTGGCTGAATTTATAGGAGCGCCTTCGGGCTGCAGCGGGCTGTTGGTAAGCGGTGGAAACATGGCAAATTTTACTGCATTTCTAGCAGCAAGAACGGCCAAAGCGCCCAAGGAGTTAAAAGAAAAAGGGCTGACAAATGCCGCTGGCGAAATGGTTTTCTATTGCTCAAAAGCTACCCATACATGGATCGAAAAGGCGGCTGTTTTATTTGGCCATGGCACAAATGCCATCCGCTGGATAGATACAGATGCAAACAATAAAATGAACACATCCATACTCGCACACACTATTGATGCAGATATAAAAAATGGCAAAAAGCCCTTCCTCGTAATTGGCAATGCCGGAGATGTAAGTACCGGTGTAGTAGATGATCTTTCTGCCATTGCTACCCTTTGTAAAGCACACAATTTATGGTTTCACATTGATGGCGCTTATGGAATTCCCGCAGTAATTTGCCCAGGCTATAAGCAACTTTTTAATGGAATGCAAGAGGCAGATTCTATTGCGCTGGACCCACATAAATGGCTGTATGCGCCACTGGAAGCTGGCTGCGTATTGGTAAAAAATCCGCAACATTTAATTGATACATACAGTTCTCATGCCGCCTATTATAATTTTAGTAGTCAGGGCGATGAGACATCACTTAATTATTATGAATTTGGGTTTCAAAACTCCCGAGGTTTTAGAGCATTAAAAGTTTGGATGGCGCTGCAGCAGGTGGGTAAAAATGGGTACATACAAATGATTGAAGATGATATAGCGCTGGCTGAATTGTTGTTTGAAGAAGCAAAAAGGCATTCAGAGCTCCAGGCTGTCATGCACAACCTGAGCATTACTACACTGCAATATATTCCTGCAGAATACCAAACAAAGCAGAAAGAAAATGAGCTGTATATAAATAAACTAAATGAGCAGGTGTTGAATAACCTGCAGCAGGGTGGCGAAGTGTTTTTATCCAACGCAGTTATTAAGGATAGATATTGCCTAAGGGCTTGTATTGTAAATTTTAGAACCTCAAAAAAAGATATTTATGAAACCATTGAGCTCATCGTAAAAGAAGGCAGAAAAGTACATGATGTATTGAAAGACAAATGATGTGCATGGCGCCGGTTTAACGGTTACAAAACAAAATGTTTTTTTGGTATTAAGATTAAAAAGAGAGGAAGATTTTTTACTGAAAAAACAACTGGCAGCTAACCATATATTTGTTTTAATTTGATGGTATTCTTTTAAACCGGCAAATCATTATTTTACTTCTCAGCAACGTCTTGCCCCTTAGCGGACGTAGCGTCAACTATAATCGTATTTTTCACTTGCACAAAAATTTTATCGCTCACTTCTGCTACGTTACTTTTCAGCACCGTCTCAACCCTCACCGAACGTTGCGTCAATTTTCCCCTATCAGTATGCGCCGTTTGAATCTGTTTTTTTCTTTAAAAATCGACTTTATAAAAGCAGTTATTGTATTACGAACATGCTTTTTGCTATGTACAAAAAAGAGTGGGTGTTCAGCATAAGTCTTATCAGTAATCGCAATGCTAATTGAATATCTTTACCCCCAAAGAAAACAAAAAATGCCCGATACTGAAAAGTGCCCACTCTGCAATCGTGAGTTGGCTGAACCAATTGTGCGACATCATTTAATACCGCCAAGCAAGGGCGGCAAGGATTCGCCAACCGTGCCGATGCATAAAATTTGCCAGGCAAAAGTACATGCCGTTTTTACAGAAACAGAACTAAAGACTTATTATCATACTGTGGATCGGCTGAAGGAGCATGAAGACATTGCTAAATTTATTAAATGGGTGAGCAAAAAAGAACTTGAATTTTTTGATACCACTATTAAAAAGAACTAGTTGATTATTTTACTTCTCAGCAACGTCTCGCCCCTTGGCTGACATTGCGTCAATTATAACTTCTTTTCTTTCAATACGAAAACCTTTTCTTTCATTTCTGCAACGTTATCAAACAAAAAAACCTTTGGTCCGGTTAAATAAAATTTGGCAGACCTGTGTTGGTATTGTTCGGGTATCATCCCTAAATTCCATTTTCCTTTACATAGGTTGCTATGCCCGCCTGACCGGACGGGCAGGAATGTAATCAATTTTCTGTTGTATAAATTTATCACTGCTACAATGCTTCCAATCAAAAGACAGTTTCCATACTTCATATTTTTTGCTATTCGCCTTACGCTTTCTTTCCACTGCATTTGCAAGTAAGTTTAATAATTCAATCTCATTGTTTTCCTTAAGCCTTTTAACTATATCATAAGCCATAAATCTTTTCCCATTGCCTATTATGCTATTTATATTTTGTTCTGTTTCTATAAAACTTATAACAGCATGTACGTGGTTTGGCATCCCGATAGCTATTGGGACAAACGCATTTATAAAATGACCTTGTGCTTTTAAATAATCGAACCATTTATAAACGATATCATAACCGTTCACTTTGTCTACTAACGGCATACATTTATAACAGGTAAATGTTATAAAAAAAGTTCCGCATCAATGGGGTGTCACTCGTTTTACAGGCATTATTTAAAATAAGAAAAGTAAAATGTCCGCGAGCTTACATTGTATTGAAAAGCTGGTTGAGGAACGTAACGTCCGGCAAGGGCAGAGACGTTGCTGAGAAGTAAATCGTAAAACAGGAGAAAATTACCAAAGAATAAAAAGCAAAAACGCTTTGAAATTTTGAATATAAACATTAACTTTATTTCACATTTGTTTAACCCTAATCCCCCGCCTCATGAGAAAAGGTTTACTCCTCTCACTCTTTATTCTTATTTTATCCCACACGTTTGGCCAGGGAGTTACACTACTTTGGCGAGGTAGCGATGGTCAATGGAACAACCCAAACAATTGGATTCAAATAAATACGCCTGTAGGTCAAACGCCCATTCAACGAGTGCCTACGGAGATCGATCATGTGAGAATAAGCAGCAGCATGTCTGGTATTTCAACAGTAAACATCGTTTTCCCAGGCTCAGACTCTCTCGTTATCGGTGAAAACCGTACAACAGGAAATAGATGCCGGAGTATGCATGTTAGCAATACACAACTCTACTTAAACAATGAAAGTTTTGATTACAATTTGAAGCTTGTGGTACATACAGGCAACGGAGGAAAATTAGTTATTGATTCAAGTTCAAAAGTGCCTCGTGGTCATTTTGTTTTAAATGGTGGAAATCCTGCTGTGAAGGATCTGGAGATACTAAACAGCCAATTTGGTACCCTATTTTCTCATGAAAATTGGAGCAATATTTTTATTCGGCCAAACGGAAAAGCCCGGCTTCTTAATAGTGCTATAGAAGGTTATTACATCGGAAGTGTTGCAAATGGCGGCGAATTAATTACGGAAAATTGTAGTTTTTTAATCAACTCATATATACTTGGTGAAAATTCTGTTGGGTCCCTTATCAATAGTACAATTGCAAACGATATAAATAACGGGACGATGAACTTTCATATCGGGAAAAATTCCGTTTTTAACTCGGCAAACGTAAACATTACATCTTTTATTACGCTAAATTTTTATACATCAGGTGCTACGCTTAGAGGTAATGTGACACTTCTGCTCGAAAACAACGGTGGTGGACCGGGCAGTGGGGGGGGGCTTTTTAAGTTTGGCCAGGCTGATCCTTCAAATCCATTGCCCAATATTATTGACGGTAATCTTACTTTTACACAAGGAAGCGTTGCGATACGAGGGGATGTGAAAATTTCGGGCGACCTCATTAATTATGGCGTTGAGCCTTTGTTTTATCCCGACACTGCGCATGTTTTTGTAAACGGGCAAGATGTTTTTAAGATAGGAGGTATAAACAATTTTTTAAACAATGTAACGATAAACAATTGCGTTGACGACATATGCCATTTTAAATTTGAATTTTTTGGAAACACCAACAGCAGGGTAAAATGGGATGTTGGTTTTCCACTGGATACCATGATCGTAAATAAAACCGGTTGTGGTAAAGTAACCATTGACAATTCCTTATATATAGCTGGACAGTTAATGGTACAAGCAGGTCAACTCGTATTGAATCCTAATGATGGTATTGCATTTAAAATGGTAACAGCAGGCAACGTCATTGTGAGCCCTGGTGCTGGTATTTTTCTGCGTCGTAACGCCGCAGGTGTACCTGCTAATATTGCAATTGGCGGTACATTGATAGACAATAATACAACGGGTGATTCTACATGTTCTGGAATTAGCAATCCCTACAACGGTACTATTTTGTCTTACAATCCGAGCATCAATATTATTACAGTTCCCATTTGTGTAAACAGCAGCAGCACATTAACCTCCATTGTTACTGGTAGTACGTATAGGTGGGAGCAAAATACAGGATCGGGATTCGCTGTTATTTCAAACAACGCTAATTTTTCTGGTGTCACCTCACGTGTACTGCAGCTAACTAATATTCCTTCTTCGTGGAGCAACTATATTTTTAGATGTATTGTAAATGGTAATATTCCAAGTCACACCTTTCGAATTAATGTTGTTTCGTCTTTACCGGCTTCGGTTTCTATAATAACTGCCTCAGGAGGAGTTTGCCAAAATGCCCCAAATAATTTTACTGCGCATCCAGTTAACGGTGGACAATTACCCAATTTTCAGTGGCAGGTAAATGGCATAAATGCAGGAACTAATAGCCCAACCTTTAGTTCATCCAGCTTGGCAAATAACAGTGTAGTTAAAGTAATCATGACGAGTTCCTTCTCCTGTGCGGTTCCTGCGACGGCCACGAGCAACAGCATTACCATAATAGTAGCTAATACCGTTGTTCCATCAGTGAGCATTGTTTCATCGGCAGTTAGTATATGTAGCAACACATCAGTAACATTTACCGCTACTCCTGTAAACGGGGGGCTTGCACCCATATATCAGTGGAAAAAGAATGGAATAAATGTTGGGACCAATAATGCACAATTTATTAGTGCTGATTTGGCATCCGGTGATGTAATAACAGCCACGATGGTAAGCAATGCTGCTTGTGCATCTGCAATACCAGTTAGCAGTAACGCAATAACCATAAATGTTACCAATAGTGTAATCCCAGGCATTACCATCAGCGGTTCACTATTAGTGAACCTAGGAGATATTAGTACCATTACTTTAACAACATCAAATGCTGGCAGTAACCCCACTTATCAGTGGCAAGACAGTACTCCGGCGCATACATGGCAAAATATTGCGGGTGCAAACAACCCGGTTATCAATTATTCTGCTTTATCTACCGGAGACAAAATAAGGGCATTGCTTACGAGCAGCGCAAATTGCGCAAACCCTTCGGTTGCGGTAAGTAATGTTCTAAGCTTTACCGTGTCACAACCTGCAAGTCCAGGGCGTGTTACCATTTATCCTAATCCGGCACATAGCTTTGTTATGGTAGATAGTTTGAGCTTGGTTGATGCCTGGGGTTCTATAACCATTTTGAGCATCGAGGGTAAAATTTATTTTACTAACAATATCTCCGGCAGGAATCAGGTAAAGATTCCTATACAAAACTTACTGCCAGGTATATATATCATAAGGTTAAACAGAAGTATTGGCGGCCCGGTGTACAAAAACTTTATCAAATTATAAAATGATAGGGTGACAGTTTTATGCATCTATCTTTAGAGTTGCCGATCAATTAACCATTGACCATGCATGTTCAACGTCGCCCGGATTCGTCACACACAGAACCATCTGTAAAAATCCTAAGAATACCTTTATGTCCCAGCGGGGTTTTCGTATAAATAAACTATGAATTAGGAGGAAAGCATGTTACGAAACCCCGAAGTGTAATAGAGCTTAAATTGTTATTCGCCAAAGTCAACCCGATAAAGAAGATTCGAGGTTTGGATTAATTATTAAACTAAGTTGTTTTGTGCGTCGGGGTTTCACAGTTAGTTGACTTATACTTCAATTCTTACTCTTGTGACAACCCCGCCGTTACGGAAATAAAAAACTTACCATCCTACATAATTTACCCGCTTAATACTATTCATTCTTAAATACATGATTAATTGACCCGCATGATGTGTTTGATGGTCATGCATTAAAACCAAAATTTGTCTTCGTGTCATCGGTCCAGCAAAAAAGGATACAACCTCATTCAATTGTTTTTCCGTTAAATTATAGTGTGCATGATGTGCTTTATCATGAGCAGCTGAAATATATTGTAACATGGCTTCTTTACCCAAACCTGTTGTATCAAATTTGATAGTCCCTTTTTCAACAAAAAGAAAAGAAGAAGAAAGCCATTGCATATTGCCAGCAATATGAAGTAGCTGTTCTTTAAAACTCATTACCTCGGGTGTTGGTTTGTATTCAGATGCTTCTTCAGGCATTTGCGCTGCAAGCTGCAAAGTATACACTTTTGCATTGTTCCATTTTCTTGCTAATTGCATTTGTAAACTGTCTCACTTCTGTGCAGATGTTGATAAGTTAAATAACATGTAACAGAGTGTTGGAAATATGGATTTGATTAGTTTCATCTAAAATTATTTACACAAAAATATCAACATTTAAACCCATCACCATGCTATTTACAAAGTTGAAGTAGGGTACAATAAGAACCACATCTAGTATTGCTCTGTTTCACCCCTTGGCGGACGTTACATCAATTATCACCGCATTTCTTTAAGCATAAAAACTTTTCATCTCAGCAATGTCTCAGCCCTTGCCTCACGTTGCGTACATCATTTTTAGCGAATAAAAAACGCAATGTCCCCCTTGGATCACATTGCCGCAAAGTAAGACATTGCTAAGAACTAGTTCAAACGCTGTTTCATTTTCCATATCTTGCCCCTAAAAAATGCAGGCATTTAAGAGCAATATCATTGAGGCTAATGAGGTAACAATATTACTTCATGGCGGTGTTGGGAGAATACATAAAGAAGCAATTTCTCCGGAAACTGAACAGCAATATCAAGAGGCGATTATACATGCATTAACCGAGGGGCAGAAAATAATTTCATGCAGTGGTAAAAGTATTGATGCAGTAGAAGCTGTCATTAGAATTTTGGAAGATTGTCCTTTGTTTAATGCCGGTAAAGGAGCAGTGTATGCTAACAATGAAATGATAGAACTTGATGCGGCGATAATGGATGGTAAAACGCTCAATGCAGGTGCTGTAGCAGGTGTGCGTACGGTAAAAAATCCCATTTCTGCAGCCCGGAAAATAATAGATAATTCACCACATGTGATGCTTGTGGGGAGTGGCGCAGATGAGTTTGCAAAAGGGAATGGTATTGAAATTGTTGACCAGTCGTATTTTAAAGTGAAAGACCGGTGGCAGCAGATAATAAAGTTAAAAGAGGAAACCGAAAACAATACAGATCTATTTTCAAAACAGCCGCCAACAAAGCTTGGCACGGTGGGTTGCGTTGCAATAGATGAAGCCGGCGGGTTGGCTGCAGGGACTTCTACAGGCGGCATGCTCAATAAAAAATTTGGTAGAGTTGGTGATACCCCTATAATAGGTGCCGGCACTTATGCTAATAAAATATGTGCAGTTTCATGCACCGGGCATGGCGAATATTTTATTCGCCATGCAGTAGCACACGACATCTGTGCGATGATAGAATATAAATCAATACGGGTAAGTGTTGCTGTAAAAGAAATGATTGAAGAGAAACTTACAAATGCCGGTGGAGTGGGCGGCCTGATAGCCATGGATGCAAATGGTAATATTGCTGTGAATTATAATACAGAAGGCATGTTTTACGGTTATATAAAAAAAGACGGCACCATAACGGTGAACATTTGCAATATGATCATTGAATAATCCGATTGCTTCTTTCTCAGCAACGTCGCCGTTGGGAGAGGTTGCTGAGAAGCAAGGGCCGTGACTTTGCTGAGAACTAAAAACAAACTTGCCTCAGGGTTTCCTTATGGTGCAGATTGGGAAACCTGCCCCATAAATTCGGCCGAAGATGCAGCACATGCCATCCGGTTTTTTAAGTTAAATTATTGAAGAATAAACGGAGAGAAGTTGGAGGAACTAATAAAGTTTTAATGCTTTGCGGGGCATGGGCATAGGTACAAAGCCAAACATTAGTTACGGGCTATTCGCTCCAAGTCCGCACTCGTTACTCGTTTGCGGGCTTTTCGCTGCTATCCCTGCCATGCGGAGCAGCAAAGCACTTTTCAGCTTTTGTTGTAGCAAGTAGATGACTAAAATAATGGAGAATATTACACATTCATTGCAATCTTTTATCAATTCTTTCCCGTAAAAATTCCAGAAGCTGCATCTTTTGCATTTACATGCTTCTTTACTATTCTTTTACCTTCCTGCTTCACCCTGCTATTTTTTCTTAAATTCCAAACAATATCACTGGCAGCTTTTCTTGTTTGTTCAATATCTACAATAGGAAAAGGATAATCAATTCCAATCGTACAATTGTACAATTGTTGCTCAATGGTACTTAACTTCCAAGGCTCATGAATTAAATTTGCCGGAATATCTTTTAACTCGGGCAACCATTTTTTTAAAAAGATTCCGTCTGTATCGTGTTCCTGAGAATTTTTTATTGGATTGTATATTCTAATTGTGTTTACACCGGTAACACCCGCCTGCATTTGTAACTGTGGGTAATGAATACCAGGTTCATAGTCTAAAAATTGCCTTGCAAGAAAATGCAGCGCTCTCCAATCCTGCCACAGATTAAATGTAAAAAAAGAAACTACCAAGGCACGCATTCTAAAATTCAAATAACCAGTTGCTACCACGCAACGCATACATGCATCAATAAGCGGCACACCCGTTTTACCATTTTGCCAGGCTCTTATGTATCCTTCATTTTTAACTTTTACTATTGCATCATAACCCCTGTTTATATTTTCAAATTCCATCCGGCACTCGTCTTCAAATTTTTGCATAAAATGGCAATGCCAGTGCAATCTTGAAATAAAGTTTGACAAAGCCCTTTTGTTGAAACTGTTTCCATAATGCTGCATACAAAACTGGTACAGCATCTTCATGCTGATGTTGCCATAGGCGAGGTAAGGAGATAGTCGGCTACAACCCTTTCTACTAAGCTCCGGTTTAGATATGTGTTTGCTATAATTTAGATAGCGTTCTTTTAAAAAGCTATCTAAATAACGCCACGCAAGGGTTTCGCCACCTTGCTGAAAATCCTTATTAACCGTTGTTAAATGATCGGGTAAATCATTTCCTTTTAATGATGCGTACAATGGGGATGGCAAATGCACAAAGTTCCAATTCGTTTCATCTAAGAGCAAGGGCGAAAGCAGCATTGTTTGCGTCCACAAAGCGTCCCAGTTTTTTCTGCTTTTAAGCCCTCTCACCACTGCGTTGTGCTGGTACTCATTCCATTGTATATTTTTTTGCTGCGTAAAAGCTTGTACTTTTTTATCCCGGTCGTACGTAAGTTTATTACCCGTTTCTTGATGCGAGAAAATTGTTTTGATGCAGTATTCTTTTTCTATTGCTGCAAGAACAGTCAGTACTTCATTGTGGAAAATATATAAACTACCATTTACATCAGTGAGCTTTTCCTGCATATTTTGCAGCCCTTGGTAAACGAACCTCCAATGCCGTACATCACTATCTGGGCCGGCCATTACAGAAGGTTCAAAGCAGTACAAAAACAAAATTGGTACACCAGCCTTTTGTGCAAAATACAGCGGTGCATGATCTGTAAAACGCAGATCCCTTTTAAACCAAACGATATTTATTTCCGGTTTCATTATAATGCTTTAAAGATACCCTTACTAACAAAAATTATGTATCACAAAAGGGAAAGAAATTAGAAAACTTATTGAAGGTTGGGAACCAAGTCTCTACTTCTTAGTAACGTCTCGGCCCTTTGCCACACTTTGCGTAAATAATTTTGTCACCTTCGTCGGTCAATTCGCAAATTTAGGAGCGCCCAACGCCTCCACCTGTGAATCGCCGAGGCTTGGTCTTTGACCAGCCGACCTACTTTTTAGCGACTTTATTTATCACAAATAATGGTCTATAAAACTAAAATGGTCTATACCTTTTTCATAAAACAATGCTGAAGAAAAATGGTAGTCTTCGGGTAAGTTACATAGATTGGCTTTTACAGGATTGTAATGTATGTAGTTTAATTTTTGCTGAAAAACTGCGGCAGTAAACAACTCAATATTTAAGGAATCCCTTTACCAAAAATTATATTTCCTGTCAATGGCATTTACTTCATACGCTTGTAGATTATTGTCTATTGCCAACAATTTTTTAAACTCTTTTGAAGTATGTTTTATAAAGCTATTTTGTATTTTTTGTAAGTCATTGTTGGCTTTTGCTTGCCAAATGATGTGTATATGATTGGGCATAATAACAAAACCATTGATAGTAACATTATTTTCCGTTACAAGAAACTTAAGTGTTTCAACAATAATATTTTTGTATTTATCTTCTTTTAATAAATGCTTCCATTCTTGTATTGTGGCTGTAAAAAACTGCGGCCACTCTTGCGCATATTGTTGTTTCATTTATTGAAAGTAAAACAAATTATAGGTTTTTTATACTGGGTCGGCTGGTCAAAGACCAAGCCTCGGCGATTCACAGGTGGAAGCCTTGGGCGCTTACAAATTTTGGAATTGCCTTTATGTAGGCAAACGAGCCGAGAAGCTGATGAAAATAAGCAATCACCCACCCCTCATACCCTATCACAAATCTCTCCTTCTCCCGAAAACAGCGCCCCGCAGCAGCCCAACAATAAGTGTAAAGATCGCCGAACCAATTATTGCCCATACGATGGGGAACCGCTTGCCCCCTACGGTTACAGCAAAGATCTCCGGGAGGTTAAACTTGGCTGCGAGCCACATCCCAATATATGCGCCGATGAACCCAACTACAATAGAGACCAGGCAACCACCCAGGTCGTAGCCGGCTAAAGACTGTCCGATGCCACCACAGATGCCAGCGATAATGAGCAGAATAAGTAATTGTGTTAGGTCCAAGGTTTTTGTTTTTTAATATAGCACTCTCTGCAATTTGAGTGCCACAGTGGCTCCCCACTATCCTTAGAGTTAAGCGAAGCGTCTCTAAAGATTTTTAAATAAAAGAGAGACTTTGTCTCGATCAATACTATTTGTCACAATCAAAAAAAACGACCACCCAAACCCCTACACCCTCTCCAACTCCTTCGCAATCCCCTGCTTCAACCTTTCATCCACCTTTGTCTGCGCAGCATAACCAGCCCAGTTGCACACGGCGGTTTTTACTTCCTCAATAATGGCAGCAGCCTTTTTTATGGTAACCGTTTTGGCAACAGCCAGCAGGTCTGTTGTGGTTATGTTGGTACGTTTGCCATTCACCGTTAAGCTTTGGCTGCTCACCCATGGGCTGCCGGGGCGGTAGGCAAAGCATACATCGTATGCCGGAGATAGGCGCCACTCCCCTTTTTTATCCATTACAAAAGCAAAGTTTTTGGTATGGTCATCGCAGTTGCGGGCCAGCACATTAAATACCATGCGGCGGTAAAGCTGTTCCATTTGTGGATAGGGTAGGGCAAGCAAACGCATGGTTTCAAAAAGTTGCTCATAACTGTACATGCCCACATCATTAAAATCGTAATGCTGCATGGCACAAAAGGTCTGTACATGAAGTTTATCTTTTTCATTGGGTCGGTCAAAGCGCCTGGTCATAAAATGTGCCCGGCCGTTTTCTTCCAGCAGCCTGCATTCCGTCATCTCTATGCCGCAGGCCACCGCCATCAGGTGGTAAGCCATTTCTACCCTGCCGTAACCGCTGCTTTCGCCAAACTGGCTGTCGTGCACGCCATCAAATTTTATCAACCAGTGGCCAAAGCCTGCAGGTGCTGCTGCCTGTCCGCTTTTTACCTGCCCTGTTGCCGGGTTATAGGCAATAATAGCCTTTGCCCTTGCGCCGCCCGCACTTGTACCAATGGTCAAAATATCTGTCAGCGCTTTTTGCTCATCAGCATTAAAATCGGCCACCATATCTGTCCTTTCCGAGAGTATTTTCTGCGCCACATCCACCAGCGCACCAATCTCTATATTATTTGCCAGGGCAGATGCGCTGGGGTTCACAGGCTCAAACTCCAGCGCACCCATACCTCTTTTGCCAATAAAGCACAATATTTCTACCGGGTTAAGGCTATACGATGGTCGGCCGTTTTTATTGAGCCAGCTGTTAATAAGGGCGTTGCCGTATTTATCGGGCAATACATCTGCCAGCAACCCTGGCAAACCTTTAAACGTAGCGTTGTTGGCAAGCGCAGGAAACTGGTAAATGATACCTGCAGCTGTGGGCATTTTTAAAGGTGCAGGGTTTATGCCCGTGCGTACAAAACCGCTTTCATATTCAAAAGCAGCCATGCCCGTTGCGGCATCATATGATACGGCCCCTACGGTTTTACCCCACATTTTTACAAAAGCGGTTGTAATCATTTTGTACCGGTTAAGGGTGGCAAAGTATGTTTAGCGCCATAGCCTGCCCGCTGCTTTTTTTGCTGCATCATTTTGGCCAGCAACAGCGGACTGATGGGCTCGTTTATTTCAAAGTTTTTGAGCACGGGCAATTCACCAATGGCCCGCAATATTTGTATAAAAGAAAGCATGTTGCCGCCGGCACCGTTTTCCATTTTTAAGAGGGTCGTACGATCTACCCCTGCCGCATCTGCTATCTGTTGCTGGGTTTTGTTTAGCTGCAGCCGTTTGGCCTTTATAAACCCACCAAGCAGTTGCATAAAAGCGCTGTCTGTCTGAGCCAAAAGGTTATTCTCGTTAATAAATAAGCTCATTTGTTGCGTATTTACCACAATATAACCATTTAAATAGTTATTATGGTGTTTTCGCAACTTTTATACTAAAATTATATATGGTGTTTTCTCAACATTATATAGTATAATGAATTACAATGTTGTAAAAAACAAACATACATGTATTGGGAATAAATATTAAACACAAAGGACACAAGGGAAACTGGTTGCTTTGTGGGTTTTTCTTTGTGGGCCTTGTGTTTAAAAAAGATATGCCACAGATTAAACAGATTCTCACAGATTTTTCTTTATATCCCTTTTGCGGGTTAGCGTCTTTGTGGTTCAAATAAAATATTAAACACAAAGTACACGAGGGTTTTTCACTAAGGACACAAGGGAAACTGGTTGCTTTGTGGGTTTTTCTTTGTGGGCCTTGTGTT
>ENA-OFCI01000428-OFCI01000428.1-metagenomes-genome-assembly--contig:-NODE-428-length-25680-cov-6.874498_pt1 | contig 25680 bp, 29 predicted proteins | sample MGYA00153391_OFCI01 | MGnify analysis MGYA00153391
TGAAAGCCGACGTCTGCGTTGATATTTTGATGCGCCAATGCAAATACTTGAACAACATCGTCGAGCAGGACCACCGGGCGATCAAACGGATAACCCGACCGATGCTGGGGTTCAAGTCATTTTGGAGCGCACGAATCATCATCGCCGGAATCGAAACCATGCACATGATCCAAAAGGGGCAGATAAAGTGCCCCGAAGGCTCAGCCATGTCCGCAGCGCAGCAGTTCTACAGCCTGGAGTTGCCCCGATTTGACGGACACCTTATCGTTAAGTCAAGAAGGAGTCCAGATGAGTCACAACCGCAACCCCAAACCGCCATACCCGCCGCAGTTTCGCCAGCAAATGGTCGAACTGGTTGCCGCAGGCAGAAAGCCCAGCGAGCTGGCCAAAGAATTTGGCTGCCATGAAACCAGCATCCTGAGCTGGGTTCGGCGAGCCGCCGCATCGGTGGAGTCAACCGCCAGCGCTGCACCGGGTCTGCATGCCAATGAGCGCGCAGAGTTGATCGCCTTGCGCCGAGAGAGCCGCCAAATCGAGCTAGAGCGAGATATCTTGGCAAAGGCTACGGCCTGGTTTGCAGGCAAAAGCGAGCAGACGCCCACAGCGTTTACACGCTGATTGCTGCCAACCAGGCCGAACTACCCGTCCACGCCATGTGCAAACACCTCAAAGTCTCGGCCAGCGGTTTCTACGACTGGTATGGCCGCGTGCCAAGCAAACGTGCTGCCGCCAACGTCACACTGTTGGCGCAGATTGAAGCGGCTCATGTCAAGAGCGACGCCACTTACGGCATGCCGCGCATCCGCGCGGAGTTGGCCGATCAGGGCATTGCGGCCAGCCGCAAACGCATTGCCAGCGTCATGAGGCTAGCGAGCATCCGCGAGTGTCAGCCGCAGGCGTGGCTACTTGGTGACTACCACCCGTGACAAGCGTCAAAGGCCAGCACCGGATTTGGTCAAACGCCAGTTTGTCGCCACGGATGTTAATCAGCTTTGGGTGGCAGATATGACCTACGTGCCGACCTGGGCGGGTTTCCTGTATTTGGCAGTGGTCACTGATGTCTACAGCCGCAAGGTGGTGGGCTGGGCGTTTGGCCAACAGCAAACGGCAGACCTCGTCATCGCCGCGCTGAACATGGCGCTCATCACGCGCAAGCCGCAGGGCGTCATTCACCACTCCGACCAAGGCAGCCAGCTTGGGTTCAAGGAGTCGTCGCAACGCCGGTTACTTGAACGCGGGATATTAGGTGATCAAGCGCCTCGGCGGGCGTTTGCCATCCGAGGGTCTTGCGAGGTCTCGCATTGAGTGTGGCGGCCACCGCGTCGAGTTCTCGTTCGCCATACCTGCTCAGGTCGGTGCCTTTGGGGAAGTATTGACGCAGCAAGCCGTTGGTGTTCTCGTTCGTGCCGCGCTGCCAGGGACTTCGCGGGTCGCAGAAGTAGATGTCCAGTCCGGTCTCGATTCGCAGTTGGGCATGCTGGGCCATCTCCGCACCTTGATCCCACGTCAACGTCTTGGCCAGCTGTTCTGGCAGCGTCGCTATCTTCGCCGCGATGGCATCGCGTACCGCCTCGGCGCCATGACCGGCCAAGGCGGGGCCATTCTTGACCCGAGCGCCAGAGCCGTGACCTGCCATCGGCGGCAAGTTCAGCAGCACCGTGAAGCGCGTGGTGCGCTCGACCAGGGTGCCGATCGCCGAACTGTTCAGGCCGATGATCAGATCGCCCTCCCAGTGACCGGGGACGGCACGGTCAGCAACTTCAGGAGGACGCTCGCTGATCATCAACTCGGGCGTGATGAACTGCTTGCCCCGCTGCCTTGTTCTGGCGCGTGGTACCCGCAATGCGCGGCCAGTGCGCAGGCAAGCACACAGGTCGCGTCGCAATGCGCCACGACCTTGAACGTAGAGCGACTGGTAGATGGCTTCGTGGGAGATCCGCATCGATGCATCATCCGGGAAGTCGATCAGCAATCGACGACTGATCTGCTCTGGACTCCAGCTCGTGGCCCAGCGTCGATCTGCGCGGCGACCGTGGCGCCGCCCGTTCCACGGCACCTTGGGCCCGAGTATCGGCTTGCCTTGGACGTCCCGGACTGTCCCTGAGAGCCTCTCTTGCACATAGGCCCGCAGTCGCATGTTCTGCGCCAGCTTGGCGACCTTCGGGCGCTCGGCCGCTCTCTCGGCCTTCCACTGAGCGACCGTCGCTCGGTATTGCAGCGTGCCGCCGCGGGTCGCCGCGTTGCGACGCAGTTCGCGAGAAATGGTCGATGGCGAGCGCTCGAGCCGCCGAGCAATGTCTCGCACTCCGACCTGCTGAGCTTGCAACAGTGCAATCTCTTCACGTTCCAAGAATGACAGGTAACGCCCTGAAGGAGGCGACAAGGTAATTGATGGCATACCCCCAGCTTCGCGGAACCAGCGCGTGCCAACAGGCTGGGATACGCCACAGGCCTGTGCCGCGTCCTCGCTCGACAAGCCTGCTGCGATTCGTTCCCAGAATTCTTGCTTCGTTACCCTTTGATTGACTTGAGGACGGCCTGGCGATCGCATCGGTGCTCGCCCTGTCCGCCGTGATATCCACCCCTTCGGTCGTCCCATCGTGCACCTCCTTGTGTGAGGTGTTGCAACGACCGATTGAATCCACCCAGTACACCAGCGTCGACTTCGGCAAGCGCTGCAAGGAGATGGGCGTGCGGCCGTCGATGGGCAGCGTGGGTGATGCGTATGACAACGCCATGGCCGAAAGCTTCTTCGCAAGCCTGGAGTGCGAGCTCATTGACCGGCGCAGTTGGAAGTCCTTCGCCGAGGCGCGCATGGCCGTCTTTACTTGGATCGAGGGTTGGTACAACCCGCGCCGCAGGCACAGCGGCATTGGTCAGAAATCCCCCATCAACTTCGAAAAGGAAATGCACAACAAAGCCAACGCCGCCATGCCCGCCACCGCTGAGTTGACCTCAGCAGCGAAATGAAGATCTAGTCCAAGCGTGTCCGTGAGATCAGGGTAAGTCCACGGCAAGAGTTCTCACGACATCCGTTGACTCGCGGCACAGTTGAGCGCCTCTACGTCTACGAGTAGGTGGTCTTGGCCCGTCCTCCCTCCGAGGTCAGTCAGTCAATCCATTGGCTTGTTTCAGTCTGAGCGAGGCTCGGCGACGGGAGCGGACGCCTGGAGTCGACGCGCGCTCAGCAGGACGAGCGCGACGCCGCAAAATGCTGCTCCCGCGTAAAAGGTTGCGGCGGAGCCAACTGCTTCCCACAACAGGCCCGCAAGGATGCTGGCAAAGAGCATGGCCAGCCCACTGGCGAGATTGAAGACGCCGTACGCAGTGCCGCGAAGGTCGTCAGGCGCCGTGTCGGCAACCATTGTGGCGAGGAGCCCCTGGGTCATCCCCATGTGGACCCCCCATAGGCCGATACCCACAAACAGTCCAACGAGGCCGGCCGCGCGCGCCAAGATGAGGTCCGCGGCGACAAGAACACAAAGCCCCCAACCGAGCAGGCGACCATGGCTCATCGAATCCGACAGCTTGCCGAACGGGTAGGCGGTGGCGGAGTAGACCAAGCTCATGACCACCATCACCAATGGCACCAGTGCCGTCGGGATTCCAATTTGCTGCGACCTCAGGACAAGGAACGCTTCACTGAATCGCGCGAGCGTGAAGGCCGCTCCCAGCGCGACGACCCACCAGTAGGCCGATGAAAGCCGTCTCAGGCTGTCGCGTTGGATTGGATTCTTCGGGACACGGGTCGGGTCCGACGCGGGCTCGAGGATGCCGAGGTAAAGCAGAGCGACGGCCGCAAACGCCGGGACCGTCGCCACCCAGAACACCGCCCGAAAGTCGTTGGACCACAGCAGCATCAGACCCACCGCGACCAGTGGCCCGATGAACGCACCGACCGTGTCCAACGATTGCCGCAGGCCGAATGCCGCGCCACGCATTTCTTTGGGTGTGAGGTCTGCAACCAAGGCATCCCGAGGAGCGCCCCGTATGCCTTTGCCAACGCGGTCGACGAGACGAGCCGTCACGACCAATCCGAAACTCGCTGCCAAGGCGAACATCGGCTTGCTGACGGCGCCCAGTCCGTAACCGACCAATGCAATGCCCTTGCGTCGGCCGAGGTAGTCGCTCAGTGCGCCTGAGAAAACCTTGACGACGAGCGCCGTCGACTCCGCCAGCCCCTCGAGCAATCCGACAGCGAAGACGCTGCTCCCCAGCACCGTGACCAGGAACAGAGGCAGCAGGCTGTGAATCATCTCCGACGAGATGTCCATCAACATGCTGACAAAGCCGAGTACCCAGACGCCTCGGGGTATCGCGCGCAGGGAGGATGTGGTCGGTCCCTTCATGGGACATTGTCGGGTGTGGCGGCGGGACGACCGCACTCGCGCTTGCGGCGCATCGACTGTCGCCCCCAATGTGTTCGCGCTGCTCACTCTGACTGCCAAAGAAAACATCGACGGCTTGCGCTCGGGCGTCCCGGACGCGCCCCGAACTACAGGGGTCCCGTCACCATTCACGCGTTCGGTGGCTCCGTGCCGGCAAGTACGGCCGCAGCGACCAAGACCAGCAGGAGCACGAGCGCCTCAAAACGCAAGACGGTTTTCAGGCGCTGGCGCCACGGCCGACGCGAGGCGTCGCCGATGTCGGCGCGCAGGTCGTCGAACAGCGCAGGCAAGACTCGAACGCGATTGAATCCTCCGAGCGCCGCGGCGACGGCCACCAGCGCGACCTTGCTGCTGAGCGCCAAGCCGTATTCCGACGGCACCAGATCCATCAGGCCGAGTCCGGTTCTCCATACCTTGAACATGCCGGTGCCCACAACAACGACCAAGGCTACCGTGGCTGTTGAACTCAAGGAGGCGACCCACTGGGTGGCATCAAGTCGATGCGGCATTGGCGCCCCCGCTGGGGGCAGCCGAACCGCGGCCGCAAAGAGCACCATCCCGACCCAGAGCAATGCCGCGACCATATGGGCGGCGTCGATGGCGACGTCCACCGAGAGGTCGCCCTGGGAGCCAGCATGCGCGACCACGCTTCGGCTCCACACCAAAGCCGCCAGTCCAAATGCGGCGGACCGAAGGCGTGCCCGCCCGCGATGCTCTGCGCTCCAGCTGAGCCCGGCGACCACCGCCCAGGCGATCCCTCCCGCCACCGCGGCGTGACCAAAGTGGGTGTCGCGCAGGAGAACCCATGCTGTCGAGCCTGCTTGCAAGAGCGGCGTATCGCCCATCACCGCCGCTTGAAACCAGACCGCGCAGACGAGCCCCAGAAACGTGACCACCAGCCCGGCACGGCATGCCAGCCTTCCCCGTGTGCGGGCAGTGTCGCTCCACGTCGAGTCGGCGTCGCAGAGCCACTCATTGGATGCCAGTGATGCAAGCGTCAGAGAGACTCCGGCGTTGATGGCCACGACGTCGGCCAGCAGCAGCTGACCGAGCAGGTCCTGCGCCATCACTTCACCGTGAACCGCACTTCGCCCTTCGTGTGGTGGCCGTCGCGGCCCATCGTGGACCACTCCACACGGTAGTCGCCCGCTTGCAGTTTGGGAACGGGCACGACCAAGGTCTTGTCGTCGCCTTCAGCGAGCGTCGGCATTCCGGCCTGGACGACCACGTCGCCAGAACCGGTAAATTTCACGCTGCTCATGGCAGCCTCGACGGGCTCGTTGTAGTGGAGCTTTACCGCCGCGGGTGCAACCGCGACGGTGGACCCGTTGTCCGGCTCGGACTTCTGCAGCTTCGCGTGCGCGAAGGCAGTGGTTGTCGCAGCAGCCGTGACGAGCAGGGCGATGGTGCATAGGGTCTTGTTCATAGAATTCAGATGTTGGTCAGTGGAGGCTCAAGAACTATTTTGCCGATTCAATCGCCGTCACGGTCAGCGCGCCATTGATGTTCTCGGCAGCGAATTTCACCCTGTCGCCAGCCTTCAGGGTATCTAGCATCTTCGGGTCGGCGGCTTTGAAGACCATCGTCATGCCGGGCATGCCGAGGTTCTCGATGGGGCCGTGTTTGAGCGTGACCTTCCCTTGGTCCTTGTCGACCTTTCGAACCTCACCCTCAGTCGAAGTTGGAGCGGCGCTCGCAGAAGCTGTGGCGGCCGGATGATGCGACGCATGGTCACTGGCATTCGATTGAGCGTGCGCCGAGGCAGTCATAGCAAGCGCCGCGGCAGCGAGGAGATGGGCGAGTTTCATTTGGGCTTCCTTCAATGGCCTTGGTGGCTGGTGGGTTTGCGGACTTGCAGGGTGTTGGCATCGGCTCGTGGCGCGGGCGCGCGGACCGTCTCGGGCACCTCGGCCGTGTATTCGCTCGCGAGCGTTCCCGCTGGGTGTTTGTACGGCCCCGGGTCCTTGAAGTCACCGCGCCCGATGTCGTCGCGGACCTTGACCACGCTGAACATGCCACCCATGCCCACCGGCCCGAAAGGCCCGGTGCCGGTCATCATCGGCAGTGTGTTATCGGGCAACGGCATCTCCATCACGGCCATGTCGTGCATGCCTTTGTCGCCCATCACCATGTAGTCGGGCACGAGGCTCGAAATCTTCTTCGCGACGTCCCTGTGGTCCACGCCAATCATGGTCGGGACCGAATGGCCCATCGCGTTCATCGTGTGGTGTGACTTGTGGCAGTGGATGGCCCAGTCGCCCGCGAGCGCGTCGAACTCGAAGGCGCGCATCTGGCCGACGGCGATGTCGGTCGTGACCTCCGGCCAGCGCGCGCTCTTGGGCACCCAGCCGCCGTCGGTGCCGGTCACCTCGAAGTGCGGTCCGTGCATGTGAATGGGGTGGTTCGTCATCGTGAGGTTGCCCACGCGGATGCGCACGCGTTCTCCGGTGCGCGCGACGAACGGGTCGATACCGGGGAACGCGCGGCTGTTCCACGTCCACAAGTTGAAATCGAGCATCGTGTTCACCTTCGGCGTCGCGCTGCCGGGCTCGATGTCGTAGGCGTTCAGGATGAAGCCGAAGTCGCGATCGACCTTGAACTGCTTCGGGTCCTTCGGGTGCACGATGAACAAACCCATCATCCCCATCGCCATCTGCACCATCTCGTCGGCGTGCGGGTGGTACATGAAAGTACCTGGCCGCTGCAACACGAATTCGTACATGAACGTCTTGCTGACGCCGATGGGTGGCTGGCTCAGACCCGTGACCCCATCCATGCCGGAAGGCAGCAGCACGCCGTGCCAGTGCACGCTGGTGACCTCGGGCAGCTTGTTGGTGACGAAGATGCGAATGCGGTCACCTTCGACCGCTTCGATGGTCGGTCCGGGGCTCTGGCCGTTGTAGCCCCAAAGATTGGCCTTCATGCCCGGGGCGATTTCGCGCACCACGGGCTCGGCAACCAAGTGGAACTCCTTGACGTTGTCCTTCATGCGCCAAGGTAGGGACCAGCCGTTGAGCGTGACGATGGGCTGATACGGTCGACCGTTCGGCGGCGGTGGCGGCAGTTGCATGGCTGCAGACGACTGCATCACCGCCTCGGGCAGGAGGGCTGCGCCGGCGCGGCTGACGGCTGCTGCACCCAACATGGTCGCGCCGGCAGCCTTGAAGAATGTTCTGCGATTTGTCATTGCTTTTCTCCTTCAGTGGGCGGACTGCGCGGACGCTGCGGCAGTGCTCGGGCCCATGACGGGCGTCGAGCCCGGCGAACGGCCGGTGAGCGCGGCCTGCAGGTTGGTCTCGGCCACCCAGTAGTCACGCAGTGCTTCGACCGCGCCGGTGACGCTGGATATCTGGTCCTTGGAATCCGCGAGGAGTTCGAAGACGCTGGCGAGCATTCCGTTGTAGCGAAGCATGTTCTCGTCGGAGATGCGCTTGCGCAGCGGCACCACCTCGTCGCGGAAGTGCCTGGCCAGGTCGTAGGCGGTCCTGTAGGCAGAGTACGACTCGCGCACCTCGGAACGGGCGTTGATGGCGAGTTGCGCCGTGCGATTTACCGACTGCATGTACGTGGCTTCCGCCCGCGCAACACGCGCCGAGCCAAAGTCGAACAGCGGCAGCTCCAGCTCAATCTCGTAGCCGTTCTTGCGGGACTCGCCGGTGTTGCTCTGGTTCTGGTACCCCACCTGCAGTACGTTGATGAAACGAGTCGTCTTCGTGAGTCCCAATGACTTGGCAGTCGCTTCGGTCGCGCGTTTAGCCATCAGCACGTCGAGGCGCTTGTCCATCGCAATCTGCTCGGCATCCTTGGGTTCGGCTGGTGCGGCCGGCAGTTCCGGCAGCCGTTCTGGCAGCTTGAACTCGAGCTGGTCGCCGCTGAGCGCCAGGACTCGGGTCAGGCGCTCGCGAGATGCGATGGCTTGGTGCCCGGCCCTGGCGAGTTGTGCAGTCGCGTCAGCGTAGAACGACTGCTCCCGCATCTTGGCCAGCCTGTTGAAGTTGCCTGCCGCCGCCATGCGCCTGGCCAGCTCGTTCGATGCATCCGCGGCTTCCTTGACCTGTCCGAAGTAGGCGGCGAGCTGCTGCGCGGTCACCGCCTCGAAGAACGCCTTGCGCGCCTCACCTGCTATTCCCACGGTCTCGTAGGCAGCCTGCAGCTGCGTCTGCTCGAAGCGTCGCTGTTCGACCTGCATGGCCAGCGGCATGGTGAACAAGCCCAGCACATCGAACAGCACGGCACGGTCGATTTCGACGGCGCCACCGCCGCCGAGACGGCCGAAGCTGAACGACGGGTTCGCGAGCCGACCAGCGCGTACGAGGTCGGACTCGGCGATGCCAAGCTCGGCGTAACTGGCCTGAAGGTCGCGGTTGTTCAGCAGCGCGATTTCCACCACGCTGTCGGCGCTCAGCGGTTGCTTCAGCAACTCTGCGATGCGTGCCTTGGCCGAGTCGGTTTGTTCGCCGGTACGCTGGTACGTTGGCGTCTGCCCGACACGCTCTTTGGTCAGTTGCTCCACGGTTGTGAAGCCACCGTCCTGAGAGAACGAAGCGCATCCAGCGAGCACGAGCGACGCCAGCGCGGTGGCGGTCAGGCGAATCATGGTGTGCCTCCCTTCTTGGGATGACCGTCATTCATCGGCATGGGTTTCATTGGCATCGACCCGCTAGCAGGAGTCGCTGGTGCCGCTGGCATCTCCATGCCCTTCATGCCGCCCATGCCGTGTCCGGCGTGGCCGCTTGCACCATCTGGGGCGCCTGCCACGGTGGCATTGAGCTCTCGCCAGTTGGCAAGCGGAGCGTCCCTGTAGGGCTTGTAGTCTGCGAAGGCCGACCGGTATGTCAGCTGCGCAGTCGCCTTCGGCTGCTCAGTCTTGGCCTCTTGCGCAGTGGCCAAAAGAGGCGCGCACGCAGCAAGTGCGACGCCCCAGGCCAGTAGGTTGCTTTTCATTGTTTGAACTCATCTGACGCACCGGTGGGCGAAGCCAACGGCGGGTTTCTCGTGCGTTGGACGCACGAGCCCTGTTCGGCCTCTCAGCGGAGACCTGCCTGGGTCAGATGGTTCGTGGAGGACGGTCCTGGCCGCCCGATTGGAAGGCCGGGATGGGCGCCGTGAGCGCAGGGAAGGCAACCGAGGAAATCAGACTCGGCTGCCCGAGCGACGGCACCGTGCAAACCATGGAAGCCATGCAGCAGCCGCTCGCGCAGAAGTGGCAGTTGGCTGGGTGTTCGCCCGTCGAGGAATGGTCGTTGGCCGCATCACCACTGGCTTGGTGGTGTGCCGACGAGTGGTCGGCATGCATCTCGTGGCCCGCATGCATGTCGTGGTGTCCGTGTTCAGGGACGACTGCCGCCGAATTCCGCCCCTCACCATCCGGGCACAGCATGGTCGCCGCCATCGCGCCCCGGATGGGGAGCAGGATGGCCAACAGGACGACGATGAAGAGGCGGAGGTGTTTCACGCCAGCTGATTATCAGGTAGCTAGTCTGTGCGTGCAGGAAAGCGAAAGTTCCAGGCGTCTTGGCTCGCGTCTCATCCGGCGACGCGGTGCCTGGCGCGAGGCGTGGCTCGCTTGCGCGCTGCGCCGTTCGACATCGCAGCATCTCCTGCCAAGCCATCGAGGATGGGGCACTCCGGTCGGTCGTCACCGTGACAGCTCTGAACCAGGTGTTCGAGGGCGGTCTTCATCACGAGAAGCTCCGCAGCCTTCAATTCGAGTTCCTTGATGTGGGCTTGAGCGAGGGCCTTCACCTGCCGGCTCGGGCGCCGGCGGTTTTGCCACAAGCCCACCAGTTCGGCGATCTCCGAAAGCGAAAAGCCCAGGTCACGAGCGTGGCGGATGAAGCGCAGCGTCTGGACTTCGTTCTGCTCGTACTGCCGATAGCCAGAATCCGTGCGCCGCGCTTGGGGTAGCAGACCGAGCTCTTCGTAGTGCCGAATCATCTTGGCCGACACGCCGGACGCGCCTGCTGCCTCGCCGATGTTCATCATGAAGCTGTTCTCGATGGATGCTGCTGTGCAGGCAGTCTAGACCTTGCCACCGTGGCAAGGTCAAGGGGAAGCCCACTTTCTCTTGTGTGGTGCCGAAATCGCTTGACCTTCCCATCATGGGAGGGTCGAAATTCGGTTCATCGGAATCAACTGGAGAGCAAGATGGTCACCTTCGAAGTCAACGACATGACCTGCGGTCACTGCGTCAGCGCCATCACCAAGGCGATGGCGTTCGTCGACCCCGGTGCCAAGGTGCAAATCGACTTGGCGTCACACCGCGTGCAGGTCGAACCATCCGCATCGAGCGCGGATGTCTTGAGCGATGCCATCCGGGTGGCCGGCTACACGCCTGTCGAAGTGGCCGGCACTACGGCCCCGGCCGTCAAAGCGACGCCGCGAAAAGGCTGCTGCTGCGGTTGAGACTTTGGAGCGGCAGGCGCGATATGGCCGACATGGTCGCGGTCGAAGGAGTCTCGGCCGAACCGCTCGACCGCCGGCCGTTTCAACGTGGCTGCGCCGGACATGACACGCCGCGCCGCATTCATCGCGTCTGCGTCGCTGGCGATGGCGATGGCGTCGCCAGCGGCGGCACGTCGGTGGCCCGCACAAGCAGCACAGGTGTCGGCGCCAGGCGGACGATTTGCTCGGCGTCGCTCCCCATGAAGACTCGGCCGACGCCGCGGCGTCCGTGGGTGCCAAGCACTATAAGGTCGGCATGCCACTTCGTCGCTTCGGCGACCACCAGATCACAGACTCGCCCGGCGAAACTGTCGGACAAGACGGTGTCGACCGGAACTCCACTCGCCTCGACACGCGCCTGGCATCTCTTGAGGATCTGCTCGCCACCCTTTTGCAACTGAGCTATCAGGTCGGCGGTCATCGCGCCCAAGCTGTCCATGCCTGCGGCGTAGATGAGTTCGTCGACTACGTGGATCAGCCGAAGGCGCGCACCGGTCAACTTGGCCAGCTTGACAGCCTCGTCCAAGCCGAGGTTTGAGGTCGGACTGCCGTCCACGGGAACGAGGATGTTGGTATACATGGAGATGCCCTGAGTGAGCGGACCGGAAATGCGGGTGCCCGAGTCTCGCGTGCCGTGCGCTATGGGGTTTGACCCAGATCAACGACGGCACAGGGCGCTCCGACCAGGACCCGCAGACAGTCTTGGTAGGCCGCGTTCGACCTTCTTGCGCAGCGCTCGTTCGAGTCAACTACCTATTCAAGCACTGCAATCGAGCACCGCAGTATGGACATCCCAGAGTGCGCGTAACTCGTTCGGGAGTCTGTGCGCTCTCGCACACGACAAGATTTGCCTTGCAATCCGCCATGGCTCCATTGCGCACTGGCCTGGCGCTGCATTGTGCTCGGGGCGTGTGGGCGTCGCTTGCAGTGGCGTTCGTCAGATGCGCTTGAACGCAAGCACAAGGCTGATGGCCAGCGGCAAGGTTGCGCCTATGCACGCCGCGGCCAGGACGTCCGTGGGCCAATGCACACCAAGAACAAGGCGGGAGAAGGCCACGAGCAGCGTCCAGAGGAAGGCCACGCTGACAACCCATTCGCGGGATGCCGGCCACAGCCGGGTCAAGGCAAGTGCGACGGCGGTGGCAACGGCCGCCACCACGAGCGTGTGTCCACTCGGGAAGCTGGAACCCGAATACGACTCCGACGGCCAGAGAGCTGGCCGGGTTCGATCCACAAATGTCTTCAAGATGTACACCAGCGCGGCCGCGGTCGACGCCGATGCGGCCAGCAGGAAGGCTTCGTAGCGGTGCTTCCCATACAAGAGGGCGATCGTGGTCAGCAAGACCACAGGGACCAGGACATAGGCGGACCCGCTCAAAGTGATGACTTCGAAGACTGCCGTGAGCGCAGTTGAAACGTGAGCATGGACGAAGACGAGGATCGCCCTGTCGATCGGGCCTGACTCGCCGCCGAGAACGTCCTCGCTGACCTTGAGGGCCAACACCGCAAGGACGAGCGCCGAAAGGATCGCCAAGCGGCGCCGCTCCAGCAATATCGACCATGCCGGTTGTCGCAGGCGCACGTAAGCCCGAAAGACAGAATAGAGGCAGAACACGATGAAGCTCATCTTCGCCGTGTCCTCGAACAGTTCGAAGATCACGTCTACTTCCGAGGATCGCGCCAGGCATTCATGGTGATGGGGCAGGCGCGGCGTCCAGCGGTCAGCGGCTGGCGGTTCCGGCGCCCGTAACTTCGCGGGCGGCGATCTCGCCCATTCGAGCCGGCCCCCACCAGACCAGCGAGAGCGCCGCGCCGACCAGCAGGACGAGGGCAGCCGTCCAGAACGGCATCATCGGGGCCAGCGTGAACAAGGAGCCGGCACCCATCGAGCCGAGCGCCTGTCCGAGGTTGCCGGCAGCAGCCTGCTGGCCCAGCAGTTTCCCGGGCGCTGCCGACTGGCGTTCGAGTAGTTCGTACGACAGGACAGGCCCGACCATTCCGGCACCGGTGGCCACCACGGCGATCATCAATCCGAGCGAGCCGGCGTCCGGCACCAGGGACGTGAACGCGAGTGCCAAAGCCGAGCCTGCAAATGCGGCGGCGACCCAGCGCTGGTCGATGCGCCTGCGCACCGATGTCAGGAGCAGCATCGACTGTGCTGTCAGCATCGCGAGGCTGCAGGTGATGAACATCGCGGCCATCGTCGAGGTGGTCAGCCCGAGTGTTTGGCTGCCGAAAAGATTGAATCCAACTTCGAAGGTGCCGACTGCGAACGACGCCAGCAGTGCGAGTAGCATCGAAGCGTGTACGAAGCGCCTGCGGGATGCGCCGTCTTCCACGGTCAGGGACGGGGCGACGGCGTGGTTCCGTCCGAGACACAACGGGGCCAGCAATAGAAGCGGCACGCCCGCCAAGGCGACCGCCAGTGCCGGCCAGTTCAACATGGTCCCCATCTGCCCGACGGCCACACCCATCACTGGTCCGGCCAGCCATGTGCCGAATGCCGGCCCGGCGAGGAAGCCGACGAAGGACGCGCTCCCCAGCAGCACGAAGCGGCGACTGCGATCGATGGTCGAACTGAGATCGGCGATGTAGGCCTGTGCCGTCGGCACGATCGCGGCGGCGCCGGCGCCGGCCAGCAGCCGTGCGGCGTAGACGAGGCCGATGCTCGGTGCCAGCGCCGTGCCCACGCTGCCGACCAGGAACGCGGCAAAGCCGATCAGAAGGACCAGCACTCGCCCGTGCCGATCCGAGAGCTGACCCCAGAGCGGCGCGAACAGAAACAGCGCGAACAGATAGACGCCACCCAGCATGCCCACATGCCAGGCCACCGTCGACGCCGGCACAGTGCCGAGGTAGCGCAACAGATAGGGCCGAATCAGCGGCAGTCCGGCACCGTAGCCCAGCGATACGACGAAGACCATGGCGCCAAGCAGCGGCATCGCGCCCTTTGCCATGGGCAAGGAGGACGTTGCCGTTCGTTGGAGGCGGTCGAGAGCGTTCGTCGCCATGTCGCTATCGCCTCGAGATGTGGAGAACGAAGCCTGCGAGCCAGACCAGCGCGGGGACCAGCAACAGCCATCTGAAGTCCGAGTGGAGGTCGAAGTTGATCGCGCTCATGAGCGCAACCGTCAGCACCCCAGACATGGCGATAGCCCATGACGTTCCCCTCCAACGCGAAGACATCGCGACGCAGGCCGCGGATACCGTCAGTACGCCAGTGCCTGTCATGAATCCACCCATCACGATGAACACTCGTTTCAGCCAGCCTTCCAGACCGGGAACGGCTGCCCGCAGCTGTGCAAGAGAGCTGCCCATGAATCGCGCGTCTTCCGGCAGCAAGGGTGGTCGCAGGAAGATGAAGTAAAGACCGAGCGACACCAGCCAGATGCCGCACGCGATCAGCATCCATGTCGAGACATGGCGGGCTCTGATGCGTGCACTCATGGTTTCCATCCCGGATCGCGTCAAAGAACGACAGGCCTGTCCGACAGTTCGTTCGCGCGATCGTCGGCGGGGAAGTGATGTGCAAGGTGCTGCGTCACAGCCTGCACGCCGCTGATCACGCCGCCTTCATAGTTCGACTGCTTGAACGCCGTTTCCATTTGATGGCAGACCTTGCGCCATTCTTCGGCGCCGACCTTGGCATGGATGCCGCGATCCGCAACGATTTCCACGGCGCGATCGGCGAGCAACAGATAGATCAGCAAGCCGTTGTTGTGCTCTGTGTCCCACACGCGCAGTTGCGCAAAGAGTTCGATGGCTCGTTCCTTTGGCGACTGGCCCTTGAACAGCGGCATGCCATCCAGCGCGCCCTCGACCACGAACCGGATCTCGCCAGCATGTGCGGTCTCGCTGGACTTGATCGCCTTCTCGATCGCGTTCAACGCGCTGCGAGGGAAGGCCCGAGTAACTTGGCCGTGTGTCGTCAGCAAGTGCTTCAAGATGCGTTGGGTTTTCATGATCACCACCTCCCCGACGCACCGCCGCCACCGAAGCCGCCACCGCCGCCGCTGAATCCACCGCCACCGCCGCCGCTTCGGCCGCCTCCGCCGTAGTAGCCGCCCAAGCCGCCCATACCGCGCCCACCCATTCCGCCGCCGAGCAGGGTGACGAACAGCGCGATCACACCAGCACCCAGGGCCATCGACACGGCGCCGACGACGAACCAGGCAATCACGGCGACCACACCGCCCGTGACCAGCGAACCGGGAATCTTCCCAAGTGCCGCGCGAAGCACCCCGCCCACGGCAAGGGCGAGGATGAAGAGCACGGGGGCGTACTGCTGAACACTGCCAATGCTCCTGGCTGGCGCGTTGCTAGGCTCCAGCAAGGGCTCCCCGTCGACGACGCTGATCATCTGCCCGACGCCGGCCGTGATGCCACCGTAGAAGTCCTGCGCCTTGAATCGCGGCAGGATCGTCTCGCTGATGATGCGTTTGCTGGTGAGGTCGTTGAGCGCCCCTTCCAGGCCGTATCCCACCTCGATGCGCATTGCTCGGTCGTCCTTGGCGACGACCAGGATGGCTCCGTCGTCGACCTTCTTGCGTCCGAGCTTCCATTTCTCCGCCACCCGAATGGCGAATTGCTCGACTTCCTCTGGCTTTGTCGTAGCAACCATCAGCACGGCGAGTTGACTGCCCTTTCGGGCTTCGAACGCCGTCAGCGTTTGTTCCAGGGTGGCCTTCTGCTCCGCGGTCAGTGTTCCGGTCTGGTCGGTGACATGTCCCGTGAGGGGGGGAACCGGTACTTGCGCCGCGGCGAGGGCGGACCAGCCGAGCGCGCATGCCAGCAGCAGTGCCTTGACGGTTCCGCGCACCGTCGTGTCTGTGATCACTTCGCCGCCCCTGATGCAGTTCCGGCGGGCTTGGCCGGGGCGGTATCGAAACCGACGCTCGGCGGCTTCGAGATTTCCTTTTCGTTCTCGACTGCGAAGTTGGCCTTCTCCTTGTAGCCCATCACCATCGCGGTGAGGTTGGACGGGAAGGAGCGCACCGTCACGTTGTAGTCCTGCACCGACTTGATGTAGCGGTTGCGCGCCACGGTGATGCGGTTCTCCGTGCCTTCCAGCTGCGCTGACAGGTCGCGGAAGCCTTGGTTCGCACGCAGGTTCGGGTAGTTCTCCGAGACCGCCATCAGCCTCGACAGCGCGCCGGTCAGTTCGCCTTGGGCGGCCTGAAATTTCTGGAACGCGGCGGGGTCGTTGACCAGTTCCGGGGTGGCTTGGATCGACGTGGCCTTCGAGCGAGCTTCGATCACCTTGGTCAGCGTGTCTTGCTCGAACTTCGCCTCCCCCTTGACGGTGGCGACGAGGTTGGGCACCAGATCCGCGCGGCGCTGGTATTGGTTGATGACCTCGGCCCAGCTCGCCTTGACTTGCTCGTCGTTGGTCTGAAAAGTGTTGTAGCCGCAGCCGGTGAGGGTCAGTGCCGCGGTGAGGGTCAGGGCTGTCAGTAGTTTTCTCATGTTCTCTTCTCCAAAGTGTCAGGGTTGATCGGGACTCTGCGCATCTACTTCGAGCCGCAGCGTTCGTTGGGTCGCCACGCAAAGTGGATGTAGATGACAGTGCTCAGCAAGGCAGCGAAGAAGCACCACACCGAGATGAACCAAGTCGCGTAGAAGTAGTAGGCCGCGCCGAACGACAGCAGCGCCAGAGCGCCGAAGACCTTCACGCCTCGAAGCGTGGACAGCAGGGGACTCACGGTGGTCGAGACCAGGTACAGCGTCATCACTGCTGCGGCAAAGAAATGCGGCGAGTCATACTCGACGTGCAGGCCTGTCGGCCGCGATACCACCGGGAAGGCCACGAGCACGTACAGCAGATAGGCACCTGCAGCGGATCCCGCCAAAACAAGCGCCGTCAGCGTGCGCCGGCGTCCACCGGGCGGCTCGATCATCAGCACAGCCACCGGCAGGTAGACCGGCCACAGCACATGCGAGAAGAACGAATACGCGTGCGTCATCACCGTGTTCAGCAGCGGCGCGTCAGCGCTGAAGGTCAGCCAGATCACGCCCTCGATCAGTTGCTGGATCGCGAACAGCAACGGGATGGAGGCGAACAGCCACTCGCGACGACGCTTCACCGATTTCAGCGTGAGCGCGCCTATCCCGAGCAGCAGTGCACCCGCAGAGAAGCTCGCCGTGGCAGAGAAGCACATCAGGAGACCCCGGCCAAGCCGCTTGGCGTTGCGGGTGCGAGCGCGACTGATGCGCTGCGTGGATACCAGCGGAAGTCACAGTGCTCCGCGCCCGACGCGATCGTGCCGTTTCGCTCGAGTTGCCCGCCCCATGTCTGCGCCAGCGGAAAGTCGAGCCGGCAAAACGTCTGAACGCAAAGCTCTGATGCGTTGTGGCTGGCGAAGAACTCGGCGACGGGGCACTTCACGCAATCGAAGGCGATGGCGCCGTCCGGGCTCGAGACATCGCGCCAAGCGTAGCTCGGGGAACCAAAGGGGAAGCTGCGGAACAGATCCGTCGCGAGCTTGAGGCGCTTGCGGGGGTCGCGCGTAAACGCGCTGGCGATCAGCAACGGCGGCTCGGCCATTTGCCGATAGACGCTCCACCCAATGTCGTAGATCAGCCGATGTGATTCTGCCGCGGCGACGCCATGCCGAAGTAGCGTTTCGTGCATCGCGAGAATCAGGGCGGCCGCGTGGGTGCTGAACACCGCGCCCAGCGTGGGCTGGATCGCCACCGTGGGTTCGAGTTCATAGTAGCGAGCCCATGTCTGCTTCATGAGCTCACTGGCCGACACGTCAAGCGTTGTCGTCTTCAGCGCCGCCTCGCCATGCCGTTCGACCAGCGCCTGCCAGAATCCTCCACCTTCCAGTGCACGGCGGACCGTGCTCTCGAGCAGATCGCGCATCTCGCCGAAAACGTCGACGGTTGCCCCCCAGTCCCAGGTCTCGTCGAGCGCCTCCGGCGGCAGCATCTCTCCGAGAAGCAAGAGCTCCGGAGCCAGCTGAGTGAAGCGCCGCCTGAGAAGATCGAGCGACCCGGCACGTGCGGCGTACTCGCGCGCGATGAAGGGCCGGGAAAGCTGCTCGAATCGTGCATCGGGCGCGAGCACGAAGATGAGCGCCTCCGCCGTCGTGAGGGCCTTGGCGTGCAGCATCAGCTCGCTCGGAAAGACGAACCCGTGCTCGTAGCCCGCCATCATCATGTCGAGGTAGACCTTCGTGAAGCTCATCTCGCTCAAGGGGGACGAATAGAACTTCTCGGCGAGTGTCGCGAAGCGAGCGAAGAACGCTTCTTCGTTTGCGCCCGGTAACGGTTGCGTCTGCGCCTTGAAATGGTGAAAGGCGCGCCGGGTCTGGCGCTGGACCACCGCGAACCAATACAGGATGAATCGGTCCCGTTGACGCTCGGTCAACTCCCCGTACATGCCGAAGTCGAGCAGCGTGAAGCTGCCGTCGCGTTGAAAGACGATGTTTCCCGGATGAAGGTCGGCGTGGAACAATCCATCTGAGACGAACATCTGCAGCATGACGTCGACGAGAAGCACGACGAGCCGCTGTTTTTCATCCGCGTCGAGCGACTGGGCGGCCTCATGGAGGCGCAGCCCGTCGACCCAGCTCATTGTCAAGACTCGTTGGCTTGAATGGCTCCAAAAGACGGTCGGAAATTTGACGTCTGCGCGGCCTTGAAAATTTGTACGGAAGCGGTCGATGACGCGGCCTTCCTGCGAGAAGTCCAGCTCCTGAAGCGTGTAGCGACGGAACTCCGCGAGAAACGCCCGCAGGTTGGTCCGCCGCATGCGCCGCGGACACAAGCGATACAGCCACGCCATCCCCGCCTCCATGGCGTCCAGGTCGCGGCAATCGAGGCGTTCGAGATCGGGCCTCTGGACCTTGACGGCGACGACGGAGCCGTCCATCAGTGTGGCCCGATGCACCTGCGCCAGCGACGCAGCGGCAACCGGCTCGGGCTCGAATGCGGCGAACAGCTCTTCGACCGGCTTGCCGAGTTCCTTCCTGATCGTGGCGTAAACCACCTGGCGCGGCACCTCAGGGCCGTGCTCCTGAAGGCGGGAGAGTGCGTCCACATAGGCCTGCGGCATCACGTCCGGGCGCGTACTCAGCATCTGACCCAACTTGACGAAGGTCGGGCCCAGCGCCACCAGGCTTGCGGCGAACCGGTCCGGCGCTGCGGTGTCCGAGGTGCCTGGGGAAAATCGGCGCAACGCGCGGTACTGCGGAAGCAACACCAGCAAGACTGAAATCAGGCGCAGGACATTTCGCGTCACACCTGCTTTGCCAGGGATCTGATCTGGCGTGGGGTCTTTGTGATCCATTCAGACGCCCCTCCCACTCGGCACGAGCGAACGAAGGCGCGCATCGCCAAGCGGCGTTTCATCCAGCCAACTGACGATGGTTCTGAGGGCCAGACCGTAGTTGCCGACCTGGCAATGGTTCTGCGCGCACTCACTGCGAGTAAAAAGCCGCGCGGTGATCGAGCGGGCGTTGCCGAGCATCCTTATCTGGTCGTACCACTGCGCCATCGGGACAAAGTGATCTTCGCTTCCGGCCAACAACAAGACATCCTGGGTGATCAACGCCGAGACGTTGCTTGTCCGGAAGCGCACGCTCATTCGAAGGAAGTCAAAGGCAGACCTTGTGCCAGTCACCCGCATGCCTTGCTCGATACCCCACCGAACGACCGGGCTCTTCCGGGCCACTCGCTCGACCACCCCATCCACTGCCTCCGCGGCGTTCAGTCTCAGAAGCACTTTCAGAGAGGCGCGCCGCAGCGTACCGATCTGTCGCAGGATGCTGTCAAGAAAATTGGCGAGAACGTCGTAGGCGACCACACGCGTCACCCGAGGCTCCAGCGCTGCAGCACGCAGTGCCAGACATCCGCCCAGCGACAGACCAACCAGCGCTACCCCCTCGACCTCGAAGTGATCGAGGACCGCACTCACCGGCTTGTGCCAATCTGCGGTCATGGGCAGGCCTGCTTCGTCGAGCGCTCCACCTTGGCCCGGACCATCGAAAGCGATGACGTCGTAGCCGGCATCGCGCAGATAGATGAAAGCGGAAGTCAGCTCCTCGATATAGCTGTCGAATCCACCGAAGAAAACGATCGTGCACTTTGCGCCTGGTGGCTTGAAGCGGTACGCAGGCAGATGGCCCTTGACGGGGCCATCGGCATAGGGCACGGCATGGCACTCGCCCTCCCCAAGGTCGTACACCGACCGTACTGCGACCAAGAATCTCTCCCGGGCGCTCTTTCGGTCAGGATCGGCTGCCTGCATGAAGAATTCCGCGGACCGCCAGTAGAACCCGGCTCTGAGGAGACGGCCTTGCTTCGAAGCGCGTTCGGCAAGTGCCAGGAACTCCCGCTTCCAATCGGCGTAGGTCACGATTCGCGCAGAGGCCGTCCGCATCTCTTCCAGCATGTCGGGTTCGCCCACCCAACCGAACCAGCGGTTCATCTGGAAGTTCATGCTCGCGTCCGGATGGAGGCTGTGATAGCCGACCGGAAATGTCATGGGCGTCATTGCTGAGCCCGGATGGCGCCGTGGAAACTCACGCGCTTTTGCCCATCGTCGAGCCGAAATGCCTGGCGGCATCGTCGGCCATCTGTTTTGTGCACCAGCGCGCGTAGACGCCGCCGAGCAAACGGCCCAGCCAGGATGCTGGCGCAGTTGCCGGCAAGCTGTAGTCAATGAAAACACGCAGCAGGGACGAATCGCCTTTGGGTGTGAGCTCGAAGCCCATCCTGTAGTGCGACATGACCAGGAGCTTCGGTATGCCGATGGTCTCCCAGACCTTTCTGGTGGGGACTCGGCGCTCGGTGATCGCCTCTTCCAGCGAGAGCGCAATGCCCAACATGCTTCCATGCATGCGGATTTCCGATCCGACCACGCGGCCATCCTCAGCGTCGACGTCTATCGACATGCGCGAGCCCATCATCATCATCGAGGACTCGCCCATGTGCGCCGCCAATGCCTTCGGATCGTCCAAATACGCGAAGACCCGATCGACCGGTGCCTGGGCCAGTGCGATGCTCTCATCGTGAAGAGGAAACGATCGATCAGACATGGCCGCCTTCCAGGATCGGCTCGGGCCGGCTGTGCAGTTCCCACACGAAGTTGCATTCGCCCTTGCCATCCGCAATCCTTCCCCCGAGGAGGCCACGATCGAATGTCATCTCATCCGGCAGATAGGAGTTGAACATCGCGTTGTCGATCTGGCAGACGACCGGCGTCATCTCGGGGATACCGACCGAGATCGCAAATTCATGGAACATGCAACGCGTGATCTTGATTTCGAAGCGCCGCGCCGAGCGCTCGACGACTTCCATCTTGTTCCAGCAAACCAGCCCCGTCCGGTTGTTCTCGATCTCCAACTCCGAGAAGTTCTGAAAGTTGCGCTCCTTGTGAACGGTATCGAACTGCAGGTTCTGGGCGACCGTGCCGCCGGTCAAAAGAGCGACGCGCATGATCTCGAACGCCCTTTGTTGGCCGAGTTTTCGCCTGAGATTCAGATAGACCCAAACCGGCAACGCGCCGAGGTCGATCAGTTCGCGTGGAAATCGCTTGTCGATCGTTTTCTTGAATCGACCGAGCGTCAGCTTGCAGAGCAGAAGAAACAAGCTCGGGAATCGCAGCTCCTTCCCCAGCATGTGAAGCAAGAGCGGCGTCGTGACCTTCCTCATGTCGAATTCCGGAGTCATGGACACATCCCGACTTCAGTTTGAGATTTACATCAGGGATTGCTACTTCGCCGGCGCCGCAGACGTCGCCGATGGCTTCGGGGTTGCTTTCCCGCCCGATGCTCCAGGCGCCGCTGACTTGCCCGGCTGACGAATGCCTGCCAGCTTGGTGCGCTTCAACATCAGCGCATTGATCGCAACGATCAGGGTGCTGCCCGACATCGACATGGCCGCGACTTCCGGACTCAGCACGAACGGGTACAAGACACCTGCCGCGAGCGGGAATGCGATCGTGTTGTAGCCGACCGCCCACCACAGGTTCTGGTGCATCTTGCGCAAAGTAGCGCGTGACAGTTCGATCGCACCAACGATGTCGTACGGGTCGCTCTTCATCAGCACGACATCGGCGCTGTCCATCGCGACATCGGTGCCGGCGCCGATGGCGAAGCCCACGTTGGCTTGAACCAGCGCCGGTGCGTCGTTGACGCCGTCGCCCACCATTCCGACCTTCTTGCCGGTGGCCTGAAGCTCTTTCACCTTTGCGGCCTTCTGAGCCGGCAGCACGTCGGCCAGTACTGTCTCAATGCCGATGTCCGCAGCGATGCGCTTGGCCGTGGCCGCGTTGTCGCCGGTCAGCATCACCACTTCGATCTTCTGTTCGCGCAGCTTTGCCACTGCCGCCTTGGCCGTGGGCCGGATCGCATCGGCGATCGCGACCAGGCCGATGACGAGGCCAGCCTGGGCCACGTGAACGACCGTGCGGCCGTCGCCTTGAAGGCGCGTCGCCGCGGCCTCCAGACTGCCGAGCGCAAGCTTCTGCGTGTCCATCAGCAGGCGGTTGCCAAGGAACACCGTTCCCGCGGCAGTCTCTGCGCGCGCGCCCATGCCGTCGAGGCTCTCGAAGCCTGTCGGCGCCACGATGTTGAGCTTTGCTGCGCGTCGCACGATCGCCTGCGCCAGCGGGTGGGCGGAACCCTGCTCGACAGCGGCGGCGGCGGTCAGCAGCACGTCCTCAGAGACACCTTCCGCCGTGACGATCTCCACCACCTCGGGTTGACCGACGGTCAGCGTGCCGGTCTTGTCGAACACGATGACATCGAGCTTTGTCGCGTCTTCCAGTGCCGATGCGTTCTTGAACAGGATGCCGTTTGCGGCACCGAGCCCCGTGCTCACCATCACGGCCATCGGGGTGGCCAAGCCCAGTGCGTCCGGGCAAGCGATCACGAAGACCGTGATGGTCATAGTGACCGCGAACAGCAGCGGCTGACCGATCCAGAAGAACCACACCGCGAAGGTCGTCAGGCCGATGGCGATGGCGGCGATCACCAGCCACTGCGCGGCCTTGTCCGCCAGCAGTTGCGCAGGGGCCTTCGAGTTTTGCGCCTGCTGCACCAGCTTCACGATCTGGGCCAGTGCAGAGTCGGCACCGACCTTGGTCGCCTTGTAGCGAAAGCTGCCGCTCTTGTTCATGGTCGCGCCGACCACTGTGGCGCCAGGCCCCTTCGGGACCGGCATAGACTCTCCGGTCAGCATGGACTCATCGACCAGCGACTCACCGGTCTCCACAGTGCCGTCCACAGGAATCTTGTTGCCGGGCCGGATCACGACGATCTCACCGGCCAGCACCTCGGCGGTTGGCACTTCGACTTCCGCGCCATTGCGAATGACGTTGGCCTTGGCTGGCGTCAGGTTCATCAGGGCCTTGATGGCCGACGAGGCACCGGCGCGGGCGCGCATCTCCAGCCAATGGCCGAGCAGGATGAAGACGAGCAGCACGGACACTGCTTCGAAGAACTGCCCACCTTCCTTAAAGAAGAACGTGGATGCGACGCTGAAGAGATACCCGGTGCCGACGCTCAACACGATCAGCGCGGCCATGCCCAGCGTGCCCTTCTTGACGGCGCGCCATGCTGAAACGAAGAACGGCCAACTCGGGTAGAGGACAGCGGCGCTCGAGAAGAAGAACAACCAGAGATTGAGTTCCAGCCCGAACGGCGGTGCCGGCGGCTTGAACATGCCTCCCATCGGGGCATAGATGAAGATCGGCACCGTGAAGACGAAGCAGATCCAGAAGCGGTTGCGCATGTCGCGCACCATCGCCGGCAAGTCCATGCCGTCGTGCCCCATCTCATGGGCCATGTCTGCCGACATGGCGGGCTGGTCGCCCGGCTTCATGTGGCCCTGGTGACCCTCGTGTCCACCGCCCGCGGGTGCCGACGGTGCAGGGACTGCAGTTGCGGCCGCCGCTTTCGGCGCGTTGGCCGCGCCGCTGGCTGGCGGTGCGTCAGATGCCGTCGGACCCTTCTTGTCATCGCCGGCAAAGGTATCGTGCACCCACGTGGTCAGCTTCTCGACCGCACCCGGCTCGGTCGAGTCCCCAGCACCGCTGGCTGCGGGGGGTGTCGGCGGAGGCATCGCGGCGGAGACGCCCGGAGAAGATTCGGGTGCAGCGACCGGGTCGGCTTTCGGCACCTCCGCCGCCGGTGGCGGAGCCACCTCTGGCAAAACTTGCGGCGCTGGCTCCACAGCACCAACGCTCGCGGGCTCGTCGGGGCGAGACTGTTCGGCCGGTGGCTCCGTGGCTGGCTGGTGTCCGCGTTGCCGTACATCCGACTTGATGTCGGCCACCTCGAGTCGGGTCTCGTCGTAGCGCACCGTGGCACTCTTGGCAGCAAAGTTGACGGTGACGCTTTCGACACCCGGCACTTCGCCGATTCGTTTCTCGACCCCGTCCACGCTTAGTACCGACAGCATGTCGCGCACTTCAATCACACTCGTCTTCATGGCGACTCCAACAAATGGGCTTCACTTCGGCAACAGCGCATGACGGCTGTCCCTAGCCTTTGTCCGGCATGGACATCTTTTCTCCGCCACCGGGGGCGGCGTGCTCGGTAGCCGCAGTCTCCGGTACCGATGGCGCCGCTGCAGGCTGCTCGGCCTTGCCGGGCGCCTTGGCTCCCGTAGCCCAGGAAGCATCTGCTCCTGCCGAGGCAGGTTCGGCAGGTTTGGCGGCGCTGGGCTTCGAGGCAGCGGTTGCGGGGGGCGACGCTGGTGCTGCCGGCGCCGCATGGTCGTGGTGCCCACGACCGGCTGACTTGCCTGAAGCGCCTGGAGCGGCTTCTTCGTCATACCCGCGCTGACGCACATCCGACTTGATGTCCGCAATATTGAGTCTCGTTTCGTCGTAGCGAACGGTTGCATTGCCCGCAGAAAAATTGACGGTGACGCTCTCGACGCCGGGCACGTCACCGATTCGCTCTTCAACGCCCTGCACACTCAAAACCGAGAGCATGTCGCGCACTTCTATGACACTTGTCTTCATTGCAATTCCTTGGTTGTCTGGGATGCAGGGCTGCTGGCCATCACTGGCCGTGACCTCGCCGGCCAGGCCGGTGACCGCCGGATCAGTGCTCGGCTGGCATCTTGTGTTTGACCGGGCGCTCTGGATCGTCCTGCTCTTCCGGGACCACCATCTCGCACACCGACGCCGGTACCGCGGCGGCATACCAGAGCAGCGCCGCACACATCTCCGCGGCGTTGCTCGTTCCGTACGTCACCTTGCCCGGCGTCGGGTTGTTCCAATCGCACGTCAGGCGAAAACCACCCCCGGCGGGCACGTTGATGGGAACGGCCGGCGTCTCGACCGGCGGATTGGTCGGCGACCAACCGGTCACGTCGTAGACGATCGAATCCGGCCCCGTCGGTCCCGTCGTCGTCGCGAGCTTCACGTTCGTTCCCCTTGCGTGCGTGTAGCCCTCAATCCGGAAAATGTCCGCCGCCGCCAGCGCCGTCCCCGGCAGGTACACCGGGCCGAGCGTCGCCGTCGCATTCGGCGGAATCGAGATGTCGGGATCCATCAGCACCATGATCCCGGCCTCTCGCACGTACGGCGTCGTCATCGTGGACAGCGCCGTCGTGGCGCCCACCGTCAACGGCGCCGCCGTGAAATTGACGGCGTGCACTTCGAGTCGCACGAGCTGGTGCGCGCCGAGCGAATACCCGGCGCCATCGGGAAGCACGAGATCGTCGTCTTGGCGAATCGAGAGCGTCATGGGCGTCCCCGCGCTACCGTTGGCTAGCGCATTGAACGACGCGCACGGAGCGGGGGTGGTCTGGACGGCGGCCGCGTTCGAACGATAGACGGCCAGGCTCGCCACGCCCGTTCCGAGCATGTCGTGAATCTCGCCGATGT
>ENA-OFCI01000430-OFCI01000430.1-metagenomes-genome-assembly--contig:-NODE-430-length-25662-cov-3.989964_pt1 | contig 25662 bp, 15 predicted proteins | sample MGYA00153391_OFCI01 | MGnify analysis MGYA00153391
AATCGAAGTGGCACCGATCGGGCGGCCTTTGTCGTCAAACTGTACTGCCACCTCATCGGGGTAGTACCAGCGTTTTTTCCCGTTGGCTTCATCGCGATAAAAACATTCGGCAGATAACATACCCTGGGTAAACAAATTGGTGAAGGGCTCATCAAATTTAACCAGACCAAAATCACGCATCACCTTCGTCCAAAAACGTGCGTAGAGCAGATGCAATACCGCATGTTCAATCCCGCCGATATATTGATCCATCGGCATCCAGTAATCATTGCGCTCGTCGACCATGCTGTGGGCCGAGTCGGGGGAACAGTAGCGCATGAAGTACCACGATGAATCGACGAATGTATCCATCGTATCGGTCTCGCGCTGCGCCGGTTGGCTGCATTTCGGGCAGGCGCAATCAAGGAATCGCGCATCTTTTTTCAGTGGATTGCCCGAGCCATCAGGCACTAAATCTTCCGGTAATTTCACCGGCAAATCGGCGTACGGCACCGGAACAGGGCCGCACCTACCGCAATGGATAATCGGAATCGGGGTGCCCCAATAACGCTGCCTTGAAATGCCCCAATCGCGCAGTCGGTACTGGATTTTCTTTTCGCCGCCCATGGTTTTTAATTGAGTGGCGACATAGTCGATAGCGGCGTCAAAGCCCATGCCGTTCATGACGCCTGAAGCCATACAGGTTCCATATTCACCATAGCGGGTCTGCCATGCATCCATTGAATAAGGCTTGCCGGTATCCACAACTTGCTTGATCGGCAGCGCGTATTTTTTCGCAAACGCAAAATCGCGTTCATCATGCGCAGGAACACCCATCACCGCGCCATCGCCATACGTCATCAAAACATAGTTGCCAACCCAGACTTCGATTTTTTCTTGTGTAAGCGGATGAGTGACAAATAATCCGGTTGGCATGCCTTTCTTCTCAGCCGTCGCCATATCCGCTTCAGCCACGCCACCGCGTTTGCATTCTTCAATGAAGGCCGCAAGTTCGGGGCGATTAGCGGCAGCGACTGTGGCCAGCGGATGCTCTGCGGCCACCGCACAAAACGTCACGCCCATGATGGTATCGGCACGGGTGGTGAAGACAAATAATTTGCCGCCTTGCACCAGCTTGCCGTCGGTATCTTTTATGTCATGCCCAAACGCAAAGCGCACGCCGGTTGATTTGCCGATCCAGTTTTCTTGCATGGTGCGGACCCGATCAGGCCAGCCGGTGAGTTTGGTTTTGACGCCTTCGAGCAGCTCTTCTGCATACGAGGTAATCGCCAGGTAGTAGCCGGGAATTTCACGTTTTTCGACGGGTGCGCCCGAGCGCCAGCCCTTGCCGTCAATCACCTGCTCGTTGGCCAGTACTGTCTGATCAACCGGGTCCCAATTCACCACCTGGGTCTTGCGATAGGCAATACCTTTTTCGAGCATTTTTAAAAACAGCCACTGGTTCCACTTGTAGTAGTCCGGATCGCAGGTGGCGATTTCACGCGACCAGTCGAACGCCAAACCCAGCGGCTGCATTTGCGCTTTCATGTCGGCAATATTGGCGCGTGTCCATTGCGCAGGCGGCACGTTATTCGCAATCGCCGCATTCTCGGCGGGCATCCCAAACGCATCCCAGCCCATCGGCATCAGCACATTGTGGCCATTCATGCGCAGATAGCGCAGCATCACATCATTGATCGTGTAATTGCGCACATGGCCCATGTGCAGTTTGCCGGACGGATAGGGCAGCATGGAGCAGGCATAAAATTTTGGCCTGGGTTTGCCATGCGCGTCAGTCGCATTTTCAGTCACGCGATAAGCGTTTGTCGCCTGCCAGTGCGCTTGCGCAATAGCTTCGATCTCTTTGGGTTGGTACGTGGAATCCATTGGCCGGTAAATGTCAGAAATAAAAGTTGAAGTGCGCTGGTTTTCAGAGCGGAAATGAAAGCAAAAACAGCAAATACGGTAAACATAATGCGAGCAGGCAATTATACATGCCGCTAATTGGCATCGCCCCGCCGGTGATGATTGAACAGCATGGATCGCGGGGTGGCTAACGGAGTCATTGAATCAGCGCAATGTGATAATTTGCAGACAAAACGCTAGGATTGACGCGGCTTTTGAGAGTCTTTTGTCTTGAACGCCCCACCAGTTCTGGAGTTTTGTTCTATTGTGAAAGCCTTTGAAACGACGCCTTTGGCGCAGAGGCACGCCGCATCCGGCGGGCGAATGCGCGCGCATCGCCGATGTAATGCATCAAGCTTTTTGTTATTTTTTGCGCCATCTTTTTCGGTACCGTCTCATGCACGATTCAGCTTCAGCCACATTTTCCCACCGCTCAGTTTCACCTCGCCTGCTTGAAAACCTCAATCCGGAACAACTCAAAGCGGTTACGCTGCCGCGTGAAAGTGCCTTGGTGCTCGCGGGTGCGGGCAGCGGCAAGACGCGGGTATTGACGACCCGGATTGCGTACTTGATTCAAACCGGGCAGGCCAGTCCGTCGGGCTTGCTGGCGGTGACGTTTACTAATAAAGCCTCGCGTGAAATGCTGACGCGGCTGACGACGATGATGCCGATTAACACCCGCGGCATGTGGGTGGGTACTTTTCACGGGCTGTGCAATCGGCTGCTGCGCGCGCATTATCGCGATGTCAATTTGCCGCAGACGTTTCAAATTCTCGATTCAGGTGATCAGCAGTCCGCGATCAAACGCTTGCTGAAGGCGATGAATGTGGATGATGAAAAATTCAAGCCACGCGAAATGTCGTGGTTTATTAACAACGCCAAAGAGCAAGGCCTGCGCGCCCATGCGGTCGAGGCGGGTGATGAATTTACCCGGCGGCAAGTCGAGATTTATCAAGCCTATGACGCCCAATGCAATCGCGAAGGTGTGGTCGATTTTGCGGAGCTGTTGCTGCGCTGCTATGAGCTGCTGGGCAAAAATACACCGCTGCTGGAACACTATCGTGCGCGCTTCAAATTTATTCTGGTCGATGAGTTTCAGGATACTAACCGGCTGCAGTACAAATGGATCCAGCTGCTGGCCGGGCCGCGCGGAGAAAACGCCAACGCCGTCTTTGCCGTTGGCGATGACGACCAATCCATCTACGCTTTTCGTGGCGCTGAAGTCGCCAATATGCGTGATTTCCAGCGTGATTTCGCGGGCGGCAATGTGATCAAGCTTGAACAAAATTATCGCTCGCAAGGTGCGATTCTTGACGCGGCCAATGCGGTGATTTCGCACAACAAAGATCGTCTCGGCAAAAATTTATGGACTGACGCAGGCAAAGGCGAAACCCTGCGCATCTATCCGGCCTCAACCGATGGAGACGAAGCGCAGTTTGTGATTGACGAAGCCAAAAGCCTGAATCGTGAAGGTATGGCGTTTGCCGATATGGCACTGCTGTATCGCTCCAATGCGCAATCGCGGGTGCTTGAACATGCATTGTTTCGTGCAGGCATTTCCTACCGTGTGTATGGTGGCCTGCGCTTTTTTGAGCGGCTTGAAATCAAACATGCGCTGGCCTATTTACGCATTGCCGGCAATCCCGATGATGACGGCGCGTTCTCACGCGTGGTAAATTTTCCGCCGCGTGGTATTGGTGCGCGTTCGGTTGAACAGGTCATGGATCTGGCTAAGCGCTACAATATTTCGATGTATGCGGCAGCCGCGAACGGCATTTCCAGCGGTGAAATTACCGGGCGCTCCGCAGCCGCTATTGGCTCGTTCCTGAAAATTGTTGAAGCGCTTAAAAGCTCTTCCACCAAAGTATCACTAGCCGAGCTGGTTGATGAATGTCTTGAACTGAGTGGGTTGAAAACCCATTACGCCGCCGAACGTGAAGGTGCTGATCGTTTGGCCAACTTATCCGAACTGGTCACCGCCTGCGCGCAGTTTGATGAGCAATTCATCGGCAACAATGAGACCGATGACGATGGCAACACTGAAGGCAATAATGCGCTCGTCAGCTTTCTTACTCACGCCAGTCTGGAAGCGGGCGAGCATGAGGCCGGCGAGAGCGACGACGCACTGCAGCTCATGACCGTACACGCCGCAAAAGGGCTGGAGTTCAATGCCGTGTTCATGAGCGGGCTCGAAGAGGGCCTCTTTCCGCATGAACAATCGATGAATGATTTTGATGGCATCGAAGAAGAGCGCCGCCTTATGTATGTGGCCATTACCCGTGCGCGGCGGCGGCTATATCTTTCGTATGCTGCCAGCCGCATGCTGCATGGACAAACCCGTTATGGGGTGGTGTCACGCTTCATTGATGAGATTCCGCCTGAACTGTGCAAGTGGATTGTGGTTCCGGAAAAAGAAGCTGCTTATGGCGCCCACTTTGGCAGCGGCGGCTATATCGGCAATAGCGGTATGCGTTCAGCCGGGTCAGGCGGATCGGGAAATGGGGCAAGCTATACCGGCCATAAGCAAAGCTACGCTTCGCAACACTATGCGGCACAAAACAAATCTGATGGCGATTATGGCCGTGACGGCACGCCCGATACCACGCGTGCCAATTTCGAAACCAGACGAGCCGACGCACATCCCTTCGCGGTTGGCCAAAACGTCAGCCATGCAAAATTTGGTGAAGGCGTAGTCGTGAACTTTGAAGGTCGCGGCGACGACGCGCGTGTACAAGTAAAATTTCGCGCAGAAGGCGTCAAATGGTTATCTTTGCAATACGCAAAGCTAGTCGCACTTTGATTTATTTAAAGGTCTGGTTTTTGAAGTTGCCGTGAGGAAATGTATATTAAAGACTTAATCACCACACCACACCACACCAAAACAAAAGCCCGGTTTCCCGGGCTTTTGTTTTGCGACAGCTTCTTTGCAGGCGACAAGTGCATCGCCTGCAGGTGCAGCTCTACATGTCCATACCACCCATGCCGCCCATACCACCCATGCCGCCGCCCATGCCGCCGCCGGATTCTTCCTTTGGCAGCTCGGCAACCATCGCATCGGTTGTGAGCATAAGGGATGCAACAGATGCGGCGTTTTGTAATGCGAAGCGGGTTACTTTGGTGGGATCAAGCACGCCCATTTCAACCAGATCGCCGTACTCGCCGGTAGCGGCGTTGTAGCCAAAGTTGCCCTTGCCTTCAACCACTTTATTCACTACCACACTTGGCTCATCGCCTGCGTTGTAGGCGATCATACGCAATGGCTCTTCAACCGCGCGCAGGATGATCTTGATACCGGCATCCTGCTCAGGATTGTCGCCCTTGATCTTGCCTGCGTTGGTACGTGCGCGCAGCAGTGCAACACCGCCGCCGGCCACAATACCTTCTTCAACCGCAGCGCGAGTCGCGTGTAATGCATCTTCAACCCGAGCTTTCTTTTCTTTCATTTCAACTTCAGTCGCTGCACCCACACGAATCACTGCAACACCGCCTGCCAGCTTGGCCACGCGCTCCTGCAATTTTTCTTTGTCGTAGTCGGAGGTTGCGTCGTCGATCTGTTTACGCACGGTAGCAACGCGCGCTTTAATGCTTTCTTCTTCGCCAGCGCCGTCGATGATCGTGGTGTTTTCTTTACCCACTTCAATCTTCTTGGCACGACCCAAATCTTTCAGGGTCACGTTCTCTAGCTTCAGGCCGAGTTCTTCAGCGATCACCGTACCGCCGGTGAGAATCGCGATGTCTTCGAGCATGGCTTTACGACGGTCACCAAAGCCAGGTGCTTTTACGGCGGTGGTTTTCAGGATGCCGCGAATGTTATTAACCACCAGCGTCGCCAAGGCTTCGCCATCAACATCTTCTGCGATGATCAACAGCGGACGACCTGCTTTGGCCACTTGTTCCAGGATCGGCAGCAAATCACGAATGTTTGAGACTTTTTTGTCGTGCAAGAGAATGAACGGCTCTTCGAGCAGCGCAACCTGTTTGTCAGGATTGTTGATGAAGTAAGGTGACAAATAGCCACGATCAAACTGCATGCCTTCAACGATATCCAGCTCGTTTTCGAGTGACTTGCCGTCTTCAACGGTGATCACGCCTTCTTTGCCCACTTTTTCCATCGCCTTGGCGATGATGTCGCCGATATCAGCGTCGGAGTTAGCCGAGATCGCGCCAACCTGGGCGATTTCTTTGTTGGTCTTGGTGTCTCTGGAGATTTTTTTCAGTTCGGCGATGATCGCGGTAACCGCTTTATCAATACCGCGCTTCAAATCCATCGGGTTCATGCCGGCCGCAACATACTTCATGCCCTCAACCACAATAGCCTGTGCGAGCACGGTTGCGGTGGTGGTACCGTCACCTGCGACGTCAGAAGTCTTGGATGCAACATCCTTGACTAACTGCGCGCCCATGTTTTCGAACTTGTCTTTCAATTCGATTTCTTTAGCGACCGATACACCGTCTTTGGTGATGGTTGGCGCGCCGAAAGAGCGTTCCAGCACCACATTGCGGCCTTTAGGGCCGAGCGTAACTTTTACTGCATTGGCCAAAATATTTACACCATTGACCATCCGCGAACGGGCTGATTCACCGAATTTGACTTCTTTTGCTGACATAGTAAATACCTCTTAAATGAATTCGTTGTGGAAATTGAACGGTAAAAAGCAGACGCTTTACTTACCAACAACCGCCATGATGTCTTCCTCGCGCATGACGAGTAATTCTTCGCCATCAACCTTGACGGTCTGGCCGGAATATTTGCCGAACAATACTTTGTCGCCAACCTTGACGTCGAGCGGACGTACTTTGCCGTCATCGCCCACTTTGCCATTGCCGACTGCAAGGATTTCGCCTTGATCAGGTTTCTCGGCCACCGTATCGGGAATCACGATACCGGATGCAGTTTTCCGCTCTTCTTCCAAACGCTTAACGATCACACGATCGTGCAAAGGACGCAATTTCATAGCTCACTCCTAAAGTTATTACGGTTACAAAAAATCGCTGCGCGGGTCGGTATGGTAAAAACCGAAGCACAGCAGGAAATAAGGCGAAAACTCAAGGCGAAGATTCGAAGCTGTAACAGCAACGCCATCAGTTTCACGATAAATTTATTAGCACTCAACGTCGTAGAGTGCTAATTATGGGGCCTGGATGTGACATTTTCAAGTGCGGACTGGAAAGTATTGGGGTAAAAGGCATCCTAATATGCATGTTTATTTCCACTTTTTAGGTGTTGTGCGGCTGTAAAAAGTTATGAAAGTTCAGGAATACGCAAACATTGATGTTTAATCATTCACCCTGTGACGAGTAATTATCAAAACAGTGAAAGTCATATGAAAGGATGCCTGCCTTGCTCCCCGATCCTAGGCACTTTTATCGCAGGGAATATGTTCAGGTCTAGAGGCAGATGTGTTGCTCGCAAAAGACAAACAGGGCTCTTAATCATTGATTTTGAAAAAGAGAAGGTCGTGAAGGCTGCAGAGGTTGCTTGGTTTTAGTCATACTGTTGCGTCTAAACGACCAAACAACACAAGAAACTACCGAATGCTAAAAGAAACCAAGGATCACCCGATGCGCGCTATCGTGGCGGCGGTACAGCTGCCTGCTGTGAGCGATATCGAGTTTGAAGCATCGCTTAATGAGCTGCGCGAGCTGGCGAAAACACTGGGCTATCTGGTTGTGGGTACGTTCACCCAGAAGCGCGCCAATTTTGATACAGCGGCTTATTTGGGCGTCGGCAAGCGCCAGGAAATTCGCCGCTTTGTGGAAAATGAACCTGCAGACGATGATGATTCTCCGACAACTGCCGACGCCAAAAAAGATGCACAAAATGCTGCAAAAGGGAGTGCGACAAAAGGGAGTTCGACAAAAGGCGACATTGCCAAGGCAAAGGCGGCTGCGGAGTCCGCTGCCGATCCGGAAACCCGACGCGCGGATGTCATTCTCATTGACCATGAAATATCGCCTTCGCAGGCCCGCCATCTTGAGATAGAGGTTGGCTGCGAGGTGATGGATCGCACCATGGTTATTCTTGAAATATTTCATCGTCACGCCAGTTCGCGGTCGGCGCGTGCACAGGTGGAAATTGCGCGGCTCGGCTATATGTCGCCACGGCTGCGCGAGGCTGCCAAGCTGGCAGGGTCGGGCGGACGACAGCGCAGCGGCACCGGCGGACGCGGTGCGGGTGAAACTCATGCTGCATTGGATCGTCAAAAAATCCGCAATCGTATTGCCGAGCTGCAGTTGGAGATCACCGCGATGGACGCGGAGCGCCAGACTCAGCGCGCTCGACGGCAGGCGGGTCAAGCAGGGCTAGGGGGGCAGCAGCTCGCGCGCGTGGCGCTGGTGGGCTATACGAATGCTGGCAAGTCGACCCTGATGCGCGCACTCACCGGCAGTGAGGTGCTGGTGGCCAATAAACTTTTTGCCACGCTCGACACCACCGTGCGCGCACTTCATCCTGAAACTGTGCCGCGCGTATTGGTCAGCGATACGGTCGGCTTTATCAAGAACCTGCCGCACGATCTGGTGGCGTCGTTCAAATCGACATTGGAAGAAGCGGCTGAGTCGTCACTGTTACTCCACGTCATCGACGCGAGCGATCCCGGGTTTGAACGGCAACTCGCGGTGACTGATAAAGTGCTGGCCGAAATCGGCGCTGATGCGGTGCCACGGATTAGGGTATTTAACAAGATCGATGTCGTCGGCGCGCTAATGGAAAATGCAGGTGCAGCACAAGCCGAACGCGAAGCTGAATTGCGTGCGCAGTATCCGGATTGCATTGTGATGAGTGCGCGCCGCGAAAGTGATGTCGCGAAAATGCATGCCGCCATCGTTGCATTTTTCCAGCGCGGCCTGATTGAGGCGGAGCTATTCCTGCCGTGGTCGGCGCAGCAACTGCGCGGCAAAATCTTTGCGAGCTGCGAAGTGCTGGCCGAGCGTGCCGATGATGACGGTGCGTTTTTGCAGGTTCGTGGTGATGCTGATACGGTCAAGGCTTTGCAAGCACAGCTCGGCGTGAAATTGACATAAAGTCAGAACAAAGTCGACGCTAAGTCCGCATAATATCCATTCGAAAATAAATCTTTGCCTCCCAAGCCAATGGTAAAACCGCCACCGAAGTCACCACTCAAGGTGTCCCCTAAGCCTCCACCCAAGGCTCCACCTACGCCGCTATCAAAGCCCCTGGAAAAACTGGGGCTGCATCCCCGCAACCGTCATCGTGGCCGCTATGATTTTCCGAAACTAGTTGTGGCTTTGCCTGCGCTAAATACTTTTTTAGTGGCTAATCCGTTTGATCCCAATGAGCAGACGATTGATTTCGCCAACCCCGAGGCGGTCAAAACCCTAAATGCTGCGCTGCTTAAAATGTTCTACAAGATTCAGTATTGGGACATCCCGCCACACTATCTTTGCCCGCCGATTCCGGGGCGGGCAGACTATCTGCATCAGATGGCGGATCTGCTTGCCAGCAGTAATCAAGGCATGGTTCCGCGAGGTCCAGCTATCCATGTGCTGGACGTGGGTGTGGGCGCTAATTGCATTTATCCGATCATTGGCCAGCATGAATACGGCTGGCATTTTCTCGGTACCGATATTGATCCGGTGGCTATTAATGCCGCACAGCAAATCGTGAATACCAACGCAGGTTTGGCGAGCGCGATTGAGTTAAGGCTGCAAACATCAACGCAGCAAATTTTTGACTATGTATTGAAATCAGAAGCGGATGAACTGTTCGATTTTGTCATCTGCAATCCGCCGTTTCATGCATCGCTGCACGCGGCACAGGCAGGCTCTTATCGAAAGTGGAAAAACCTATCTAAAGGAAATGAATCTGAAACTGAAGTGGTCAATTTCAATGCGCCGCCCGCCCTTAATTTTGGGGGACAAGGGACCGAGCTTTGGTGCGACGGCGGCGAAGTCGGCTTTGTGAGCCGCATGATTGAAGAAAGCGTGGAGCGGCCGCAGCAGTGTTTTTGGTTTAGCGCGCTTATCTCCAAAGAAGCCAATCTGCCGCTGATTTATGCAGCCCTCAAACAGGCCAAAGCGCTGAAAGTGAAAACCATCGACATGGCACAAGGACAGAAAAAAAGCCGTATTGTCGCGTGGAGTTTTCTGAACGAAGCTGAAGTAAGCGCGTGGCGAAACGCCCGCTGGCGATAGCTGTTTTATATGCCCACTGACGACCGTACCGACTTGCCCAGAAGATACAGCGGTGGAATTTTGGCGGCAACAACACCCCGGACGGCGATAAATTTGACTGGCCCGACGAGAATTGGGGCGTGGCACTCGTGGCATGGCTGCGCTTGCATTCTACCGGCACCCAAAAACTGCTGGACGGGGCGGTGTTGCCTGCGGAACAAAGCCCGAAAAAGGCTATGAAAGACGCGCTGGATGATATTTTTAGTCATCCAAACACCCCGCCTTTTATCCGAGACAGCTTATTCAGCGCTTGATCACCTTCAATCCGTCGCCCGCATTTGCCGCCCTTATTGGTGCGGTGTTTGCAAACAATGGCAGTGGCATTCGTGATGACCTGGGCGCGGTTATCAAAGCGATTTTGCTGGATGCCGAAGTGCTCGATGCCACACTGGCTACCGTCCAATGTGCAAGATCGTGAGTTTGGTTTTCATCGGGCGATGATCGATCATTCAGTGCGCTCCGGTTGGGGCGGACGTATGAGTGATCGTAATGCCGCGATGAATGCGTCGGCCAATCTCAACAACTGTTTATCGGTGGCAGCCAATTCCGCGTTCTTGAACGGGGATACCATTCGGCCATTTTCGGTCTCGCCATCGGGACGATTCGGTTTGGATTTTTATGAGTCGGAGACTGACACCAGGCCTTTATTGCAGGGCGTCTCGCGCACGCTGACTACGGCCAACGATTTTGGCCGCAATTTCCCCACGCCGATGGTAAGTGGGCCGGATGATGCGGGTGAAGGTCGCTGAATGCCAACCACCTCGGTTGATCAATACGCAGCGACGATGGCATCATGGTTCGGCGTCAATAGCAGCGATGTAAATTTGGTATTCCTGAATTTGAATCGCTTTGCCACGGTCAATCTCGGTTTCATGGCTTAACCTTACTTGCGCTGTCAAGCCGTCCGCGCTGTGTGCGTTGATTGCGCTAAATGATAACGCGGCTCTATCCGCCGCATAGGTTGGGGTAGCGCCTGAGCGTTGTGTTAAATTCACCGCGATGGCTAACCTTATTAACACCAATACCAACACCAACACCAACACCAACGCCAAGATGGTCGCCCGCTCGCTCGCGAGCGTGTGGCATCCGTGTACGCAGATGAAGCACCACGAGCATTTTCCGCTTCTGCCCATACAACGAGGAGAAGGCGCATGGTTAATCGATTACGAAGGCAAGCGCTATCTTGACGCGGTCAGTTCGTGGTGGGTGAATCTATTCGGCCACGCCAATTCGCGCATTAATGCCGCCTTGACTTCGCAGCTACAGCAGTTGGAGCACGCCATGCTCGCCGGCTTTACGCATGAGCCTGCGATTGAATTATCAGAACGCCTGTCAACACTGACCGGCCTGGGCCATGCGTTCTATGGCAGCGATGGCGCCAGTGCGGTGGAGATCGCGCTGAAGATGAGTTTTCATTATTGGCGCAATTTGGGCCAGAACGCCAAACAGAAATTTGTCAGCCTTGAAGGCAGCTACCACGGCGAAACGCTGGGTGCGCTGGCGGTTAGCGATGTCGCCATTTTTCGTGATGCGTATGGGCCGTTGCTTAATAATAATTTGAGGGTGCCATTTCCAGGCAAGCCAACACTTGAAAAACCGATGGCTGGAAACCCTTTAGGGGCGGACATCTTGAGAGAGCATGCCTCAAACGCTGCGCCAGAAGCGGCTCTTCAGGCATGCTGCCCTGGATGTACGGTGGACGCCAGCGCGGCGTTGGAGCGCCTGTTTGCTGAGCGTGCCGACGAGATTGCTGCGTTTATCGTCGAGCCGTTGGTGCAGGGCGCTGCGGGTATGCGCATGTACCACCCGGCTTATTTACAAAAAGCGCGTGAGCTTTGTAGCCAATACGGTGTGCATTTTATAGCTGATGAAATCATGACCGGCTTTGGTCGCACCGGTACTATGTTTGCGTGCGAACAAGCGGGCATCAAACCGGACTTCATGTGCCTCTCAAAAGGCCTTACCGGCGGCTATTTGCCGTTGTCGTGCGTGCTGACCACGGATGAGATTTACGCTGCGTTTTATCATGACGACACCGCGCGCGGTTTTCTGCATTCGCACTCCTATACCGGCAGTGCACTCGCCTGTCGCGCCGCGTTGGCAACGCTGGATATATTTACCAGTGATGATGTGCTTGAAAAAAATCAGGCTAAAGCACAGCGCTGGATTGAGTTGGCAACGCCGTTGATGGCGCACCCATGCATTAAAAATTTTCGGCGCACCGGAATGATTTTTGCTTTTGAGATCGAAAGTCTGCATTCGCAGTCTGCATCTTTCGCCCGCGAATTTTTTGCACGGGGTTTACGACGCGGTGTGTTGCTGCGGCCCATCGGCAATACGGTCTATTTTATGCCGCCCTACATTGTTGAAGATGATGAATTTCAGTGGCTGGTTGAACAAACCCTCAGCATGATTGAAGAATCAATAAAATGATGCCTAGTCGGATGATGCGTTATATTTTTGGGCCCATATTTTTCAGTTTGTGGGCGCTGCATGGTATGCAAGTGCAGGCACAAAGTGCGCCGCCGATCATCTTGCCAGCGACCGTGACTGAGGTCTTCACCAAGGCGGGTGTGCCGCTAGACAGTGTTGGCATTATCGTCAAAGAAGTTGGCGCAAACGAACCGCTGCTGGCGTTGAATTCTGACAAAGCGATGAACCCCGCGTCAGTTATGAAGCTCTTCACCACCTACGCCGGACTGGAATTGCTCGGCCCCGCATACACCTGGAGAACCGATGTTTACGCCGCGGGTGAGATTCGCGGCAATACGCTAAACGGGGACCTTGCACTAAAAGGCAGCGGTGATCCCAAGCTAACGGTAGAACGCTTTTGGTTGTTGCTCAAACAATTGCGAGAGCGTGGTCTAAAAAATATCAGCGGTGATCTAATTCTCGATAAAACTTTTTTTGATGCCATGACATTTGATCCGGCGAAATTTGACGGCGAGCCGCTGAAAGCCTATAACGTCGGGCCGGATGCCCTGATGCTGAATTTCAAAACGGTGCGCTTCAATTTCGCGCCGTCGTTTGATGCTAAATCAGTCTCGATTACGCCGGATGTGAGGCCAGTGCAAATGGATATTGTGAGCCGCGTGAGATTAGTCGATGCACCCTGCGGCGATTGGCGAGAACATATTTTGCTCGATGTGCAAACAATTACGCCGATTCAACTCAAGGTCTCTTTTACCGGCAATTACCCCAGAAGCTGTGGTGAGAAGGCGTGGAGCATCTCGTTGCTCGATCACGCCCGATTTGTGGGTGGGGTGTTCGCCAGCTTATGGAAAGATGTCGGCGGCAGTTGGCAGGGCGCGGTAAAAATCCAGCCAATTCCGTCCGGCGCGAAGTTGCTGACATCAACCGAATCGCCGGCTTTGTCAGAGGTGATTCGCGACATCAATAAATTTTCCAACAATGTCATGGCGCGGCAATTATTTCTCACCCTCTCGGCCGAAAAGATGCTGCCGCCCGCGAATGCTGCGCGCTCAGCGACGATCATCAAAGAATGGTTGAATAAAAAAGGCATTGCTGCACCGGAGTTGGTGCTTGAAAATGGCTCAGGGCTATCGCGTCTTGAACGCACCAGCGCGGCCACGCTTTCCGCGATGCTCGATGCCGCATTCAAATCCAGCGTGATGCCGGAATTTATTTCATCGATGCCGCTGCTTGGTGTTGATGGCACGTTGCGCAATCGTATGCGTAGCGGTGGTGGTAGTGGTAATGGCCGGAGCGATCCAGTCGCAGGTCAAGCGCACATCAAAGGTGGCACGCTCAACGATGCACGCGCCATGGCAGGCTATGTGCTTGATGCAAATAATCATCGCTGGATTGTGGTGATGATCGTGAATCATCCTAATGCACTCATGACGCAGGCTGCGCAAGACGCGCTGCTGTCGTGGGTTTATGCCCGAAATTGATACTTCTGCGGGCGGGCTTAAATAAAAAAGCGTGAAGTTTAAACATCAAACCTATAAAAATAGGTGTGGTCGCTGAGGCGGATTAGCGCCATAGGCGCCACTGATGCTGCCCCGCGTTTCGGGCAAGCGTGGTGTTGAGGGGCTTGCCGATTTTTGAATAATCACATCGCCACAAAGCACCATTAATTTTCCCTGATGCGAAAACCCGTAAGACAAGGTCAGGGTTGAAATCGTCGTCGTTCGGGTGCCCGCATCAACGTCTTTCAATGTGGGGTTGATTTGTACTACTGAAGGCTCAGCCAGGGTACGCCTGAGAACGCGTTTAAGGTGCTCGCTTGCCGAGCAGGGTGCCGCGATCGCAGCCAGATCCTCATCTTCAACCATGTCGAGCACAATCCGGCTGATCGGTGCATCAGTATCATCACCGCTCATCAAGTAGGCGCGTAGCGCGTGGGGCATGGCGAGAAAAGCCGCGGTGGCATCGGCAAAATCATCGCCACGCGCTACCGCGTCCGCCGCATTGACGAGCAGATCATGATGCTCGGTCAGGGCGCGCTGACTTACGTCGGTCGCTTGAGCGGCAGTCTCATCATTATCGGCATCGATAAGCTCGGCCATCGTATTGTGCAGGCTGACAAACATGTTTTGGGACAGCGATTCCGGCATAGCGGTTTGGCCAGGATGCGCGAAATAAAATCCCTGCAAGTAGTCAGCACCTGCCGCCAGCGCGACAATGGCTTCAGCGCGTTCTTCAATGCCTTCTATCACGACTTTCGCGCCACACTCATGGATTAATTTCACCATATTGCAAAGCACCAGACGGGTATGGGAATCATGCACTGCAATCTGGATGACGGAGCGATCAAGCTTGACGAAATCAGGACGTAGCCGCCAAAGCCGGTCAAAGTTGGAATAGCCGATACCAAAATCATCAATGGCAATTTTGCAGCCGAGCTTGCGATATAGATTTACCGCATCAACCAGATGGGCTTCGTCGGATACACCGGTTTCCAGTATTTCAATTACGATCTGGCTCGGTTGGACGCCATAGAATTCAATCATTTTGGCAAACACTTCCGGATGGTGCGGGTCTTCTACTGCCGCTTCAGGATAAGCATTCAGAAAAATCATGCCCTGCTGATTGGCGAGGTTGGCAAAATTTCGCATATGCAGGCCACGGCATAACCAGTCCAAGAACAGTTCTTCCTGATGATTAGCAGAGAGCGCAAAAACCGTTTCCGGCTTTAATGCCTGGCCGGTCAAATTATGGGCGCGCAGCAGACCTTCGTAACCCACGCAACGCCGCTCGGCCACGCTCATGATCGGCTGAAATGCCGTCGACAGGGTCAAGGTATTAAACGGATAGCTCGCCCAGCCGCGGCCTTTGGGAAGGCTGGCAAAGATTCGTTCCAAGCCTGAGATCAACATGATCCGCGATTCGGTATTGGCGCTGTCGAGCCCACTATCGGACACCGCCGCCAGTACGGGCTCAATGGTTTTGCTGATATGGTTTTCAAATGAGTTGTTCATTGCTTCGCTAATTGAGCGCGGCGTGGGAAATCCCGCTGCATGAAAGGAAAATTATGAAAACAGATTGTTGCAGTCAGCGGCTACCTGTCGATTACGAAGCGGGCCTAAATTATTACGGCTGTAATCAAACGCGCCACGCGAGGCGCATGACGGGCACCAAAATTGATGGGCGCGGATCAAGACTTAAACGAACTATTGCCCGGAAACGCCCGCCAATGCGGGTGTTTGGCAGTTTTACCGAAGTGGGGCGGCGGCATTTATGATGACTTACCATTATTTACATGAGCGTAAATAATGGTGACGACTGCCATCAGCCTCGACTAGATCACGCACTTTCGGTTTCCCGAACTTGCGCAAAAAGGCAACACGAATTGGGCAGAACGCTTGAGGTAGTGCGGCGCGAATCTGATTAGCGCGTGATTGAAAATGCGTTCGCCAACACTTCTGCCAGTTCCTGTGCCTCATAGGGCTTGCGCAAAATGCGGGCCACACCGGCCTGTTGAGCGCGCAACTCAAAACCGACACCACCGTAGCCGGTAATAATAAAAATTGGAATCGCCGGCTGGATCATGTGAATGCGCGTGGCGAGTTGGGTGCCGGTAAGGCCGGGCATGACCTCATCTGTCAATACCGCGTCGAAGCGTTCCGGCTCGCGTTCAAATGCCGCGAGCGCGTCTTCACTGGTAGCAAAGCTTACGCTCCGATAACCGAGTGATGCCAAAATTTCAGCAGCTAATTCACGCAATGCGGGTTCGTCATCAACCAGCAGTACACATTGATCATGACCGCGCGGGAATGGAGGCTGATTGGTGGAGCTATGGTCACGGGCCCACTGTTGATCGGACGCGCCTGCAGGGTGCTCGTCGGGGTCTGCTATAGCCTCCGCCCCCGCCCCCGCCTCCGCCCGTGAGTCGAGCATCGGTAAATAGGCGGTGAAGGTGGCGCCTTCGCCCAAACGGCTTGCCACATCAATGCCGCCACCATGTGCTTTGGCTATCGCCATCGCGAGCGATAATCCAAGGCCCGTACCTTGACCGGCAGGTTTGGTGGTAAAGAAGGGTTCAAACATGCGGCTTCTGGTAGCTTCATCAATCCCGACACCTTGATCCCGAATCGAAATGACGGCGTATTCCCCTGCGGGTAGTTGACCCTGAATCACGGTTTTGGGCGCACCTTCCTGCACGATGCCGACGTCAATAGACAAGGTGCCCACACCAGACATGGCCTGCAATCCATTGATCGCGAGATTCATCACCAGCTGATGCAACTCGATCGCGCTACCGAGCACATGGATCGGCGCGACTTGCCGCGAGTGGCCATCACGATCAGTTTGGTCAGCGCCGTTGATGGGCAGCCGTTTGAACTCGATCGTATGCGGGCTTGATCCTCTGAGCAGCATGACGACTTCATGAATCAGATCGGCGATGTTGACGACCTGTTTTTTCTCGGGTGTTCTGCGGCTGAAGGTTAATATTTGCGATATGAGTAGGCGGCCGCGTTCGCCCGCTTTGAGTACCGCATCGAGATGTCGCGCAAGTGGCGTGCCCGTTTCAACTTTGTTGCGTGCCATTTCGCCGTAGCCAATGATGGCGGCCAAAATATTATTGAAATCATGCGCAATCCCCCCGGCTAATTGACCAATAGCCTCCATTTTTTGCGCCTGACGCAATTCAATTTCAAGTTTGCGTCGTTCTGCGTCTTCGCGTTTTTTCTCGCTGATCTCTTTTACAAAACCGATCACGCGACGCTCCGTGCTGCCGTCTTCAAGCCGGGTGTCGTGCGCGAACGCATTGACGCCTACGGTCGCGTAATCAGTTTGCTCAGCAGTGCGCGCTCGGACTCGCTGCGTCGCACTCGATATTCCAGTACTGCCGTCGACCATTCGCCGGATAACAGCTTGCCGCGCGTTCCCGTGACGCGCAAGCGATCATCAGGATGAATGCGCGATACCCAATCGCTCACAATTGAAATATCGCTGGCTGCAATACCCAAGACATGTCGGGTGTCACCTGCCCAAACAATATGATTGTTACTCTGCTCGATTTCAAAAATTAGATTATCGCTGGCACGCAAAGCGGCATCGTAGCGGCGCGTCAGATCGAGTCTTTCACGCAGCAAGGCGGAGCGCTCCATTAAAGTGGCCTGCGCGACTAAAATTGCTGCTATGAAGACGGCCAAAAATTCTTGCAGGCGCAATATCGCGCTTGCGGTGGAAATTGGTCCGTTAACAAACGGGCCTTGGTCATGCGCAGTGAAATAAACCGCAATCAGCACATAAACCAGCAGCGCGAGCGTAGTCGCACGCGTACCCATGCGAATGGTTGACCATAGTAAAAAAGGCAGACCTACATAAAAGTACGGCGCTGTCATCCCATAAGCATCAGGCCAGCGCGAATAGGCCCACCCAGTTGCGACGGTCAGGCCGAGCAGCATCAGCAGCACCTCGAATGATAATCGCGCCAACAGTTTGCGGTGCAGCGACCGCCAGCGCCTGCTCCAGGCATTGACCAGCGGTACCAGGAGCATAATGCCCAGCCCATCTGAAATAAAGGTGGTCCAGAATTGTTCTGTAAAGTTAATGTGTTTTGTCCATGTTGCGCCCGCTGCTGATAAGGCTGCCGCCAATCCATTGACGAGTACGACACAAATGAGCAGGAACATCGCCAACCTTCTCACCGGGAGCCAATGCTTTGATCTGAGACGAGCCGCGTTTAGCGCTTCACCGGCCACGATGGTTTGGAGAACATTAATAATTGATCCACACAGCATCGAAGCCCAGATCGTCCAGGTGCTCCAGGTGTCCGGTCCTACATAGGAATAAACCAGATTCGCCACCAACACACCCGAGGCCACACCTGCGCGAGCCCACCGCCGTTTGCGGCGGCGCATAGCGATCAAATACAGGCCCAGCGCGAGCCCATCCGCAAACCATACCGGCATGGCGCCAGTGGCTCCAGGCGATAGCCATATTGAAAGATGACACATGCCCATATAGCCGATGGTGGAGATCAGAAACCACGACACCAGTTTGATCAACCGTGCCGATGACAATGAGGGCATTTTTTGTTTCATAATCGTTGCGAACATGTATTATTGACCTGTGGTTTATCTCTTTTTAAAGGCCTTAAAAGGGTTTGAAAGGCCTTGAACGGCCTTGAACGGCGATGAGGCGAGCGCGAATAAGTCATTTTCTTCAGGTAAAAACAGAAAAATGTTAAAAAAAGCTATAACTTTGAATCTTAGCCCTTTTCGTCGCCGTGTTTCTCTAGTAACTTACGAGACTATAGAAGTAATTAGTCTTGTCAATCAGCGTGTCAGACGCGGTCGTTCAAGCTTGGCAAGCACGGTGACAGATAATAAGGACAGGTAATGGCACAGCACATCCTGGTGGTTGATGATGATGCATCAATACGCGATCTGATCAACGATTACCTCGTTGAGAATGGCTATCGTGTGTCGTGTGCCGCGAACGGTACAGAAATGCAGGTGGTCATCCAAAACGATACTGTTGACCTCATTGTTCTGGATGTCAAAATGCCCGGCGACGATGGTTTCTCACTCGCCCGCATGGTGCGGCAAACTTCGGATGTACCGATCATCATGCTAACCGGTCAAAGCCACGAGGTTGATCGGGTGCTCGGTCTGGAGCTGGGCGCCGATGATTATTTGACCAAACCGTTTAGTCCACGCGAGTTGTTGGCGCGAATCAAGGCCGTGCTCCGTCGTTATGAAGGCACCACCGAGCGTGATGCTGAGGCCCGGTTCAAGCGCGAAAACGAGCTCCGCAGCTATCGTTTTCAAGGCTGGGAATTATCGACAGGAGCGCGCAAGCTCACCTCGCCACAAGGCGTGCGTGTGGAATTAACCAACGGCGAATATGCGTTGCTGGTCACCTTTCTTAAATCGCCCCGGCAGGTGCTGTCGCGGGATCAGTTATTGGAATCGAGCCGTCTGCATGACGACATTTATGATCGATCCATTGATGTCCAAATTTTGCGGTTGCGGCGCAAAATCGAGAGCGATCCCAATGAGCCCAAACTGATTAGAACGGAACGTGGCGCAGGTTATTTTTTTGATGTCGAGGTCACGAGTTAAGCGTCCCGGATGACGACTTTGCTTCACCGTTGCTTTGCTGTTTTTAGTTACGCCAGAAAATCTTTCTTCTTCTGTGCGATAGTGTGACGAGACTAAAACCCTAATCTGCAAAACGCATTGGTTCGCATGCCGATTGCCTGTTTTTAAAGATTTTCAGACCATTGCATTGAGGAGAAAAAAATGGCCAGCATTCCCAATCGTGAACATCAACCGTTCATACCATCTGATTCGCATATTGCAGAATTCACACTGCGCGCTGTTGTCATGGGCGCGCTGTTGGGGATGATTTTTGGCGCATCGTCGCTTTATTTGGTGCTTAAGGTCGGCCTTACTGTTAGCGCGTCGATCCCGGTTGCGGTGATTGCGATCACGCTGTTCCGTTTGATGTCGAAAGCAGGTGTTCAAGATTCAACCATTCTCGAAAATAATATTGTGCAAACGGCCGGCTCAGCTGGGGAATCGATTGCCTTCGGGCTCGGCGTGACGATGCCGGCGATTTTGATTTTAGGGTTTGATCTGGAGATTGCCCGCGTGATGCTGGTCGGTGTGCTCGGCGGCCTGCTCGGCATTTTGATGATGATCCCGCTGCGTAAAACTTTGATTGTTGCGCGCCACGGTGAATTGAAATATCCCGAAGGCACCGCCTGTGCCGAAGTGCTCAAGGTGGCAGAAGTTTCCAAAGGCACCAAAGACCCGGCCAGCGCCAGCGGCGCCAGCGTCATTTTTTTGGGCTTTGGCGTCGGCCTGCTCTATAAAGCGCTAAATGTCGCGTTCAAGGGCTGGAAAGACGTCCCTGAAAAAGTCTTCGGTGCACCGCTCAAAGGTGGCTCAGTGGGGGCTGAAATTTCGCCTGAGTTGCTCGGTGTGGGTTACATCATCGGGCCGCGTATTGCGTCAATCATGGCCGCTGGCGGTGTGATGGCGTATTTGCTGTTGATCCCGTTGATAAAGTTTTTTGGCGACGCACTGTCGGTGCCGGTAGCGCCTGGCGTCAAGCTAATTAGCGAGATGGGCCCGAATCAGATCCGCAGTGCGTATGTGCTGTACATCGGCGCAGGTGCTGTCGCGGCGGGCGGCATCGTCAGCATGGCGCGCGCGTTGCCGACGATCTGGAATAGTCTTAAAGACAGTTTCGGCGATAGCTTCAAAAGTTTAGGTGGAGGCACTGGGGATGCTGACAGCGTGAAAGTTAAACGTACCGATCAGGACATCCCGATGAAATGGGTGCTGGTGGGATGTCTGGCGATTATTGCCGTCATTATGCTCGCCACCACGCTGCATATGAATCTGCTGGGCGCGTTGTTGATCCTGGTATTCGGTTTTCTGTTCGCGACGGTGTCATCGCAGCTCACGGGCCAAATTGGGTCATCGAGTAATCCGATTTCGGGCATGACGGTTGCGACCTTGCTATTTACCTGCCTGATTTTCTTGCTGGTTGGCTGGACGGGCGGGCCTTATTATGTCACCGCATTATCGGTTGGTGCCATTGTTTGTATTGCTTCCAGCAATGCGGGTACGACCTCGCAGGATTTGAAAACCGGCTTTTTGGTTGGCGCTACGCCACGTCTTCAGCAATACGCCATTCTGGTGGGCGCGCTCGCATCGGCGGTGATGCTGGGGCCGATTCTGCTGAAGCTTAATGACGCCTCCACCGTGTATGTGCCGATTGCGCAAGTCGCGCCGGGGCTTACTACCGATGCAGCCACCCTGACCGAGACCGCTGCCTTGCAGGGGCCACAAGCAAGTGACGATAACAAAACCTATCGCGTGTGGCACAAGACCGATATTGTCGGCGGCCCGGCAGGAAAATATTTGGTGAGCGATACCGGCAGCGCAATCTATCTGGTCGATCCGGGCATAAATGGCACTTATACCAAGCGCCCTGATGGAAGTGAAGTGCGCAAATACGATGCGCCAAAAGCGGTGCTGATGTCGTACATCATCAAAGGGATACTGGATCAAAAACTGCCGTGGGCGCTGGTCATGTTCGGGGTGATGATTGCCTTGATTCTGGAAATGTCCGGTGTGCCATCCTTACCCTTTGCGGTCGGTGTGTATTTGCCGCTATCTTCATCTGCGCCGATTTTTGTAGGCGGCATGGTGCGCTGGCTGGTGGATCGTCGCCGCAACAAACAAGCTAAATACATCAACGCCAGTGAGGACGAACGCACCGCCGCAGGTGATCGTAGTCCGGGCGTGTTGCTGTCATCCGGCTATATTGCTGGCGGCGCGCTGGCCGGCATTATTATCGCTTTCTCTGCCGGTGTGTTGACCGATTTTGATAAGGCTATTACCGATTGGTCAACCAAAAGCAATCCGTTTTTCGAAGGCCCCAATGCCGATTTGCTGTCCATGCTGCCGTATGTTTTGTTGATTGCGCTTTTATACTGGACAGCGCGCGAAAAAGCCTCACGTTAGAAAAACCAATAAGGTCATCAGATGAATGCGGGTTTCATCATCCCCCTGCGTTGTTAACAGGATCAAATCAACGAATGGCATTCCCGCATCCTGTATTTCTGATAGCTGTGCTACTGCTACTGCGCCTGCTTCGCGACCTCAGCGCTGGCCGTGATGGGCGTAATGGGCGGTAACTCCCGATGCTTGCAATCCCGAAACCGCTTGCTTAAAAAATCGGCGAATGTTTTCGTGGTGCGATTGAACAGCCTGGCACCTAGGTGCGTCTCCCGATCATTTACGTGATCGCAACACCGCCCAGGCGAAAAGGTTCAGCCGCCCGCTTGTTTTTTTTTCAGCAGCATTTATTTTTTAACCGGATAGAAAGCCCATGATGAAACTTTATTTTTCTGCTGCATCCTGCTCACTGGCTTCCAATATTGCCTTGCACGAAGCCGGTATTTCCTATGACCTCACCAAGGTTGATTTGAAAACCCACACCACTGAAGACGGTGCAGATTTCTATGCGATTCACGATAAAGGTTATGTGCCTTACATCGTGATGGATAGCGGGCAAGGCTTGAGCGAAGGCGTGGCGATCCTGCAGTACATCGCCGATCAAAAGCCAGAGTCAGAATTAGCTCCCAAGGCGGGCACGCTGGAACGCTATCGCCTCCAGGAGTGGCTGACCTACATTAACTCGGAATTGCATAAAGTCATTGGCAGCATGTTTGATCCCACCATGAACGCCGATACGCGCGAAAAAACCATTGAGAAATCAGGCAAACGTCTCGACTGGCTATCTAAAAAACTGGACGGCAAGAAGTACTTGATGGGTGACACCTTCACGGTAGCAGACGGATATTTATTTACAGTGCTGAACTGGTGTCAGTGGGTCGGCATTGATCTTTCAAAGTGGCCCGTGTTGCAGGATTTTATGGGCCGCGTGGGTGCTCGCCCTAAAGTGCAAGAAGCATTGAAAGCTGTAGGCCTAGCAACGTAATGACCGAAAGCGTTACGATGTTGCCCGCACTATTTTTATCGCATGGCTCACCTCTGCACGCCCTTGATGCAGGCGCGGCTGGCGAGGTGTGGGCACAGCTTGCACAATCCATATCTGCACCGACTGCAGTGTTAATGGTGACTGCGCACTGGGAGACAAATTTGCCCATGTTGTCCGGTAACGAACGGCCTGCCATGATTTATGATTTTGGTGGTTTCCCGGACGCGCTTTATCGCATCAAATATTCAGCGCCCGGCGCGCCCGCGGTGGCGGGGCAGGCGCTTGCGCTTCTCAAGTTGGCAGGCATTACGGCGGCTATTGATGATTGTCGCGGTTTTGATCATGGCACTTGGGTGCCTCTATTGAAAATGTATCCTGAAGCCGATGTGCCGATTGTGCAGCTTTCTGTGCAACCTTCGCTGGGGCCCGCACATCATTACCGGGTTGGCCGCGCGTTGGCTGCGCTTCGGGAACAAAATGTGCTGATTGTCGGCTCCGGCCACCTTACCCATAACCTGCGTGACTGGTTTGCGGGCGGCGGTAAGTTAGGCGAAAAAAATTACGCGCATGAATTCCAGTCGTGGATGTTTGAACATATCAAAGCCCGAGATCGTGACGCGCTGTTGGCCTATCGCGATGCCGCGCCGCATGCGGTGCGCGCACATCCCAGTGAAGAACATTTGCTGCCGCTGTTTGTAGTCTTGGGTGCAGTCGGCGCTGACTATCACGTAGAGCGTAAATTTTCGGGCTTTGTGGGTGACGTGCTGGCGATGGATGCGTATCTTTTTAGTTGAGTGGTATGGTGCAGTTGCTGAGCATTATTGAGTGTTATGGTGCGGCAATTAAGCGCAGCGATTAAGTGCGGCAATAAAGCGCGGCGTTTAGTTTTGCGCAAACTGCAGCCGATGCAAGCTGGCATAAAGCCCAGACTGCTTGATCAATTCGGCATGCGGGCCTGTTTGAACAATGCGTCCATGCTCCATCACGACAATGCGATCAGCATTTTCAATGGTCGAGAGGCGGTGGGCAACGACGATGGTAGTGCGGCCTTGCATCAAGGTATCCAGTGCGATTTGTACGGCACGCTCGGACTCACTATCCAGGGCCGAGGTGGCTTCGTCGAGTAATAAAATGGGTGCGTTTTTAAGCAGGGCGCGCGCAATCGCCAGTCGTTGCCGCTGACCGCCTGATAGCCTTGAGCCATTTTCACCAATCGATGTTTCAAAGCCGTGCGGTAATGCATTAATAAAGTCCAGGCAATTCGCCGCGCGTGCTGCCTCGGTTATTTCCTCAATGGTGGCTTGGCCTTCGTGTCCGTATGCGATATTGGCGGCCACGGTGTCATTGAACAGCACGACATCCTGGCTAACCAATGCAATCTGGCGGCGTAGATCAACCAGCTTCACGTCGGCAAGTGAGTAATCGTCAATATAAATGGTGCCAGCTATCGGCGCAAAAAAACGCGGCACCAAATTCACAAAGCTGGTCTTGCCGCCGCCGGAAGGCCCCACCAGCGCAATCGTTTCACCAGCCTGAATGTCGAGCGAAACATCATTTAATGCGGGCGTTGCCTGGTTTGTATATTGAAGTGATACATGTTCAAAGCGAATGCGGCCTTCAGCCCGTTCGAGCGCAATGATGCCTTGGTCAGCTTCGGGTTTAGCATCGATTAGCTCGAAAACGCTTTCAGCCGAGGCGAGACCTTTTTGCAAACGCTCACTAATGCTGGCCAAGCCTTTTATTTGCGGCACGAGTCCCGCAGAGGCCACAATAAACGTGACGAAATCCGCAGACGTCATCGCCGTGCCTAAGGTTTTACTCACTGCCAGATAAACAATCAGCGCGATGGCGCTGGCCACAATAATATGCGTCATTGGAGTAGCAGCAGCGGCTGCTGCGCTATGTTTCATGTTGATACGCCGGACGGCGTTGGCCGCTTGGTCAAATCGTTTTGCTTCATAACTTTCACCACCGAAAACTTTGATCACTTTCTGACCGCGAATAGATTCTTCCAGTACATCGGTGATGCCCGCGTGCGCAGTTTGTGCCTGACGGCTGATCAAACGAAGACGCCGGCCAAATGCCCTGATGATGATCGCCAACACCGGAATTGATGCAAAAGTAATCAGCGTGAGTTTCCAATTGACCGAAAACAGGGTGTACAGCAACACGATTAAAGTGGTGCCGCCGCGCACCATCGCGTTCAGTGCGGTGGTGGATGCATCCTGAACGCCAATCACATCATTGGTTACCTTGGATAACAGCGTCCCGATGGTGCTTTGATCAAAATAGGGCGCTGGCAAACGAATCAGGCGTTGAAACATTTGATTACGGAAATCGACGATCACTTTATTACCCACCCACTGCATGCCATAGCCCGAAATGAAATGCGACATGCCACTGATAAAAAAAATCACCACAATACCGATCGCTGCAAACGCCGCGCTTTGGGGATTCGCTTCTTCAAATAAGGTGCCCAGCATGTATCTTAAAAATAGCGCAAACGAGCCTTCAACCGCCCCGCCCACCGCCATCGCCACACAGCTACCAATGAAAACCCATTTATAGGGTTTTACATAGCCGAACAGACGTTTATATAAACGTCTGTCATCTGCAAATGTGGCGGGCGTAGTTGGTATCGTAGGCATG
>ENA-OFCI01000433-OFCI01000433.1-metagenomes-genome-assembly--contig:-NODE-433-length-25574-cov-26.031075_pt1 | contig 25574 bp, 27 predicted proteins | sample MGYA00153391_OFCI01 | MGnify analysis MGYA00153391
TAGCCCCCAATTCTGGGGGGACATGAATTTCCGAAGCCCCCAGAATTGGGGGTTGAGAGCCTCTTCGTCGGGGTTTAAAAAAGCGGGGCGTTATTTAATTGCTATTCCCTAACGCAGGTCAGGGTTCTGTGCGTTGATCCCAAGACTCGTAGGGATCAATGCTGTTTGTCCAAAAATGACAATTCCCACCCGATCGATATGCTCAACGAGTCGAAGCTCATCGATCGTCTCATACTGAACAACATCGAAAAAGTAAGGCAATGGCTTCTCCTCATTCAAGCAATCCAACAATTCAAGCACTGTCATATGCGTCACTCGATCGCCCTTAATTGCCAGATCAACATCAGACCCTATTTTATAATTCCCCTTAGCCCGAGACCCAAACAACAACACCTCTGAAATCTCATCAAATTGAGAAATCGCATCTGTAATATGAACGATATCACTATCTCTAAGTCCATAAAGCATTAATCTTCCTCCAACTTAGATTTAAACATTTCATACAGCTCCTTTAGAAGGGGGAAATATTGAATTCTAATCCTGTTCTCTACGTCGATCGCCACTTTTTCATTATACGTATGAGACGTTAGATTGCGATCTTGAAGCGCATTTACCCAACCATGACCATCACGCACTAGTTCCGCCTGAAATGCCTGCTTAATCACCTCCCTCGGCGTCTTGGGTGCAAATCCTTCCATCTCCTCATAATCCTTGAGAAGCTTCCACGATAACTCGAACGCCATCTCAAAAAACTGGATCAATCCCGCTCGTTCCACCACAGACGGCGACTCAATTTTAAGCGCTTCACATAACAGCAAAAACGATCGTTCAAAATTAGAAAACCGCTGTATCCACCGAATATCTAATGCGTTCATTTATGACTCAAACTTAACTTTCTTAAAATTTTCAGCGATCGCAACTGTGCGATAATACTAGCCTACTCGAATTGTCCTCGCATGTTGCCAAGTATTTCGTTATGTCTAAGTTGTTGCCAAAAGTGATTTTGAGATCTGAAAAAGCCGATGCGGTAAAACGGTTTCACCCGTGGATCTTTTCGGGGGCGATCGCACAAGCCGACCCCGATCTCGCCGATGGCGACTTGGTGCAAGTTGAAGACAATCGTGGCAATTTCCTGGCGATCGGGCACTTCAATTACAACAACATTGCAATCAAAGTTCTATCCTTTGAGAAGTTCAAAGATCTTAACGGGTTCTTCCTTCGGCGATTTCAGGCTGCTTATGCCACACGATCGGCCTTAGGTCTGACTGAAAATTCCCAAACGAATTGTTACCGTCTTGTGAATTCCGAAGGCGATGGTTTGCCGGGACTCGTGATTGATTGGTACAACGGGACAGCGGTGATTTTGGCGTATTCTATTGCCATGTATCGATCGCGAGACATCTTAGTTGATTGCTTGAAGGCTGTGTATGGCGATCGGCTTAAAGCGATTTACGACAAAAGCGCCTCGGTATTGCCCAAAAACTACCCTGCAAAAAACGAGTATTTGTTTGGAGAACGCCGTCTAGATACCGTCTTGGAGTACGGCCATGCGTTCAACGTGGACTGGGAAACAGGCCAAAAAAGCGGCTTATTTCTAGACCAACGTGAACATCGGCAACAGTTAAGCCAATACGTCAAAGGCAAAGCCGTACTCAATACGTTCTGCTATTCGGGTGGATTTTCAGTCTACTCAGTGAAATCAGGCGCATCGGTGGTGCATTCACTGGATGCATCGGCTAGAGCGATGGACTGGACAACGCAAAATGTAGCCCTAAATAATGCTGCACATGTCGAACATGAGAGCATGACGGGCGATGTCTTCGATTACATTACGAGCTGTGATTACCAATACGACGTGATCATTCTCGATCCACCCGCATTTGCAAAAAATCAATCGGCTCGTCACGCAGCGGTGATGGCTTATAAACGATTAAATTACGAAGCGATTTCACGGATTAATTCCGGTGGAATCATCATGACCTTCTCCTGTTCGCAGGTCGTAACCACAGATTTGTTTCGAGGTGCAGTGGTGGCAGGGGCAATAGAAGCAGGGCGATCGGTCCAGATTATTGACCAGTTAACCCAGCCAGGGGACCATCCAACGAGTTTGTATCATCCAGAAGGACAGTATTTAAAAGGGTTAGTCTTACGCGTTGGGTAGTGGAACAACAGCGAAACCCGTAGGGGCAATGGCATTGAAGAGCGTTCGCAAGTGACTATCCCCCCACGAGCATCCAATCTTATTTAATGCACAAAATGACGGACCCCAGTCATCACCATAGCCATCCCCAACTCGTTCGCAGCCGCGATCGATTCTGCATCCCGCATACTGCCACCCGGTTGAATCAAAAGCTGAATTCCCGCCGCCGCCGCCGATCGAACGCTGTCATCAAATGGGAAGAACCCATCGCTAGCCAAAACAGAACCCTGAATCTTATTCGCCGCTTGTTCTATTGCAATTTTTGCCGACCCAATCCGGTTCATTTGTCCCGCTCCGATACCCAAGGTAGTCCGATCTTTAGTAATCACAATTGCATTAGATTTTACATGCTTACAAATTTTCCAGGCGAACAGCATTTCTTGAAGTTCGGCCTCAGTGGGCTTGCGATCAGTGACCACTTGCCAGCGGCTTGTATTTGCGCCCAAGGGGTCTGCGGCTTGAACGAGGAAGCCCCCTGCAATGTCTTTGATCACGGTAGACGATCCGCCGAGTAAGTCAGGAAGCACTAATACCCGAACGTTGGCCTTCTTGGCGAGGATTGCTGCTGCTTCATCCGTGCAGGCCGGAGCAACAACACATTCAAGAAAGGTTTTAGTCAGTTCAGTGGCCGTTGCTGCATCGATCGGACGATTGAGCGCGACGATCCCGCCAAACGCTGAAGTAGAATCTGCATTAAATGCTTTGGTGTACGCTTCAACGATCGTACGTCCCATCGCTGAACCACAGGGATTCGTATGTTTGACGATCGTGGCCGTCGGTTCTGCATCAATGAATTCGAGAATGATTCGACGAGCCGCTTCTAGATCAACTAGGTTGTTGTAGCTTAGTTCCTTGCCTTGCAATTGCGTCGCAGCAGCCCAGCCCGTTGCGATCCCTCCAGTCTGGTACCAAGCGGCACTTTGGTGGGGATTTTCACCGTAACGGAGAGATTGAAGTTTGGTTCCCGATCGGCTGAAGGTTTGCGGCAATGCCGTCTGGTCCTCTGTGGGAGCCTCGGTAAGCTGGGCTGCAAGATACGTGGAAATGGCCGTGTCGTAGGCAGCCGTATGTTGGAAGGCAGCCAGTGCGGACTGTTGCCTAAACTTCAAGGTCACAGTGCCGTTTTGCTCCCGGAACTCCGTGCAGTAGGAGTCGTACTGATAGGGATTCGTCAAAATGGTCAGATGGGCGTAGTTTTTGGCCGACGCGCGCACCATAGCAGGGCCTCCGATGTCAATGTTCTCGATCGCATCCTCTAGGCTGACGCCCGGTTTTGCGATCGTCTGCTCGAAGGGGTAGAGATTCACAACGACTAGATCGATCGGTCGAATCGCATTGGCTTCAAGATCGCTGAGATGTTCGGGCAAGTCACGTCGAGCGAGAATGCCGCCATGAATCTTAGGGTGAAGGGTTTTGACCCGACCGCCGAGAATTTCGGGCGATCCCGTGTAGTCAGAGACCTTGGTAACGGGAATTCCGGCGTCCTTGAGCGTTTTGGCCGTTCCGCCGCTACTAATAATATCAAAGCCAAATTCGTGGACCAGTTTCGTGGCAAGTTCAACGATTCCGGCTTTGTCTGAAACGCTCAAGAGTGCTAACCGTGGCATATAAAGGTCCTCTGCTGTTCGATGGGTTCAGTTTCGAAAGACCCTAGGTTAGCGCAAATGGGGTCGCTCAGGGAACGATCTCTAGTCTCTGTGGACTAGAACATCGAAATTGTCATAAATGCGCTACCGTTTTAACAGCAGTTTCTATTGGCAATTGGGGCGGTTTTTATGTTTCCGATTAGTGATGACAATCCGACTCGTCGGACATCTTATGTGACGTATGGGCTGATTGGGCTGAATGTGTTGGTTTTTTTACGTCAGTTGCAGCTTGATTCGCAACAGGTCGTTTCGAGAAGTGGAGTGGTTTTGGGTTCTGCGCTGGACTATTTTTTGCGGGATTGGGCGGTGGTCCCGGTGCAGTTAACGGCGGCGATCGCAGGATCTCGAATTCCGCATTTATCAGGAGTTCTCAATGAGCCACCGGAGTTCTTAACGCTGGTTACGTCACAGTTTTTGCATGGGGGCTGGATGCATTTGATCGGGAATATGCTGTTTCTGTGGATTTTTGGTAACAACGTTGAAGATAAGTTAGGACGAGTGAAGTTCCTCGGATTCTATCTTACCTGTGGAGTGTTGGCGGCGTTGACGCAATGGGCGTTTTCTCCACAGTCGGCGATTCCAGGTCTGGGGGCGAGTGGGGCAATAGCAGGGGTGATGGGCGCATACATTCTTCGGTTCCCAAGGGTATCAATTAATACCTACATTCCGCCATTTTTTATTATACCGATTCCAGCGTTTGCGTACTTAGGAATTTGGTTTTTACAGCAGGCAATATCAAGTGTGTCAAGACCCATGGGCGGACAGGGCGGCGTTGCGTATTGGGCACATGCGGGTGGGTTTGTGTTTGGGGCGGTATTGGGAGTGCTGTTGGGGGTGCTGAATCAAGATGACTTTGATGACGATCTTCGGGCGAGTCGTTAAGCGATCGATATCGCATCTCAACATCACACAAAGAGTAAGGTGTTATTAGTGGATTGGAAGCATCACCATGGGACAAGAAATCGAACGGAAGTTTTTAACCTGTAGCAATGTTTGGCGTGATTTAGGTTCTGGTGTTTTATATCATCAGGGCTATGTTAAAAGTAATCGGGGTCATGTTGTAACGGTCAAAACGATGACATCACCGGGTCGAACGAGTGGGTTTATTCAAGTGGCGTCGCAAGTGTTCTTTGAACCGATGGAGTTTCTAATCCCCATTCGTGATGCGACCCTGATGTTAGATGGGTTGTGCTTTGATGTGAAAGAGTCTTATCAAAATGGCGTTACAGTACGATCGGGTTTACTAAGCAACCAAGCGGGTCATACTATTCGGTTTCGCATTGCGGGGGAACAAGGGTTTTTTACGATCAAAACGAAGACGGTGGGAATTTCGCGATCGGAGTTTGAGTTTGAAATCCCTAAGGAGTCGGCCAGACTTCTCCTCGATCGCGTGTGTGAACAACCCCAAATAGAGAAATATCGTACAAAGAGTTCCTACAGAGGTTTTGTATGGGAAGTGGATGATTTCTTAGGTGAAAACCAAGGTTTGGTGATTGCAGAAGTGGAACTAGACTACGAATCGCAGCCGATCGAACTTCCGGATTGGATCGGGAAAGAAGTCTCGGGCGATCGACGGTATTACAATTCGTCTTTGGTGAAGATGCCGTTTAAGCTGTGGAAAGATTAGGGGCGGTTCCGTTAAAATCCCTTCCCTGCGACCGCGAAACAGCGGAGTATCCCCTAGAATGATAGGTGTACTGACTATCTTCACCGACACCCTTGATCCAGCAAGAAACCCTTAACCTATTGGAATGGCCGCGATTGTGCCAGCACTTGGCGACCTTTGCGGCAACAAAGCTTGGAGCAATTGCGGCACGTAATCTCCAGATTCCCACCTGCCAAGCGGATACTGAGGTGCTGCTAAACCAGACTCGTGAGGTTTATCGCATCGAACTCGGGGCGTCCGGAAGCCTTCAATTTGCCGGAATTCAGGACATTGGAGATGCTCTAGAACGGGCGGCGTTACAGGGGCTTTTGTCGGGGGATGAGCTGCTAAACATTTCGACGACGCTATCGGGTGCGCGGAGTTTGCGGCGATCGATCGAGGTGTGCGAAGACGTGCCAACACTGCTGGGCTTAGTTTCAGATTTGCGCACCTATCCTGAACTAGAACAGGAAATTTATCGCTGCATTGACGATCGCGGCAAAGTCACTGAACGCGCTAGTCCGAAGCTGACAGAAATCCGTGAGAAAATGCGATCGACTCGCGATCGCATTTTAGGGATTTTGCAAAAGATGCTGAATCGCCATGCGAGCGCGGTTCAAGAAGCAGTGATTACCCAAAGAGATGGGCGCTATGTGTTGCCCGTCAAGTCAAACTATAAAGAAGCCATTCCAGGGATTCTGCATGACACCTCCATGAGTGGTTCGACCCTATTTATCGAACCGCAGTCCACGGTGCAAATGAACAATGCGCTGCGGCAGTTTACGCGGCAGGAACAAGCGGAAGAAGAGGCTGTGCGGCGCAAACTGACGGCTCAAGTGGCAGAGGTTCATGAAGACCTTGAACGATTGGTGGCGATCTGCACAATTGTCGATCTTGCAGCAGCTCGATCGCGCTATGGCTACTGGCTCGGAGCCAATCCACCGACGTTTATCCCCTGGAGTGAATCTGAATCCTCGCACGAAACGATTACGTTGCGAAATTTACGTCATCCACTGCTCGTTTGGCAGCACAAAAATGAATCCGGGAGTGAGGTTGTTCCCACTACTCTCATCATTGATCCAAATATTCGCGTTGTGGCGATCACAGGTCCAAATACAGGCGGTAAAACGGTTACGTTGAAGACCCTTGCGATCGCTGTTTTGATGGCAAAAGTGGGGTTGTTTATCCCGGCAAACGATCCGGTCGAGTTGCCGTGGTTCAATCAAGTGCTGGCGGACATTGGCGATGAGCAATCGTTGCAGCAAAGTTTGTCTACGTTCTCGGGTCACATTCGCCGCATTGGACGCATTCTCGACACCCTGGATGAGGGGGTTTCCAATTCACTGATTTTGCTGGATGAAGTCGGTGCAGGAACGGATCCCTCTGAAGGTTCGGCCCTAGCGATCGCACTGCTGAAGCATCTAGCCGACCACGCCAAACTCACCGTTGCCACCACTCACTTCGGCGAACTGAAAGCTTTGAAGTATCAAGACGATCGATTTGAAAATGCATCCGTGGAGTTTGATGTGGAGTCGTTGTCGCCCACCTACCGATTGCTGTGGGGCATCCCCGGTCGATCGAATGCATTGGCGATCGCGACTCGGTTAGGATTGCAGCCGTCGATTGTCCAGGATGCTCAGGGCTATATAGGCGGCATGACTCAAGACGTTAACGATGTCATTGCTGGACTTGAAGCGCAGCGCCGTGAACAAGAGGAAAAATCTAAAGAAGCGACGCGGTTAATTAAGCAAGCTGAGTTTTTCTATGAGCAAGTTACTCAGAAAGCAAAAACCCTCAAAGAACGAGAGCGAGAACTGAAGTTAGCCCAGGAAGAAGCGGTTCAAAAGATGCTGCTTGATGCCAAGTCCCAAGTAGCGCAGGTGATCAAGCAACTGCAAAAAGGCACCCCCACGGGTCAAGATACCCAGCTAGCCACCGATCGCCTGAACAAGCTCGCCGAAAAGCATCTTCCCTCGGCCCAACCCAAAGCCAAGCCAGGATTTATGCCAAAGGTGGGCGATCGGGTGCGGATTCCGCGTGTGGGGCAGACGGCGGAGGTTTTGGGAGTGGACGATGAAGACCTAACAGTTCGATTTGGCATCATGAAGATGACGGTCTCGGTGTACGAAATTGAATCGCTGCAAGGTCAAAAAGTGGAACCCAAGCAGAAACCAGCTGAGAAATCTAGGGAAGAACGCAAGGAAAAAACTTCCGCAACGCCTGCGATCGCTGAACCTGTTGTTCGGACAGAAGGAACGACGTTTGATATTCGGGGGAGCCGGGTGGCGGAGGCGGAGATTGTGATCGATCGAGCTATTTCGTCCAACTACGGTCCGATTTGGATTATCCATGGTCACGGGACAGGGAAGCTCAAGCAAGGCGTTCATCAATACCTGAAGAGCCATCATCGCGTCGCAAAGTTTGAACCTGCGGAAAAGTATGACGGTGGCTCGGGGGTTACGGTGGTCTATCCGAAATAGAGTGGCTTTAGAGTAACTATGTTGTTCACAATTTCATAAGGGAAGTAGGGTATGCCGATCGTTATGGCTTAGGGGAAATCGATCGCCTTCCTCATTTTCTTAATTCAACATTTCTCATTCTCAATTCTTCGATCGGCAGCAGCAGCGTGGTTTCGATCGACTCTCGAACGTGACGGCTTATGGTGCGATCGGAGTAGAAGAGATTCGTTATAATGGAACCAAGATGTATTGTGGTTAAAGCGATGACTTCTGTAGATATCGAAGTTCCAATGGATGGAAAAGTTATAGTTCCCCTAGAACTTTCGGGAGCAACGGGTTGGCGTGTGGGCGAAAAGTTGACGGTCCAAATGAAGGATGGCGAAATTCGGATTTTTTCCTCAGCTCAGGCGATCCTTCGGGCGCAGGAATGGATTTCAGGGTTTGTCGCGGAGGGGCGATCGCTTTCTAATGAGTTAATCGCTGAGCGCAAACAGGAGTCATTGAGTGAGTAGTTGGGTTTTGGATGCGTCGGCATTATTGGCGTTGCTAAATCGTGAACCGGGCAGCGATCGCGTGATGGCGGCTCTGCCAGATGCTGTGATGTTAAGCATCAATTTCAGTGAAGTGGTGGCGAAGTTGATAAAAGAAGGGCGAGAGGCTTCGGAAATTCGATTTTATCTGGACTCGTTAGGGTTAAAAATTGTGGATTTCAATCAATCCTTAGCGTATCGAACGGGCTTTCTTCTGCCATTGACAAAAACGATCGGGCTATCATTGGGCGATCGAGCTTGTTTAGCGTTGGCAGAATCGTTGGGGATTCCGGCGCTGACCTCCGATCGAGCTTGGGCGACGCTGAATCTAGGAATTCAGGTTGAGTTAATTCGATAGGGTCGATCGCCTTCCTCATTTTCTCAATTCAACATTCCTCATTCTCAATTCCTCTATGGGTAGTAGTAATGTGGTTTCGATCGACTCTCGAACGTTCGGATGGATTGTTTGGAATAAATTGGGTTTATAATTGACGTCATAAGCGTTGCATTCGTGAATTTATGAGTACTGCGACAGTTAATCTTCAAATCTCTATGGATACGTTGGTCAGTACGATCGCCGCACTTGACCTGAATGATCAACGACATCTGATGGAACTCCTTCAGGATATGCTCTTCGCAGGGGAGGAGGCATTAGAAGAAGATCCGATCGTGCTGGCGGAAGTGCAAGCGTCTTATGCTGCTGTTGAAGCTGGAGAATTTGAAACCTTTCAGAGTTATTTGAGTCGTCGATCGTCATGACTTACACGCTCATTACGCCAGTGAATACCGAATCCGAGTTGGAGATTATCGGATTCGATATCAAATTAATGATGAGAAGCAAGACCTGACGTTACTGCACTGTCGTCATCGAAGGGAAGTCTATCGAAGCTAATCAATAGAATGGCTTTGGCATAGAGGTCGATCGCCCTTCTCATTCTCTCACTTCAACATTCCTCATTTTCAATTCCTCCATAGGCAACAGCAGCGTCTCTTCGATCGAATCTCGAACGTCACGGCTGACGGTGCAATCGCTGTCGTGCTTAAGTTCAATACATCTACTATACTAAGTAAGCCGATCGAAAGTCTGTCTGCACCCTTATTATGGCTGTTGTTATGAACTTAAGACTCACCAAAACATTTTTGAAAGTTCCTGAAGGATATATTGCTTTTGTAGAGGAGCTTCCAGGAGCAAATACACAAGCAGAAACTCTAGATGAAGCGCGTCAGGACTTGGAGGAAGCGATCGAGTTAGTGTTAGAAGCCAATCGTCTTTTGTTTGAAGAAAATCTAAAAGGACAAGATGTTATCCGTGAACCGATTCAACTGTTCGCAGCATGAAACGCATTGATTTTATTCGTCATCTTGAAGCTCAAGGGTGTGAATTTTTAAGAGATGGTAGCAAACATACCGTGTATGTCAATCGCCAAACTCAAAAGACATCTACCGTACCTCGCCATCGAGAAATTAATGATCTCTTAGTCCGCAAGATTTGCAGAGACTTCCAAGTTGACGCACCATAAATGGGAGATTCAATGTCATCTGGACGGTCAAGACCAACTCCCTTCTCATTCTCTCACTTCAACATTCCTCCATAGGCAACAGCAGCGTCTCTTCGATCGACTCTCGAACGTGACGGCTGACGGTGCGATCGCACTCGACCTGTGTTATTACTCTTCGATCGGAGGATGCCAACCTGCCGAAACTCAGGCTTGTCGGACAGTGACAGCATAGGAATTATTGACTTGTAATGCCACCACAGTTGCACGACCAGTTGCTGTGATTCCTTTGATAAAGGCTCCATCCGGAGTCCAAGTGAAGTTACGAAACCATTCTTGGCGACGGGGATTAAAGAGCTTCACTTTTCGATTTGTAATTGGATCACGACTATGAGTTTGAGTTCCTTTGTAGGAGTTACAAAGACGACAGGCTAACCATAAGTTATCTTCATCGTCTGTTCCACCCGCCGATCGAGGAATGAGATGTTCAATTTCCAAAATTCCCAGGACGTATTTCTGCATACATTGACAATATCCACAGCGATCTTTTGCCCGTTCTCGCACCCGTTGACGAATTTCTTCAGCAATTAGGCTCATGAATCCAAGGCGTCAATCAATTTACGTTTAACGGCTTCACTGAGTGCCAATGCCTTTCTCAGTAACCCTTCCCGGTAAACCTGCATCAATGCCTCTAATTCCGATCGTTCTTCGCCGCCTAAGAGACCTTCTTGCTGTCGATCGAGTAACACACTTAATCGTGCATCTTGCTCCGGTTCCATTTGAAGTTCAGTTATCTCCAAAACCTGCTCATCCGACAGAACCGAAACGGGCAACCCATCGAGATTAGAAAGTTGTATTTCAGGAATTGAGGACTGAAGTGTGTCCGACAGAACACTTTCAATATCCCGATCGAGTAACTGTGCAACCCGCAAAGCCTGTTGATATACTTCATCCGATAACGTAATCATGACTTGAGTTGCCATTAGTCTTACCTCGATCGAAGTCAATCAACATTTTAGCGGATTTTCGGCTCCGATCGCCCTACTCATTCTCTCGCTTCAACATTCCTCATTCTCAATTCCTCCATGGGTAGCAGTAGTGTGTTTTCGATCGACTCTCGAACGTGACGGCTGACGTAGCAATCGCTGTTAAGGAGTTGGACGAGAAGTAGATTTGCGTCGTGGTATTGCTGGAGGAGTTGCTTTTGGTCATCTGTGAATTGCCAATCATGTCCGATATTGCGATGGACGATCATAACTTGTCGTAAATCTTCTCTCCATTGAATTCCATGGGTCTTCCACCATTGCTTGAATTGATCCTTATTGTCCTTAGAAGAATCGGGAAGCCGATCGTGTAACTGTTGAAGCTGATGCTTCAATACGTCATCTTGAGCGAGGGCGAGGTCGAAGGCGCGGGCGGCGAGGGCGAGGGCGAGGGCGAAGGCGCGGGCGGCGAGGGCGAAGTCGAAGCCGAGGGCGCGGAGGGCGAAGTCGAGGCCGAGGTCGAAGTCGAGGCCGAGGTCGAGGTCGAAGTAGCGGTCGAGGGCGGGGTCGAGGGCGGGGGCGAGGGCGAGGGCGAGGGCGAGGTCGAAGTCGGGGCCGAGGTCGAAGTCGGGGCCGAGGTCGAAGACGGCGAGGGCGTGGTCGAGGGCGAGGTAGAGGTAGAATCCGCGAACAGCCGTAAGCTTATAAGTCACGTTAACTGACAATGATTTTTGCTTTATCCATTGGAGGAACTGCTGAATCTTTGAATCACTAGCCAGCAACAAATCAATATGAGATTTAATTCTCACGAGTAATTCATCAGCGCTTCTTAGCATTCCAGTTGTCAAGAAAAAGACTTCTCGCCAACGTGGATCTCTAATATGCTGAACGATCGCTTCAATATTATTAGTTGTAGCAATTTCCCGTGCTGTAAAGTATTCCTGAAACGTTAAGTGAGAAAATGAATAAATGCCTCTCGCCCTCTCCACGAGAAGTCCATGCTGTGCCTGAATCGATTTCAGCACGACCTCACTATCACACCGTAATGACTCCGGATCAGGATCAACATCTCGTAAATTTTCAATAAATTCCCCAATATAAGTCTCCATTCGTCGCTGCTTAACAAAATATTCCCTTTCCTGAAATGTCTTAAATGCCACATAACTCAAGAGATCTTCCCGTCGCTGCACATCGAGTTTTTTGTATTTGTCATCCCGTTCGATATTCCGTTTTGCATCCCATTTTTTCAGCAGGACTTTCACACCTTCTGCATAGAGGTCCGATCGATTACTTGGAAAATCACCCTCTTCCCCAAACACCAAACACAACAGCGTCAACAAAAGTGGACTCGTTGCTAGTTCACGAATCGGTTCTTGTTCCTCCAACCGTTTCAGAAACCGTTCCGCCTTCGGTAAATCATTCTTAGCCCGAAACCAATTCCCGACAAACGCCTCAATTTGTGGCTGATCAAAATCTGCAACCTCCACCTCCGTGAACCGCTCAAACGTATACTCCTTCGCCGCAATCCGACAAGTCATCACAAACTGACTCGCCCCAAACCGATCGGCAGACTTCCGCATTTCCCGAATCACCCGCTTCGTATCCTCCTCCCGCACCTCATCCAACCCATCCAACAACACCAACGATCGCCCTTCTGCCAGCAATCGCTCCACCGCTTCCCCAGTCAATCCCTTCGGCAACAACCCCACCAAATACTCCACCAACCCCGGACCCTTCGGAGCCTCCGCAAAATCCTTCAACGTCACAAAGAACGGCACCTTCTCCGCAGCCAATCCACCCGCCAGACATTGCATCGCCAAGTATTTCAGAAACGTCGTTTTTCCCGCTCCCGGCTTTCCCAGCACCATCAATCGAGGATGCTTCTCCACTGCGTCTAATCCCGGAATTGTCCGAACCGATCGACCTAGCCCCAATCGCCCAAAATCTTCAATTCCGCAATGCTTTAATAGCTCCCGTTCACTTCGCAGCCGCGTCAGCTTTTCCAAAATATTCACATTGGTATAAATCCCCCGATCGCCCGTCAACTCGATCGGCTGATCCATATCCAACACCCGCATCATTTCACACAGCGATCGAATCACGGGTTCAATTTGCGATCGGACTTGTTGTACGAGGGAATCGATATTAGTTTGTTCGGTTTGCGGCTGTTCTGACTCAATAACGTCTTTAAGTAGCAGTTTTAACTCTTTGCATATTTTCTCAAATCCTTTTTTCCCGACAGCACGTCGTGCAAAGAAGTTCGTAATTGTCGTGGGAGACATTTTCAAATTTGCCGCCAAGTCCCGTTTGGTTGATCCGTTGGGGTAGATCAACAATGCTTTATCCGCTTTATGTCCACCTTCGATCGACAACTTCAAAGTTTGTCTAGCTTTACCGGATTTGCCTGTCATAAGAAGCCTTTACGCACTAGAGCCAGTGTAACGGTCAGATCACAACTTGGCCATAACTTGGACGAATTAGCCGTTAGCTTGAACACTTGTCCTGACTGAATTTGAGAGGCTAGACCCATCGAATTCAGGAAACTTTCTCATGAAAAGCAACACCCATAAAAAACAGTCCACCCTTTCCAAAAAGTCCAACCTCGATCGAGAAGACGCTTGGATGTCGATCGCAGAAACTGCCGCTACTACGATCGCCCTCAGCCTCGATCCCACCGGAACCGCACCCACCTTGCTCAAACTCTGCTTTCAACTCCTCGAAGTCCTCCGCCACCACCACCGCAAATGACCATTTCAGTCTCAACCCCAAAGGCTACACAGTGAGTAGCCTTTGCCCAAGAAGCCGATCGCACCCAACCGTAATCCAAATACCGATCACAGCGACGTTTAGGCGATCGTACGTCATGATTGAAAGCAGTTACAGTAGTTTTAAGTTGATTCAATCGCATTAAGGAGGATTTCGATGATTGCAATTCAAGACCGCAAGAAAAGTTTCTCTAGTTTCACCTATAAAGAAGCGTTTAAGCAGTTGGGGCTAATGAAGTTGTCGCGTTGGTCTCTTGAGGCTAAACCTGTACCTATTAGCGATTTCTTTCGTCAGCGGCTGGAACGATTGCAAAGGTTTGACTTGGAGGGTTTGGAGGTATCGAAAACACTGTTGATTGATGCTATTTGTGAGGAGGGGCTAGAGGGATTTGAGCGTCTAAAGGTGTGGAAAGGGGCTTACTTAGAAGGTGAAAAGACTTGTGGTAATGCGGATTATCTGATTGCAGAGCGGCGAGGATATCTAGAAGCACCTTACGTATGTGCCATTGAGGCCAAAAAGGATGATTTTGAGCAGGGGACGGCACAATGTTTGGTGGAGATGCAGGCTTGTCAGTGGGTAAATCGACAGTTGGGGCGAGAAATCGCGATTTATGGGATTGTGACGAATGGTGAGGGGTGGAAGTTTTATCGACTTCAGGTCGATGGAACAGTGTCAGAATCTCTGTTGCATGGGATTGGGGAGATGTCAAATTTGTTGGGGTTGCTACGGATTTTCTTTGGGCTGTGCGAACAGAATTTGAATCAGGTTGAGGATTAAAGCAAGACTACAGTAAAGGACTAGCAATTAAATAACGCATCATCCAGCGAGAACTCTGAGAAATTGCTCCGGCTCGGGTTTTGATTTCCCATGTTATTTCCTGAATTCATGACCCGAATGAGCCGCGATCATTATCAACAGTACCCTCAAGATTCATGCCACGATCGCGCCAATTCTCGCACTTCTTCAAGATCCTCCGGTGCCATTTTATCGAGATTTTTTAGAATAAAACTCATGCGTCCTTGGGTCATTAGTTTCTCGCGGTGTCGATCGAGAAAATCCCAATAAAAATAGTTAAAAGGACAGGCCCTCTCACCAATTCGGGCTTTGTAATCGTATTGACAACCCTTGCAATAGTCACTCATCTTGTTGACATAATTAGCCGACGACGCATAGGGTTTCGACGCCAGAAATCCGCCGTCCGCATACTGCCCCATTCCAATCACATTCGGTTGCATCACCCAGTCGTACGCGTCAATGTACACCGAATGAAACCACTGCTCGATTTCCTGTGGATTGTAGCCTGCGATCAGCGCAAAATTGTTGAGAATCATCAGCCGCTGAATATGGTGACTGTAGGCCGATCGTTCGGTTTGACTAAGACATTGCTTCAGGCAGTTCATCGTCGCCTTCCTAGAATCCCAGAAAAATTCCGGTAGCTCATGTTGGTGACCAAACCAATTAGAATCGCTGTAGTGATCGTCCGTGATCACATAAATGCCACGCATATATTCACGCCAGCCCATCACCTGCCGAATGAATCCTTCAACGCTATTGATATCCAAATCATCACGGGACTCGAATTCGGACGCAACTCGCTGAATGACTTCTAAAGGTTGCAGTAATCCTATATTCATATACGGTGACAGAAGGGAGTGCCAGAGCGTATCTTGGCCCGTGACCATGGCATCCTCGTAAGGACCAAAGGTGGACAGTCTGGTCTCAATAAAGGTGTCCAATACTTGAAGCGCCTGCGATCGATTCACCGCCCACCCAAACTCGCCCGCACTTCCGTAGGTCGGAACATCTAGTTCAAGAACTTTCTGCGTCACGGTCTGAACGATCGCATCAGGTTCAAACCATCGAGGAGCAGGCGGCTTGAACGTAGGGTCATTTTTTTTTGGCGGCTTACGGTTTTCCTTATCAAAATTCCAAGCCCCGCCAACGGGCTTCCCCTGCTCGTCCATCAAAATATTGAGCCGCTTGCGACCTTCGCGATAAAAGTCCTCCATTAGCATTCGCTTTCGCGGCTTGGCCCAGGTTGTAAATTCGGTTTCAGACCAGATGAAATGATTGTTGGGGATACTATTAATTTCACAGTCCAAATTCAGCCCAGCAATCAGTCCCGCAAAGGGCTTGTCTACCGGAGCCATCATCCGCAGATCCGCAATGCCTTCTGCCTTCACCCACGCCTCCACCGCAGACCCAAACTCATCGCACTCTGCGTAAGTCACCTTAAACCCGATCGATCGAAGTTCTTGGGCAAAATGTCGCATGGCCGACCATACGAGAATGAGCTTTTGTTGGTGATAGGGGCGGATGCGAATATGGTCGGTGGACTCCACCATTAGCACCGATACCGAAGTGGGATTTGCGTCCGTAAGACTGGCCAGTGCCGATTGGTTGAGATTCAGTTGGTCGCCTAAAATCCAGATTCCGATGCTCATTCTTTTACGTCTTCGCTAGATTTAGTGAACAGAGTCTGCAATGCTAGCCCCAACAGTCCCACGCACGCTAGCGCAAATATCCCCGTGCCCATGGCGCTCATGCCGACGACCAACGTTCGGATTGCGGTAGACATTCGGACCACAATTCGATTATCAGACACAATAGGCGTCCGAGCAAAGCTAATGGCAATAGATTGGGTCAGTTGCCAGATCATAAAGGCCAGACCACCCGCCACCCCTGATCCCAAAATACAACGAAGCGGCGTGGGGGGTGGCGGAGCTGTGCTTGGGCTTGAAGGTTTGACGGTGGGGAGATCTGACATGGGCGATCGTTACGCTGAATAGGGCTGAGATGACACTGACCGCTACTTTACCACTGTTTATTTATTAAGGTATTTATCCAGATTAGGAATGCAATTTGGGGTAGGTTCGGGGATCCCAACCGAAATCGGACACAAATCGGGGCGGTCTCACGGTTACGGCATTTGGGCTGACGCGATACAGTAGATGAAGTATTCCATCAGATAAAGGATTGCGTTGGGCCGCTTCGTCCACTAGAGATTTCTATTCACGTTTCAACAATAGGTGCCTTTTAGCGTTTGCACATGAAAAATCAACTTCAAAAACTTTTAAAATCGGTAACGAGTGCGATCGCGTTGATTGCCCTTGTTGCAACCCTATTCTTTAGCCAAGCGACGCCTGCGGATGCAGCGTCCTACGGCGGACGGATGGGTGGTGGGTCGTTCCGATCGTCCCCCAGTCGCAGCTATAGTGCTCCTCGCTCCTACGGCGGTGGCGGCGGCTACAACCGAGGCGGCGGAATGGGCGGTGGCAGTAGTTTCTTCTTCTTCCCGTCCCCTTGGATGTTCTTCGGCGGCGGCATGGGCGGCGGCGGATTGTTGTCCCTACTAGTGTTTGCAGGCTTGGCCAGTGTGGCACTACAAGCCTTCCAGCGCTTTCAAGATGGCGACGGACAGGCGATCGGTGGCGGATCGTCAACGGTGTCGGTCAGCAAGGTTCAAGTGGGTCTTTTGGCGGATGCGAAGTCACTCCAAACCGATCTCAATCGCATTGCCGCTGGTGCAAATACCAGTTCTAGCGCAGGTTTGACCCAAGTGCTTCAAGAAACCACTCTGTCGTTAATGCGTCATCCAGAATACTGGGCTTACGCTGGAGGCGAGACGAAGCAGTCGTCTATGCTGGTCGCAGAATCAGAGTTTAACCGGATGGCATTGTCTGAGCGCAGTAAGTTCTTGGGCGAGTCCGTCTCGAACGTTGCAGGTCAAATTAAGTCGGGCGATCGAGCCATTGCGGTTTCCACGCCCGGAGCCTTGGCAGAGCAGTCGAACGAGTACATTGTCGTGACGTTGCTAGTGGGCGCTGAAGGAAAACTAGAGATCCCGGAAATCAACGATGCAGTAGATTTGCGTCGGGCGCTGAGTACGCTGGGTGCTGTGGGCAGTGAGCGGTTACTGTCCCTAGAAGTTCTTTGGCAACCCGGTGCATTAGATGGCGTCCTCACGAGTGATGACATGATTGAATACTATCCGAAGTTGAAGCTGGTCTAAACATCGGATTGGATCGATGCAGATACCGTCTGAAGAATCCCCCGGCCTAGGGTTAGGTCGGGGGATTTTGGCATAGGCTGGGCTAAGATCCCTGATTTTCTCCCAATACCGTAAAGCTTTGTACAATGGATGACGTCTTCGGGCCATCCTCGTTACCATAAAACCGTCTAGTATCTTCAAACCCCAACCCCCATGGCTCAACTCTACGTCAACCCCACCAGCGGCACCGATACCGCCCCCGGCACCCAAAGCGCCCCTTTCAAGACCATCACCCGTGCTCTCCAGTCGGTAAGCGCCGGGACTACAGTAAAACTCGCCCCCGGCACCTACAATACCGCCAGCGGTGAAACCTTTCCGATCGTTATTCCGGTAGACGTGATTCTTTCAGGCGACGAAAGCGTCAAAGGTAAAGGCACTCAAATCACCGGAAGCGGCAAACACAATAGCCCCAGCTTTGGGATGCAAAACGTCACCCTTCGGCCCGATAGCCGATCGCAACTGCGCGGCGTCAGCGTCACCAACTCCGATACGCGCGGCACAGGTCTCTGGATTGAAAATACCGATCCGACGATCGCAAATTGTACCTTCACCGAATGCAAACGCGAAGGCATCTTCTCCACGGGCAGCGCCAAGGCGATCGTCACGGATTGCATGTTTGTGATGAATGCGGCGAATGGGATTTCCATTGTGCGTGAGTCGAAAGGCGAATTTCGGAAAAACACATTTCAGAATACTGGATTTGGATTATCGATCGGGGATAATGCTGCGCCGTTGATTGTTGATAACAAGATTTTTGAGAACCGATCGGGCATCGTTCTTTCCCGAAATGCACGGCCCGTCCTGCGCGGCAACACCGTTGAACGTAATACTGAAAGCGGCTTAGTAGTCCTCGAAACGTCACTCCCAAACATCGGAAGTCCCCAAGAACCGGGCGGCAATATCTTCCGCGATAACGGCGAAGCAGATGTGCAAAATGTCACGAATCCACCCGTCACGTTGATTTCTGTAGGGAACCAGCTCAATCCAGCCCGGTTACAAGGCCCGATCGAACTCCTCAGCAACGAAGTGCCACCTGCGGTCACTCCGCCGATCGCCACCAATCCCCCACCTGTCGTGCCGCCTGTGATTACGCCACCCATTGTTACTACGCCGCCCATCGTTACGCCACCGGAAGTCACGCCGCCCCCCGTAGACCCCAATCAGGAAACGCCCTTTCCTGACCCGGTCACTCCGCCGATCGGTAAACCAACCGACATCCAATCCCACTGGGCGCAGGCATTTATCCAAGCGCTGGTCGATCGCTCCTTTATCAGCGGCTTCCCCGACGGCAGTTTCAAACCCGACGCCATTCTCACCCGCGCCCAGTTCGCTGCCATCCTAGCCAAATCCTTCGACCTCCCCGCCAAACGCCAGCCGATTCCGTTTAACGATGTCCCAAGCAACTTCTGGGGCGCAGACGCCATTGATAAGGCCACCGCGATGGGCTTCATTTCCGGCTATCCCGACGGCACCTTCCGCCCCGGCCAAAATCTCACCCGAGTCCAAGCGATGGTCGCACTGGTCAGCGGCCTCGGTCTTACGGGCGGACAGCTTAGTACTCTCGGCACCTACAGCGATCGCACCGGAATCCCAAGCTATGCTGTTGAGGCGGTTTCGACGGCCACCCAAAAGCGCATGGTCGTCAACTACCCCACGCCCAAACAGCTCAACCCCAATCGAGACATGACCCGCGCTGAGTTTGCGGCCATTCTCTACCAATCCCTCGTCACCATCAATCGCGGCACCCCGATCGCCTCCATCTACATCGTCGAACCCGACAATACTCAAGTTCGATTTACGGACTTAGATTTACATTGGGCCAAAGATTTTATATTGTCGATGGCAATGCAGGATTACGTCCGAGGCTACAGCGACGGCTCATTCAAGCCCGATGTACCCATTACCCGCGCTCAGTTTGCAGCGATCGCAGCCCGTGCCATCAATCCATCTCCTGCTCGATCGTCGGTTGTCTTTAGCGATGTCCCTAGCAATCACTGGGCGAAAAGTGCAATCGATCAAGTCTATAGTGCAAACTTTCTAAATGGTGATGCCACTGGGAAGTTCAATCCGGATCAAAAAATGACGCGCTTACAACTCGTTCAAGCGTTGTCTAGTGGGCTATCGCTCTCGGGTGGAAACTTAAGTGTTTTAGATAGATTAAGCGATCGCGCTAGCATTCCTAGTGCAGCTCAGATTACGGTTGCAGATGCGATTCAAAACCGAGTGGTAGTCAATGTTCCCGACGTAAACCAATTTACCCCAAACCGAGATGCGACCCGTGCTGAAGTCGTTGCGATGATCAATCAGGCTTTGGTCAGAACAGGCCGATCGATCGCCGTGAGTTCGATTTACATCGTGGCATAGAACCCTAGTCCCACTAAGACTACACCCACTGCCCCCAAGAGCCAAAAGACCGATCGTTCATCGCCCATATTCACCGTAGTCGGGTCGGTCGGTTCTGGAATAACGTAGCCCTTTGGCGGTGTTGGGCGACGCTGGGGTGGTGGTGAAAGGTTCACGGGCGGCGGCGTCCAAGCTCGATCGTTGGTGTTGTCGAGATGGCTCAGATCGGGAATCTCCACCAGCCACTCTGACTTCATTTTCAACTTTGGCGCTTCGAGAATATACAGCAGCCGTTTCCCCTGATCGCGAGTCTGACCATGAGGATGACGGCTAACAATCCGACAAAGGTTCAACGCAGCCGATCGATCGCCTGCTGCCTCATAGGCCATTACTAGCCAAGTCTTTAGCTCACCATCTAGGGCCATCGATCGCGCTTCCGTTGGAGTCGCCTCACCTTGTCGCAATAGTGCGATTGCATTCTGATAAAGTCCCGCTTCAAACGCAGCCTTTCCTCGAATTAAACAATCCTGTGCGCTGTCTACCTCAATGCTGATTTCATCACTCGATCGATCGTCCGTCATGGCGTTGACTTAAAGTTTTGATTCAAGGTGTGTCTTTAAATTATCATAAGTGGTCATGCAAAATTAATCATATATTCCTTTCCAAATCCTTTGAGCGCTTTTTCAATAGACCTATCCATAAATTTATAAGCGTTACTGTGACTGGGTTTCAGGAAATCTGACCCAGCTTATTTGTTGCCCGCCAAATTAACTGATGACGTAAGAATCAGGCTTTCAGGCTATTTCTTAATAGAAACCACCCTAATACATGATCGACCATAGGCGACCTCTACTCCCCACTTTTTAACAGTCGTAAATCGTGAAATCAATCCGACCTAATTTCAATCTAAATAACCCACAAATTGCCAACATAACCGTCCGATATCGACGTGAATTTAACCGAAACTGATAACTCAATATCCGAAATACGTTTAAGCGGCACATCAGATGTTCAATGAATATACGTTTTCCCGAAAGTACCTTGTTTTCCCCGCGTTATTCATCCATTAATTCCTTCTTTTTCGGCTTTTTGTGCGGGGTCGTCATCCGCTCTACTCCGATATAGGCTTTGTCGCCCATACATTCCTGTTCAGGGTGCAAACGCGGTTGCTGTTCTTGAAACAGATGAATATCCGCTGTCGAACCCGGAACTCCGGCGATCGCGCAAAATCTCCTGAATCAGGGACCCTAACTCTGGATCATGGCCAAATTCCTCGTATAAACCTGCTGACAACACTTAGCGGATCCAGTTTAATCCCCAGTGAAAGGTTACATGGGCTTTGCTCCGAGATACGTCAAAAATCATGCGTCTAAATTGACTCCCAACATGCCCAAGACCCGAGGAGGCTCATCATAGATATAATCAAGTCAATTTTTCATTGGATGGTAAGCAGCTAAAGGTCAATTATAGGTTCAGAAAAACGCTAGAATGAAAGTCACCAAATCTTTTCTGTCTTACCTCAATCGCTCACCATGAAAAAGGTCGTCGTTGGACTTTCTGGCGGAGTTGATAGCTCTACTACCGCTGCACTCTTGCAAACTCAAGGCTACGAAGTTGAAGGATTGACCCTATGGTTGATGAAAGGAAAAGGGCAATGCTGCTCAGAAGGTATGGTTGATGCAGCGCAGCTCTGTGAACAGATGGGTGTCCCACATCATGTGGTGGACAGCCGCGAAATCTTTGAGAAATACATTATTAACTATTTGGTCGATGGCTACAGCCAAGGCATCACGCCCTTGCCCTGCTCCAACTGCAATAAGGCCGTGAAGTTTCGTCCAATGATTGATTGGGCTAAGGCTGAGCGCGGGATTGACTTGATCGCAACGGGACACTATGCGCGGGTGAAACATGATGAAGCCACCGATCGCTGGCAACTCCTCCGCGCCTTCGATCGCAATAAAGACCAAACCTATTTTCTCTACGATCTCGCCCAAGACGATTTGGCCCATGTGATTTTCCCGCTAGGTGAAACGCAAAAAACCGAAACGCGTCAAATGGCGGCTCAATTTGATTTGCAAACGGCAGACAAGCCTGAAAGTATGGATCTGTGCCTAGTGGAAGCCAATGGTTCGATGCAGGCGTTTCTCGACAAATACATTCCAATGAACGACGGCAACATCGTGAATGGAACAGGAATGGTTATGGGAAAACATACTGGAATCCATCACTACACGATCGGTCAACGGAAAGGATTGGGAATCGCCCACAGTGAACCGCTGTACGTCGTGGGTCTGAATGCCGCTCTAAACCAAGTGATCGTCGGACCTAAAGAAGAGGCATACCAAAGCGATTGCATCGTGAGTCGAATTAACTGGGTTTCTATCGCTCAGCCTATGACTCCGATTCACACCGAAGTCCAGATTCGCTACCGATCGCAACCCGCCGCCGCGACGATCGTGCCATTGCAGGATGGCCGAGTCAAGGTGATGTTTGATGAGCCGCAACTGAGTATTACGCCGGGGCAAGCAGCCGTATGGTACGACGGAGAACTGCTTCTAGGCGGCGGGATCATCGATCGTCCTTCCTCAGACTCGTTACAATAATCCACTATCCTTCCATTCGGAAAGCTTATCTTATGGTCACAACCTTACACCAATGGACTACCCGCGACCTTGCCGTCATGCCCGATGACGACGGATGGAAACGTCATGAAATCATTGATGGAGAACTCTACGTGACCCGCGCACCTCACATTCGTCACCAAGGCACAGGCGGCAACATTCATTTTGAACTAGAAGCCTGGTCTCGCAAAACTAAACTGGGCAAACCCTTTCAAACCCCTGGCGTTATATTTACCCCCACTGATGCGGTCATTCCTGACGTTGTTTGGGTCAGCCAAAACCGTCTAGAGAACTGCATTGATGACGCCGGACACTTCACCGCTGCTCCCGAACTAATAGTCGAAATCCTTTCCCCCGGCGATCAAAACCATCAGCGTGACAAAGAATTTAAACTCAAACTCTATTCTCAGCATGGGGTTCAGGAATACTGGATTGTTAACTGGCAGCTCAAAATAATAGACGTTTATCGTCACCGAGAAGGCGCACTTTATTTTGTCTGTACGTTACTAGAATCCGATCGCCTCACGTCGCCGTTGTTACCTGGATTTGATCCACCGATCGATCTTCTTTTTCAGTAGTTTGTAAAAATGATGAATCAGCCTCGAATTCTCAAATTAGATGAAAGCTATACGTTCTTGAAGTACTTCGAGTTAGCGTTTGATATTGAGGATATCTTAGCGGATTTAGGCTGTCAGTTCGATCGGGCAAATTTAGTGCTTCCTACAATAGATCTAGCGTTGGATCTTAGAGAACTTCAAGAACAGCTATCCGACGGGATTCAATACGTCAGTATTACCAGTGAACAAGCGAGACGAGAATTTCTAATTGCACCTGTGATCCGAACAGTTTGTCGCCAAACGAAGCAGCAAGTCAAAGTTGAATATCCGATTACAGTGAGTCAGTGGCTTAAGGGAACGCTAGATTACTATTTTAGAGATTTGCTCGTGATTGAGGCCAAGCGGGATAATTTGGAAAATGGATTTACGCAATTGGCAGCGGAGTTGATTGCATTGGATCAGTGGACCACCTCCGATCGCCCTATCCTTTACGGAGCCGTCACCACTGGTAATGATTGGCGATTTGGGATGTTCAATAGATCGACCCGTTGTAGTCACGCAAGATTTGAATCTGTATCGGGTTCCTGAAGAGCTAGGGCAATTGGTGAGTATTTTGGTTGGGCTGATTCGATCGGAAATTTAGATAAATTCTTCACAACTTTGGAATAGAAAGTTTAAGGCGTTACGATTTTTTGCTAAAAAGCCGATCGACTTCTCCACAGTGGCTCACAATGCATTACTATCCCCGAGAGAAGGATTAATAGGCTTGAGTAATGCAAATTGACTTCCACCATGGGGTGACTTACGTAGTTTCACGGCTAGCAGGCTTTGACCATGCTGAAGCCGAAACGATCGCCTACTGCGCCCAGTATGTCGATGATGCCACCAACGGCGGCGTGATTAAGTTTGACAATGGCTGGAGCTTTAGCCGCATCAGTTCGGCCCATCGGCTGCTCGACTACCGGAATTTCCAAGAACTCGCCAACCACTATGTCTGGATTCCGTTCCACTTTCTTCCCGGAAATGGTGGACTTCCCGCAGGCCAAAGCCCGATCGGACCGCTGAACCACAAACTCATTTGCGCCCCCAATAGCTATGTTGCTCAAGATATGGTGCGAGAATGCATTGCTCAACGCCACGAAGCTTATGCCCTGCATCGGCTTGGGATTACGATGCATGTGTATGCCGATACCTGGGCGCACCAAGGCTTTATGGGGACTAATGACAAATTCAACAGCGCCAGTAAGCTGCTTGATGCCAACGACAACCCCGATCGCCATCTCATGGATCGTCTGAAGAGTTTTTTCATCGGCGAAGCGCTGCCTCTCGGTCATGGCAGTGTCTTGAGCAATCCCGATAAGCCCTATCTGCGCTGGGGCTACATCAATGGCGACGGCGATCGCATTACCCGCAACAACCCAGAGGATTTCCTAGCAGCGGCCCAGCATCTCCACATGGCTCTTCAGCGCTACCGTCTCGGGGACGCCGATGCGTCGGTTCCGGGGCTTTTGCCTGCCGACGCCGATCGTATTGCCCAATGTTTTAAAACCTTCACCGATGCCAATGGAAAGGTCCGTCATCAGGCGTGGATGAATGCGATTAAACAAGGACTGTTTAGCTTCGGACCTACGGCTGTGACCTATGTCGATAAGGGCAAAGACTCGTGGAAGTTTAATGCGATCGGAACTGAGAAACTCCTGGATAGTGAGGAGGATGTGTTCCAATTTCGCAATGAATTTTTTAATAGCAACTGGAAGCATTTCCATGATGCTCTTCTAGCCCATCGCTTCTATATTCTTCATGAGCTGTTGCCTGTTTATGGTATTTGTATGGCCTAATTCATTATGAGGTTCTAAAGAGAAGAATTAAGATTAACAGCGTTATGGAGGAGTGACGAGTGAAGCGGAAAAGGTTCTTGAAAACGGCCCTTGCATCGGCTAAAGTTGCGACCACTTCGACCGTCCTAACCGCTTGTCGATCGAGAGGCGCGGGAAAACAAACGGCATCCACAGGCATATTGCCTTCCATTGAATAACAGATGGCAATAAGCTGGCCCGTGTCACTGGACACCATTTTTGGTGGCGCAACTACGTTTAGCAATCGGGTCGCAGCATTGACGGGCGGAAAGTTTAGAATCACGCCCCGATCGGCGGGAGAACTCGCGCCGCCTCTAGAGGTGCTGAACGTGGTCTCTCAAGGGGCTGTTCCGTGCGGCCATAGCGAGCGCCTTTTTCTCAGCCTTTGAGGGTTTAGGAGAACGCTCAAAACGGACTTTGG
>ENA-OFCI01000435-OFCI01000435.1-metagenomes-genome-assembly--contig:-NODE-435-length-25573-cov-3.279411_pt1 | contig 25573 bp, 28 predicted proteins | sample MGYA00153391_OFCI01 | MGnify analysis MGYA00153391
TGCGGTAGGCGCCCCCGATCGAGCCGGTCTGACGGTGCACAGTGCCCACATCGCCACGTATGCCGGCCAGACCCTGGACACGTTCTACCTCAGCGAGTTCGGCGGACAGGTCATGTCTCCGGCCCGGGTTGCCCAGACGATATCCGTGCTCATGGACGCATGCGACGAGGTTCCTACCCCGGGAAGATAACCTTGCGTCGTGTTCACGAGCCTGTCTGACCGTCTGACCGCCACCTTCAAGAACCTGCGCGGCAAGGGGCGCCTGTCCGAATCGGACGTGAACGCGACGATTCGGGACATCCGCGTCGCGCTGCTGGATGCTGACGTCGCGCTGCATGTCGTTCGCGAGTTCACCGGCGCTGTTCGCGAGCGTGCGCTGGGCGCTGAGGTCATCGGTTCACTGAACCCGGCCCAGCAGGTCGTCAAGATCGTCAACGAGGAGCTCGTGACGATCCTCGGCGGGCAGACCCGACGGATCGAGTTCGCCAAGACCCCCCCGACGGTCATCATGCTCGCGGGTCTGCAGGGCTCCGGCAAGACCACCTTGGCCGGCAAGCTCGCCAAGTGGCTCAAGGACCAGGGCCACACCCCGATCCTGGTCGCGGCTGACCTTCAGCGGCCCAACGCCGTGACCCAGCTCCAGGTCGTCGGTGAGCGGGCCGGTGTCCCCGTCTTTGCACCGGAGCGTGGAAACGTCGCAGGTTATGACGCCGTTGTCGAGTCCGGCGACGGCACAACGTCTTTCGGTGACCCGGTCTCGGTCTCGCGCCAAGGCATCGCTGAGGCCCGTGCCAAACAGCACGACGTCGTCATCGTCGACACCGCTGGTCGGCTGGCCATCGACGAGAACCTCATGCGGCAGGCTGCGGAGATCCGGGAGGCGATCTCGCCGGACGAGGTGCTCTTCGTTATCGACGCCATGATCGGCCAGGCGGCCGTCGAAACAGCACTGGCCTTCCAACAGGGCGTCGACTTCACCGGTGTGGTCCTGACCAAGCTGGACGGCGACGCCCGCGGTGGCGCTGCGCTGTCGGTGGCCAGGGTCACCGGGCGGCCGATCATGTTCGCCTCCAACGGTGAGAAGGTCGGCGACCTCGAGGTCTTCCACCCCGACCGGATGGCTTCGCGCATCTTGGACATGGGTGACGTGCTGACGCTGATCGAGCAGGCCCAGAAGGCCTTCGACCGCGACCAGGCCGCAGAGATGACCCGCAAGTTCATGGAGGACGAGGACTTCACGTTCGACGACTTCCTGAGCCAGATGTCGGCCATCAAGAAGATGGGCTCCCTTAAGGCCATGCTCAAGATGATGCCGGGCATGGGTGAGATGCGCGATCAGCTGGACTCCCTGGACGAGCGCGAGTTCGACCGGGTCGAAGCCATGGTGCGTTCGATGACACCCTTCGAGCGCACCCATCCCAAGCAGATCAACGGCTCGCGCCGGGCTCGAGTCGCCCGGGGATCGGGTGTGACGGTCTCCGAGGTGAACGGTCTCCTCGAGCGCTTCGGCCAGGCACAGAAGATGATGCGTTCACTGCGTCGCGGTGGTGGCTCCGGCATCCCGGGGATGCCGGCGATCCCCGGCATGGGCGGGGGCAAGAAGGGCGCCAAGGGCCAGCAACGCAAGAAGGGCAAGAGCGGCAACCCCGCCAAGCGTGCCCAGGAGGAGCGGGCCGCGGCGGACAAGTCTGCGGGGGTGCGCGCGGCTGCCGTCAACAGCGCCTTCGGTATGCCGGCCGGGCAGGATCCGGCTGCGCCGGGGCCCCCGGATCCCGCCAGCATCGACCTGCCGAAGGGCTTCGAGAAGTTCCTCGGAACATAGGCACCGGTCATGGACCTCTCTATCAACCTGCCGGACGGTCGCCCGCTGAGCGTCCACTTCCGGTTTCGTCGACGGCTGGCTCTGGCGGGATAGGGATACCTACGCGTAGCATTTCGGCAGTCCTCAGCCGCGACTGCGAAGTGCGGCGACTCGCGCCGTCATCAGCAGAAGGGCCGTTGCATGATCTCCTCCCTCTCGGGACCAAGGTCTCGTCGTTGGACCGTCGTGGCATCTCTCGTGTGCGTGGTCGGCCTGGCCGCCTGGACACCTGTGGGCGCTCGCGCGGCCACCTCAGGGGGCACCGAGGTCCGGCCCTTCGAGCCTGGCATCGACGGACAGGGCCTGAACATCCCGCCCAAGTCGAACGCTCCCTCTCACGTGCCGGCCGTGAACGTCCCGCGGCCGACGCCTCTGAGCGTGACGTCCGACGCGAGCAAGCGCTTCGAGGGGCTGTCGCTGAAGGATCAGCGCACCTCCAACGGCGGCAACTCCTTCTCCCTCGAGCCACCGGACCAGGCTCTGTGCGTGGGTGACACAGAGGTCATCGAGGGCGTCAACAACGTCTTCGCGACCTACAGCAAGAACGGGGGACCGGCGACGTCCGGGCCACAGTCCTATGACCCGTTCTGGAACAACGGCGCCGCCGAGATTGTCCGGACCGCGACGCCGCCAACTTTCGGGCCGTTCGTATCAGACCCCAAGTGCTACTGGGATCCCGAGCTCAGGCGGTTCTACATGACCGAGCTGGAGCTGGGTACCGTCGCGGCAACCGGCGCCTTCAACGGTGACAGCTTCGTCAACATCGCCGTCAGCAAGACGGACACCCCGACCACCAGTGCCGCGGACTGGTACCTGTATGCGCTCAACGTGCGCAACGACGGTTTTCGTGGCACTCCCAGCCACACGGGTTGCCCGTGCCTGGGCGACCAGCCGCTCATCGGCGCGGATAAGTACGGCTTCTACATCACCACCAACGAGTTCTCCATCGCCGGTTCGGCCTTCAACGGCGCACAGGTCTACGCGTTCGACAAGGCTGCGCTCACCAAGGGAACCATGAAGGTGCAGCGACTGGAGCAGCAGAACCCGCCGCTGGCCGAGGGAGTGGCCTACAGCATCCAGCCGGCCACTTCTCCGGCCGCCTCCGAATGGTCTTCCGCAGCCGGTGGCACGGAGTACGCCTTGTCGGCTTTGGACTTCACCGGCGGCTTCGACAACCGCATCGCCACCTGGGCACTGACCAACACCAGTAGCCTCGTGAACAAAACCCCCAACGTTCACCTCAGCTCGACCATCGTGGCCAGCGAGGTCTACGGACAGCCTCCCGTGGTAGCGCAGAAGACGGGCCCCTACCCCTTGGGTATGAGCCTCAACGCCCAGCTGAACCTGCTCAACTCCAACGACGACCGGATGAACCAGACTGTTTTCAGCGGCGGCAGGCTCTGGAGCGGCCTCAACACAGCGGTCAAGACCGATAACGGGCCGACGACCGTGGGAATCTCCTACTTCGTCGTCAAGCCCACGACGTCGGCTGCCGGCACGACGGCGCAGATGAGCAATCAGGGCTACGTCGCGGTGAACCGCAACTCGGTCATGTTCCCGTCCATCGGCGTCGCCGCCGGCGCGTCTCGGGCCGCCATGGTCTTCACCCTCGCCGGGGGTGGCTTCTACCCGTCCACCGCCTATGTGCGTCTGAACAGCTCGGGCGCGATCGCCGGTCCGGTGACGGTCTACGGTGCGGGTACCAAGCCGGCCGACGGCTTCACCGGCTATCCCCAGTTCGGCGGCAACGGCATCGAACGCTGGGGCGACTACTCCGCCGCAAGCGCCGACGCCTCTGGCACGATCTGGACCGCGGCAGAGTACATCCCGGGCACTTTTGGATTCCCACCGTTCCTCGCCAACTGGGGCACCGCAATCGGAGCCATCCAGTGACAATGACCTGTCCGTGACGTCGGTGGGACGTAACCCTTTCGACGGTTTCGCCGAGAGTTCTGTCGGGTAGAGGGAACCCATGGCTGACACCGAGCAGAGCTGGGACTTCACCGGTCTCAGGGCAATGTTCCTCAACGGCACTCTCAAGCGCTCTCCAGAGGTTTCCAACACCGACGGGCTGATCGAGGTGAGCGCGTCCATCATGCGCCGACATGGGGTCGAGGTGGAGGTGTTGCGGGCGATCGACCATGACATCGCGACCGGTGTCTACCCCGACATGACCGAGCACGGGTCGGCAACCGACGAGTGGCCGCGGATATGGGAGCGTGTCAAGGCGGCCAACATCCTGGTCATCGCCGGGCCGATCTGGCTCGGCGACAACTCCAGCAAGACCAAGCAGATCATCGAGCGGCTCTATGCGCAGTCGAGCCAGCTCAACGACCAGGGCCAGTACGCCTTCTACGGCCGGGTCGGTGGCGCGCTGATCACCGGCAACGAGGACGGCGTCAAGCACTGCACCATGAACATCCTCTACAGCCTCCAGCACCTCGGTTATGTCATCCCGCCGCAGGCCGACGCGGGATGGATCGGCGAGGTGGGACCGGGCCCGTCCTATCTCGACGAGGGCTCGGGTGGTCCGGAGAACGACTTCACCAACCGCAACACGACGTTCATGACGTGGAACCTCATGCATCTCGCGGCGATGATCCATCGGGCGGGCGGCATCCCGGCATACGGGAACCAGCGCAGCGCTTGGGACGACGGTGAGCGGTTCGACTTCATCCAGCCCAACCCGGAGTACCGATGAACCTCACCAGATGACCCGAGCCCGATGATCTGAGCCCCGATAGGGTCGCGGACATGACCTCGACGGTGCTGCACATCAAGGGAGGCATTCTGCGCGGACCGCAGGATGTCCTCGAGGAGCTCTGGGTGGTCGGAGGCAGGATCACGTATTCCGCACCCGCCTCGGCCGCGGACGTGCAGACCGTGGAGGGCTGGGTTCTTCCTGGCCTGGTCGACGCCCACTGCCACATAGGGCTCGACAGGCACGGCGCAGTGGACGACGCCACGACAGAAGAACAGTCGCTCGCCGACCGCGCGGCGGGCGCCTTGCTGTTGCGCGATGCGGGGTCGCCGGCTGACACCCGCTGGGTCGACGACCATGAGGAGCTGCCGCGGGTCATTCGAGCTGGTCGGCACATTGCACGAACGCGTCGTTACATCCGCAACTTTGCCTGGGAGGTCGAACCGGAGGACCTGACCCAGTACGTTCGCCGCGAGGCCCGCGCCGGTGACGGATGGGTCAAGCTGGTGGGCGACTGGATCGACCGCGACACCGAGGACCTCAGCCCCTGCTGGCCGCGAGAGGCGCTGACCACGGCCATCGCGGCGGCACACCAGGAGGGCGCCCGGGTGACTGCTCACTGCTTCGGCGAAGAATCCCTACGCGACCTCGCGGCGGCTGGCATCGACTGCATCGAGCACGCGACCGGACTGGTCGGGGATACCATCGACTCCTTTGCCGCTCAGGGCATTGCGATCGTCCCGACCCTGGTGAACATCGACTCCTTTCCTGCGATCGCGGCGGGCGCCGAGGCCAAGTACCCGACCTATGCCGCGCACATGCGAGACCTCCATTCCCGCCGCTACGAGACCATCGCCGCCGCCCATGACGCGGGTCTGCCGATCTACGTGGGCACGGACGCTGGCGGCTCTCTTCCCCATGGTCTGGTCGCCCATGAGGTGGCAGAGCTGGTCCGAGCAGGTCTGTCCACGATCGAGGCCCTGGCTGCAGCCACCTGGGGTGCCCGTTCCTGGCTAGGCAGGGCGGGCCTCGAAGAGGGCGCAAGCGCCGATCTCGTTGTGTACCATGTGGATCCGCGCACAGATATCGCAGTTCTGGCGTCTCCGGAGCACGTGGTTCTGCGAGGCAGGGTTGTCCTCTGAGTCGGTGGCCAGACTGACCGGGGGAGACCACGTCTGGGTCGGGACGGCCCGCGCACAGGATCTCGCGCCATACCGGCTTGCTGTTGAGCAGTCGCGTCAACGACTGTCCCGGTGGAACCCTGTCGATCCTGACGATCTCGAGCGAGCGCTGGCAGCCCAGTCGCGGGACCGACGCACGTTCCTCATCCATTCGCTCGATCGCGAAGGTGACCACGACATCGTCGGCAAGATCAATATCACAGACGTGGTGCGAGGCCGTTTCGAGTCGGCAGCAATGGGTTACGACGCCTATGACCCCTATGCCGGTCGCGGCCTGTTCGCCGAAGGTCTGAGGTTGGTCGTAGATCTCGCCTTCGCTCATGAGTCTGCCGGAGGGATGGGCCTTCATCGGGTAGCGGCTTCAGTCCAACCCGGCAACCAAGCCTCCGTCGGACTGTTGCGGTCATTGGGATTTCAGCGCGAGGGCTTCTCGCCGCGCATGCTCTGGCTGCCGGGTGCGGACGGCAGCCATGGGTGGCGGGACCACTTCACCTATGTGGTCAGGGCAGAGGACTGGCCGACCGAGCCGTACGGGACCGCGCGTGGTCCAAAGGTCGTCGCCCTCGTCAATGGAGCTCCTGGTCCCAGGAAGAATGCTCTTGCCCGGCAGTTGGCGGTTGAGCTGAGGGTTCCGTTGTTCAGCGAGGACGTCATCAAGGGGGGCCCCGCTGGAGCAATCTGGACGCTCCTGGGTGACTCGCCGGTCGGCGGGGTGGTGGCGGGACTGTGGCTGCCGGAGAGCGTTCAGCTTGTGGTTGATGAGCTGCAACGCTGCGGGCTCGACCCGGCGGGGATCCCCGAGGTCTGGTGCTTCTCAGCCCACGAACAGTCAACGAGGGGGCCGCTGGGGCTGGGACCCACGCTGGCTGTCGATACCGGCCGGGACGCCGGGGCGGGTGACATCGTCCGGATCGCCCTGCAGGTACCGACCGCCTTTCCGGCCTGTGACACATGACGACGCGTTATTTGACCACACCTTTGAGTTGGACTACGCCATTCAGGCGCTCGCATGCTTGCCCAAGAGGCCCACGCGGGCGGCGTTCCGAGCTCGGTGGACCCCATTGGCCGTCTCAGCTGCTCAGTGGAGATCTGCCAGCTGACGTGCGCCGCCTCGGGCAAGATCCCGAAGCCTGGCAGAACCGTTGAGCGGGCCGTGTGTATCCACATCCGGTGCGCCATGGGGAACACGAACATGACCACGTTCAGTGCTCCGAGCACCAGGATCAAGGCGGTGAAGGGGATCAGGGTGGCGCGTCGGCGGGCGGGGGTCAGGTACCTTCGGTGGGCGATCCGCCGGGCGGTGTACAGGGACCCGGCGAGCCCGAGTGCGAGCAGGATGAGCTGGCGCACCTGCATCGTCCTTTTTGCCCACCGGGGACCGGGGAGCCGAGCCGGTTTGTTTCACCGTTGCCTGTCGGAGAGGCGGCAACGGTGGAACAAACCAGCCAACGGCGGCAGCGCGTGCCTCAGAGAAGGGCGCCGACGGTGTAGAAGACCGAGTTGCCTTCGGCGAGCAGGTGGAACAGGTTGTGCGCGACGTGCGCGGCGACTTCGCGGGATCAGCGTGTACCCGAACCTGGCGAAGTTCTTGACGGTGTTCTCCAGGTTCCCCCGGGAGGCGATCTTCGCAGCGAGGGCGAGCGACGCGACCGGAACGGACACGCCCACAGCGAGGCAGCGGCTATTCTCGGCTCCGAACCCCTTCATTCCCTTGGTGGTTCGGCGAAGGTTCCGTGAAGTCTGTCTTGGTTGCCTCGCTCGCTCAGCTCGGACGTGGCTGGTTGTACCGCGGGACGAGCTCCTGGCCCGACAGCTCTCCGATGGCCGCCATGATGGCGTCGGTGGCCTCGCGTCTCGCCCTGCCGGGGGTCGCTCCCCTCAGATGGCTGAAGTCCAGCGGCTCACCGAACCGGACGGTAATCCTTCGGATCCTCAGGAGCCGTGAGCCCACCGGCTGGATGTCCGCCGTGCCCGAGAGCGCCACTGGCACAACGGGGCAGCCCGCGGTCAAAGCCAACCACGCGACGCCGGTGCGACCGCGGTACAGGCGACCGTCACGGGAGCGTGTTCCCTCGGGGTAGATGCCGAAAGCCAGCCCTTTCTGGAGAACCTCGCGGGCTTTGTCGAGACCCTCCTGGGCCGCGCCACCCGTGGTTCCGCGCTGCACGGGGACGGCACCCATGGCGGTGAAGAGCCAATGCATCCACAGGCCCCGTATGCCGGGTGCGGTGAAGTACTCGGACTTGGCAAGGAACACGACCCGGCGTGGGGCAACCAGCGGGATGACGAAGCTGTCGATGAAGGAGAGATGATTGCTCGCCAACAGGAGTGGTCCCTTGCAGGGGATGTTCTCTCGCCCTTCGATGACGGGGCGATAGATCAGCCGGGCGACCGGAGCCAGAACGGTTCTGGTCAGCAGGTAGAGCATGTATCCCCAGTGGTCTTGAGTTCAGAGCCAGCCCGCAACGGCGAGCGGTCCAGACCTTACCGGCTGGGACAGGTGAGCCCCATAGCGGCCCGATCGTGCGAATGATCGCAGGAAGTGCGGGCGTGGTTCGAAAGACTCCGGCGCATCTGGCACAATAACGGGCGTACTCGCCTGTCTGCGGCCCCTCTCGCCGCTTCGGGCGTGTCCTTCGAGTGTCACGAGCCGTGTCCCCACGCGGAACCGTGTCGACTCACTCCAGACAAGAAACAGGAGTCACCACAACTGTGGCCGTCAAGATTCGTTTGAAGCGCATAGGCAAGATCCATGCACCGTTCTACCGCGTCGTCATCATGAACTCGCGCACCAAGCGCGACGGTCGGGCGATCGAGGAGATCGGCAAGTACCACCCGACCGAGGACCCCTCAGTCATCGAGATCAACTCCGAGCGGGTGCAGTACTGGCTCGGGGTCGGCGCGCAGCCGACCGAACAGGTCGCCGCTCTGCTGAAGATCACCGGTGACTGGCAGAAGTTCAAGGGGCTGCCGGGCACCGAGGGCACCCTGCGTTTTGCCCCGCCGAAGGCCGACAAGCTCGCCCTGTATGAGGTAGCCGCCACCTCCGCCATGGCCGAGTCCAAGGACGGGGCCACGACTGCACGGCGCAAGAAGGCCGAGCCCAAGGCCGACTCACCCGAGCCCAAGGCCGACTCACCCGAGCCCAAGGCTGACAAGGCTGAGCCCAAGGCTGACAAGGCTGAGCCCAAGGCTGACAAGGCTGACAAGGCTGAGCCCAAGGCTGACAAGGCTGACAAGGCTGACAAGGCTGAGCCCAAGGCAGACAAGAAGGCGTCCGACGACGACAAGGCTGAGGCCTGATCGTGCTCGAAGAGGCGCTGGAGCACCTGGTCAAGGGGATCGTCGACCACGACGAGGACGTCGCTGTCCGGCGCAAAGAGCTGCGGCACGGCGAGATACTCGAGGTTCGGGTGCATCCCGATGACCTCGGTCGTGTCATTGGTCGGTCCGGGCGCACTGCCAGTGCCCTTCGCACGGTGATGGGCGCCCTTGCGGGCGGTCAGCCAGTTCGGGTTGACATCGTCGACACGGATCGGCAGCGATAGCCCGAGGGACTGGTTCATGCAGGTTGTCGTCGCTCGTATCGGCAAGGCCCACGGGCTTCGCGGTGAAGTGACCGTGCGGGTTCTCACAGCTTTCCCCGGCGAGCGCTTCGCGCCCGGTGCGAGGTTTTTGACCGAGCCGGCGGAAGCCGGTCCGCTGGTGTTGCGCAGCGCCCGTGACCACAACGGCGTTCTCCTCCTTGGCTTCGAGCACACAGCGGACCGGAGCGGGGCCGAAGCGCTGCGTGGCATCAGGCTCCTGGGCGATGTCCTCGAGGATGATGACGACGAGAACAGCTGGTACGAAAGGGATCTCATTGGCCTCAAGGCCGTGACTGTTGGCGGTGACGAGATCGGTGAGGTGACCGCCCTGCAGCCTCGCTCGACCCAGGACCTGTTGGTCCTGCGGTTGACCGACGGTCGAGAGGCACTGGTCCCGTTCGTCACGGCGATCGTGCCTGAGGTCGATCTCGAGGGTGGTCGCATCGTGCTTGACCCGCCTGCCGGCCTGCTGGACCTGGATGAGCGGTGAGGGCCCCGGTCATGAAGCTGGACGTCATCACCATCTTCCCGGAGTACCTCTCACCCCTTGACGTCTCGCTGATCGGCAAGGCGCGACAGCAGGGCCTGATCGACGTGCAGATCCATGACCTGCGCGACTTCACCCATGACCGTCATCGCACCGTGGACGACACCCCGTACGGTGGCGGCGCCGGCATGGTCATGCGGCCTGAGCCTTGGGGGGAGGCCCTGGACCACGTCATGTCGACCGGGGAGCGCGGGGTTGTTCCCCATCTGCTGGTCCCGGGGCCTGGCGGGGTTCCGTTCTCCCAGGCCATGGCGCATGGGCTGGCGACCGCGCCCTGGCTGGCCTTCGCCTGCGGCCGCTACGAGGGCATCGACGAACGGGTCCTTGACGAGGCTCGTCAGCACCAGCCCGTCACGGTGGTCTCACTAGGTGACTACGTCCTGGGTGGCGGAGAGGTCGCCGTGCTGGTGATGGTCGAGGCGATCGTTCGACTGGTGCCCGGGGTCATCGGCAACGCCGAGTCGCTGGTAGAGGAGTCCCACGAGGACGGTCTGCTGGAGTACCCGGTCTTCACCAAGCCCCCCGAATGGCGCGGTCGCGGCATACCCGAGGTTCTGCTGTCCGGGCACCACGGAGCGATCGCGCGGTGGAGGAGGGACGAGCGGCTGCGTCGTACCGCGCAGCTGAGGCCGGACATGATCGCGCGGCTGGACCCGGCTGGCCTGGACGCCCGGGATCGCGAGGTCTTGGCCCAGTTTCAGACTGCCGTCCCTGCTGTGGCAGACTGACTTCTCGCGTCCTGCACCGATTTCGTGCCCCTGCCACAGGGGGAGAGCAACGAGTGACGGCTCGCAGGAGCACCCCATACGACTTGCTCGTCCGGCACGGCGCCGCGACGAGCACCAGAACCGTGAGCGACCTGTGGCGCGCACGAGAAAGCGAAGCGAACATGCACAAGCTCGACGACGTCGATGCGGCAAGCCTGCGCGACGATATCCCCGCCTTCCGCGCCGGTGACAACGTCAAGGTTCACGTCAAGGTCATTGAAGGCACTCGTGCCCGCGTCCAGGTCTTCCAGGGTGTTGTCATCCGTCGCCACGGCGGCGGCGTCGGCGAGACCTACACCGTTCGCAAGGTGAGTTTTGGGGTTGGGGTGGAGCGCACCTTCCCGCTGCACAGCCCGGTCATCGAGAAGATCGAGGTGGTGACCCGCGGTGACGTGCGTCGCGCCAAGCTTTACTACCTGCGCGATCTGCGCGGCAAGGCTGCAAAGATCAAGGAGAAGCGCGACGTGACGCGCGCTCGCTGAAACGTTAGCGCTTTCACAGGCGCGCTCGCTAGGCTCGGCCGTGATGAGCCCCGGACACAAGACGGCAGCGCCCTCTCGCGCGCTCATCGTGCTGGTTGCGGTTCGTACTGATGCTGATCGTTCGGGGGGTCCTCGTGCAGTACTACGACATCCCCTCGGATGTGCTGGTCCCCGCCGAACGAATCTGGGTGACGGGTGACCACCGCAGCGACTCGGCAGACTCACGCGCCCACCTGGGCGATCCTGGAGGAGGAATGGTGCGACTGGACGACGTGATCGGCAGGGTAGTCGTGATCTACTGGTCGCCCGGCCGAGCCGGCGTCCCGGGCGTAGCCGACTCGTTGGGAAAAGTACCTGTCATCAACGCGGCGGAGAGGCACAAGTGAGTGTGATCGAGCCGGATCGTGGCCTGTCGGAAGGGCCAGAGGCTGCTGACGAACGGCCCGAGACAGCTGAGGGCGGACCGCAGCGAGGGACCCTCTTCATGCTTCTGCGCGAGTCGACGATCGTCGTAGCCTTGGCGTTGCTCTTGTCCCTCGTCGTCAAGACCTGGCTGATGCAGGCGTTCTACATCCCGTCCGAGTCGATGGAGAACACCCTGCTCAAGGGTGATCGGGTGATCGTCAACAAGCTGGTTCCGGGGCACATCGACCTCAGCCGTGGCGACGTCATCGTGTTCGTGGACCCTGACCACTGGTTGCCGGCCCAGGTCCCCGTCCCGCGGACGCCATTCGCCGCCGCTGTGCGCACGACGTTGACGTTTGTCGGCCTGCTGCCCACCGACGAAGGTAACCATCTGATCAAGCGGGTCATCGGGCTGCAGGGTGACCACGTGGTCTGCTGCGACAGCAACGGCAAGGTCTCGGTCAACGGACTGCGCCTGATCGAGCCCTATGTCTTCCCCGGCGATTCGCCAAGTCAGCAGAATTTCGACATCACCGTCCCCCCGGGGCGGGTGTGGGTGATGGGTGACCACCGCTCGGAGTCTGCCGACTCCCGGCCCCACGATCTGGGCTCGGGTGGCTTCAAGGGTTCGGTTCCCGAGAGCCTGATCGTGGGTCGCGCCGTCACTGTCGTCTGGCCGCTCTCGCATATTGCGTGGCTGTCAGACTTTGGTGAGACCTTCGCAAACACACCGGCGGCCACGGCTAAATGACCCTGGCGACAGCATCGCGCAAGCCTTCACTGAGGGTTGAGCGGGCGCTTCAGCGAGAGGGGCACCGACTGCTCGGCGGCATGGACGAGGTGGGCCGGGGGGCTTTGGCTGGTCCGGTTTCGGTCGGAGTCGTGGTGGTCGATGACGTATGCCGTTCCGCACCGGTTGGCGTCAAGGACTCCAAGCTGCTCTCGCACCAGATGCGCGAGAGGATGGTCCCCAGGATCCAGAGGTGGGCCACGGCGTACTCCGTCGGACACGCGTCGCCCGGCGAGATCGACCAGTACGGAATCATGGTGGCCCTGCGTCTTGCCGGGAACCGCGCGCTGGCCGCATTGCCCTTCGTACCTGACCTGGTCATCCTCGATGGCAACTATGACTGGCTCACCGACCCGGAGCGGGTCGGGTTGCTGGGCTTCCTTCAGTCCGGGGTGGCCACTCTTGCGCCTTGTGTCCCGGTCAGGACGATGGTCAAGGCCGACTTGTACTGTTCGTCAGTTGCTGCCGCGAGCGTCCTGGCCAAGGTCGAGCGGGACGCGATGATGGTCGCGCTCGCCGCTGAGGTCCCGGGCTATGCGTGGGAGCTGAACAAGGGCTACTCGGCCCCGGAGCATCTTGCCGCGCTGAAGAGCCGGGGTCCAACGGTCCACCATCGTCGATCGTGGCACTTGCCCGGGGTGGCAGCCATGGCGGGTGCCGTAATGGATGATGATGTGGTGCGGTTCGGACAGAGAGCGGAGGCGGGCTATGAGCTCTGAGGACCTTGAGAAGTACGAGACCGAGATGGAGCTTCAGCTGTATCGCGAGTATCGCGACGTCGTCGGACTGTTCTCGCACGTCGTCGAGACTGAGCGTCGTTTCTACCTGGCCAACTCGGTGGATGTGAAGGTTCGTAGCGAAGGTGGCGAGGTCTACTTCGACGTCACGATGGCCGACGCCTGGGTCTGGGATGTCTACCGGCCGGCACGCTTCGTCAAGAACGTGCGCGTCGTGACGTTCAAGGATGTCAACGTCGAAGAGCTTGCCAAGACCGAGCTCGAGCTGCCCAAGGAGGGCGGTTTCTAGGTTGTCAGGACTGCACGGGGACGGCGCCGCCCAACACGGCAATGACCATCAGGGCGACCACCAGTGTGCGGACCATTGGCACGGGGACGGTCCGAACGACGAGGCCACGAGCGAAGCATTCTGGGACCAGCGGTACCAGTCCAGCAGCACCCTGTGGAGCGGGCAAGCCAACCCCTAGCTCGTGACCGAGGCACCCGACCTCTTTCCTGGATCCGCGCTGGACGTCGGTTGCGGGGAAGGTGCGGACGCCATCTGGCTGGCCCAGCGGGGCTGGCGGGTTACCGCAGTCGATGTCTCCACCGTTGCACTGGAACGCGGCGCCGCACATGCCCGCGACGTCAGCGCCGAGGTTGCGCAGCGCATCATCTGGTTGCACGCGAACCTCACCCAGTGGGTTCCCCCGGCGGCGTCCTACGATCTGGTCTCGGCACAGTTCATGCACCTGCCCACGGTCCAGCGAGGGGGACTCCATGGTCGGCTCGCCGAGTCGGTTGCCCCCGGCGGGACATTGCTGGTGGTGGGGGGTAGTTATCCATGGCAGCTGCGGCTGCGCGCTGGCTTCTTTTCTGGCTGAGGGCGGCGACTGGTCGATGCGCCGTCCACAGGGGGTCCTGGGTTGGCCCGGTCGTGCACAGGGCGGGTGAGTCCTCTGTTCAGTGGGCCGAGTCGTTGCCAAGGTCGAGCACGGAGGTGGTCAAGATGACCGATTCAGTCCCGGGTCCCGGGAGGCCCCATCGGACGCCCAAGGTAGGCGTGGGCAAGTCAGGCCTGGTCAAGGCAGGCATGGCCAACGCGGTGGGGGCCTACGGCGAGCGTCTCGCGGCGCGATATCTGGCAGAGGTCGGTATGGCGATCCTGGACCGCAACTGGCGCTGTGACCAAGGCGAGATCGACATCGTGGCCATGGACGAATCCTGCCTGGTGATCGTCGAGGTCAAGACCCGACGGAGTCTCTCCTTCGGCTCGCCGGTCGAGGCGGTGACCGCAGTCAAGGCGGCTCGGCTGCGCCGGCTGGCCGGGGGCTGGATGGCTGATCACCGATCTCTCGTCGGCTCCGTGGCCGATGTCCGTATCGACGTGATCGGCGTATTGCGCCCAACGCGCGGTCCTGCACAGATCGAGCATCTGGTTGCGGTGGCGGCATGAGTCTGGGTCGAACGAGAGGCGTTGCACTACAAGGGATCGAAGGCGCGCTGGTTGACGTGGAGGCAGATCTCGAACAGGGACTTCCCAAGATCATGTTCAGCGGGCTGCCCGATGCTGCGTGCCGGCAGGCGCCCGACCGTATCAAGGCCGCCGCGATGAACTCCGGTTTCCCGATTCCGAATCGGCGTCTGACGGTCAACCTCTCTCCGGCGTCGATCCCCAAGGTGGGCAGCGGCTGGGACCTCCCCATTGCGATCGCGGCTCTTGCGGCGGCGGAGCTCGTCAAGGCTCATGTCGTCGAGGGGATCGTGCACATCGGTGAGCTGGGTCTGGATGGTTCGATCCGCCCGGTGCGCGGCGTGCTACCGGTCGTGCTGGCCGCTGCGCGCCTTGGCATGGCGCAGATCGTGGTCCCGGCGGCGAACGGGGCCGAGGCTGCACTTGTCCCCGGCATCGTGGTGGTTCCCGCACGTCACCTCCGTGACCTGGTGGCGCGCTACCAGGCCATTGGGCGGGGCGAGCCTCCTGATGATGTCCTCATCGACCCTGCAGCGGTGCCGGATGACCTCGTCGTTCCCGACCTGCGTGATGTGGTCGGACAGGACGAGGCGCGGCTGGCGCTGGAGATCGCTGCGGCGGGCCGACATCACCTCTTTCTTTCAGGACCGCCGGGTGCAGGCAAGACCATGCTTGCCGAGAGGCTGCCCTCGCTGTTGCCCGATCTTGAGCCCGACCAGGCGTTGGAGGTGACGGCGATCCACTCGGTACTCGGAGCACTTCCCAAGTCCGGCGCACTTGTCGTGCGACCGCCCTTCGTGGCACCTCACCACGGCGCGTCGATGCCGGCGATCGTCGGGGGTGGAAGCGGCTTCATTCGTCCGGGCGCTATCTCCAAGGCCCATCATGGCGTGTTGTTCCTGGACGAGGCTCCAGAGTTCAAGCCTGGAGTCCTGCAGGCCCTGCGCCAGCCGGTGGAGTCCGGTGAGGTGGTTGTGGCGCGTGCGACCGGGGTCGTGAGGTACCCAGCGAGCTTTCAGCTGGTGCTGGCGGCCAACCCCTGCCCCTGTGGTCGCGGCGTCGGAAAAGGCATCGACTGTTCCTGTTCGCCTCGTGCGCGCCGCGACTACATGGGCAAGCTTTCGGGGCCACTGCTGGATCGAGTTGACCTCCAGCTGCAGATGTGTGCCGTATCCCGGTCGGGTCTGTTCGCGCCCGTGGGCGAGAGCAGCGCCAAGGTCGCCGCGCGTGTCGCCACGGCAAGGGGTCTGCAGGCGGAGCGCCTCGCGAACACGCAGTGGCGGCTCAACGGCGACGTTCCAGGCCCGATGATGCGTGAGGGATTCCTCAAGCTGCCCATGGCCGCCACCGTGGATCTCGAGCGCGCACTGGAACGAGGAATCCTGACCCTTCGGGGCTATGACCGGGTCCTCAAGATCGCGTGGACCGTGACCGACCTCGCCGGTGGCGGGACTCCCAACCGAGGCGACGTCGGACTGGCTCTGACCCTGCGAGCCCAGTCGGCGGTGGCGGCATGAATGTTCCCCTGCGCAGCAGCCTGCTGTCCCAGGATCGCTTTGCGCGAGCTGCGTGGAGCCGTGTCGCAGAGCCCGGGGACCCGGTTGCCGCCCGCTTGATCCGGATGCATGGTGCTGTAGCCGCTCTCGTTCTGGCAGCAGCGGGCGTCGAACAAGCCGCTCAACGCTTCCTGCCCAGACTCGAGGTGCTCGACGTTGAGCGAGACCTTGAGGTCGGAGCCAAGTTTGCCGCCCGCGTGGTCTGCCCTGGTGACCCGGAGTGGCCACACGGCCTCGACGATCTGGGGGCACCGCCCTACTGCCTCTGGATTCGTGGACCGGTTGACCTTGCGGCGTCCTGTCAGCGCAGTGCGGCGGTCGTGGGAGCCCGAAGCGCCACCTCGTATGGCGAGATGGTGGCCACCGAGATGGCGGCCGGACTGGGTGAGCGCCGGTTCACGATCATCTCTGGCGCAGCCTTTGGCATAGACGCCGCCGCTCACCGCGGTGCCCTGGCCACCGGCGCCGCCACGATTGCCGTGCTGGCCGGCGGGGTCGAACGTCCGTATCCCTCGTCGCACGCCGCCCTGATCGCACGCATTGTCGAGGTCGGTGCGGTTCTCAGCGAGGTGGCTCCGGGATCAGCGCCAACGAAGACCCGTTTTCTCCAACGCAATCGGATGATCGCTACGATGAGTCGTGGCACCGTGGTGGTCGAGGCCGGTCTGAGATCGGGGTCGTTGAACACGGCCCGTACCGCCGCTGAGCACGGTCGAGTGGTGGTGGCGGTGCCCGGCCCGGTGACCTCGATGATGTCCGCGGGGTGTCACGAGGCAATCCGGTCCGGGATGGCGCAGCTCGTGACTGACGCCGCGGAGGCGGCGGAGGCCATCGGGGACTACGGGGCCGACCTGGCGCCGGTCAGGCGGGGCCCGACCATGGTCGGGGACCAGCTCGACGAGCTCGAGGTTCGGGTGCTGTCTGCTCTTCCGGTGCGCAAGGGCGTCCCCGTCAGTCGACTGGCCGTGTCATCCGGACTTTCGGTTGCCGAGGTTCGCTCGCTGCTGGGAAGACTGGATCTGTGCGATCTGGCCGAACGGCACGGTGAGGGCTGGCGACAGGGCCCCGCGGTTCGAAAGGCTGGCGGTGTCTGAGCACCGACGTCAGCCCTCTGGCAGGACACGGCGGTAGCCGCGAGTCGAATGTCCTTGCCGATCGAGCCCGGCTTTGTCAGCGTGAGGTGGTGCACGCAGACTCCGTCAGCCAAATCGAAGCCTTTGCCCGACATCTCCGGGTCGAGCGAGGTCGGTCCGTGCATACCCAAAGGGCTTATCTGGGTGACCTGGACAACCTCATGGCGTTCGCCGATGGGCACGGAGTCCACGACCTGTCTGCGCTCAGTCTCTCTGATCTGCGATCCTGGCTGGCCCACCAGTCCGAGAACGGGGCAGCCCGAGCAACCATCGCGCGCCGGGCGGCGTCGGCTCGGGCTTTCTTGAGGTGGGCGACCCGGACCGGCCGGATCAGCGCTGACCCCTCTGTGCGTCTCATGGCACCCAAACGTCTCCAGACGCTGCCCGGCGTGCTCAAACAGGACGAGATGACCAGATTGCTGGACGTGGCCGCAGTTGCCGCAGACGACCAGGACGCCCTCCATCTGCGAGACCGCGCGATGCTGGAGCTGTTGTATGCCACTGGCATTCGGGTCGGTGAGCTGGTCGGTCTGGATATCGACGACGTCGACTTCGGTTCCAACGTGGTCCGCGTCATGGGCAAGGGAGCCAGGGAGAGGACGGTCCCCTTCGGCGGTCCCGCGGCCACCGCGATGCAGGGATGGCTACAGCTGGGTCGGGGCCAGGTGGCCACATCGACCAGTGGCGCGGCAATGTTCCTGGGCCGGCGAGGTGGTCGTGTCGACCCGCGGCAGGTCCGCAGCGCGGTCCACCAGGTGTTGCAGCACGTGCCTGAGGCACCCGACGTAGGACCCCATGGTCTGCGGCACAGCGCGGCCACCCATCTGCTCGAGGGCGGTGCCGATCTGCGGGCGGTCCAGGAGATGCTCGGTCACGCCAGCCTGGCTACGACGCAGATCTACACGCATATCTCCGTTGAACGGCTCAGGCGCTCCTACCTCCAGGCGCACCCGCGAGCGTGACCTCGGGCCACCCGATCTCACGCCCCGCGACGTCTCAGCCGAGCGGCAGGAGAATCGGCCGTCCGAAACCCAACAGCGACAACGGATCCCGGTAGGTCTCACCGGAGATGGCCCCCCAATGAAGGCAACCCCGTGGCGCACAGTGTCCCGGCTCGGCGGAGAGTACGGCGACCTGTGTGCCCCGATCGACCCGTGTGCCGGATGCCAGCCGTCCATCCACCGGCTCGTACGTCGTGCGCACACCACCGGGATGTTGAACGGTGAGCACCCCACGGCCTGCCACGACTCCCGAGAAGGCCACCACGCCGTCTCCCGCGCTGAGCACCGGTTGGCCGACTGCAGCCAGGAGGTCGACGCCGCGGTGCCCGGGCGACCACTGATCGCGAGGCTGGTTGAAGGGACGAATGACGACAGGCCGAGGGAACAACGGCCAGGCGAAGGCACCGCGAGGCGCGACCTGACTGGCGTCTGCCGGCACCGGATGGGCGCCGGTGATCGGGATAGGGCCGACCTGGGCCGCCCTGGGCTGAGTCAAGCTGACCTTCGCCGAGCTGACCGGTGATCGGGGGCGAGCAGCGGGGACGGCTGTAGTGGTGGTCAATGCCACGGCAGCAATGAAGGCGGCCGAGGCCGCGGTGGACAGGATCCGCATGTGCTCAAGGTTCCCCTTCGGACCGCCCTGGGACAGCGGGCGAGGCTCACCTGTGGGCGACGTGGCGATGCGGGATACCCCTGTGGACCGTTGGTGAAGTCGCAGAGATGGTGACTCCAGGTGACAGTACGCAACCATCTGTGCGACTTCGCGGGACACCCGCGGCCGGCTCAGCGCGAGGCGAGCGCGCCCAAACGCCGTACGGCCTCCCTGAGGACCTCATCGCGCTTGCAGAATGCGAAGCGGACCAGGGTCCGCGCTGCATCGACGTCGTCGCACAGAACGGAGACCGGCACCCCGACCACCCCGCAGAGGGCCGGCATGCTGCGACAGAATTCGAGAGCATCGCTCACTCCGAGCGGGGCGGCATCCGCGATAACAAAGTACGTGCCAGAAGGTCGGGCCACCTCGAGCCCAGCGGCGGAAAGGCCGTCGCACAAGAGGTCGCGTTTGGCCTGCAACGACGACGCCGCCAGGTCGTACACGTCATCGCCCAGCCCCAGGGCCACTGCGACGGCAGGCTGAAAGGGTCCGCTCGCGACGTAGGTCAGGAACTGCTTGATGGTCCGGGCCGCCGCCACCGCGGCAGGAGGACCGTGCAGCCACCCGACCTTCCACCCCGTGGCCGAGAACGTCTTGCCTGCCGACGAGATCGTGATGGTGCGGTCGGTCATGTCCGGCAGGGTCGCCACCGGAATGTGCGGCAGGCCGTTGAACACGAGGTGCTCGTAGACCTCGTCAGTGACCACCCACGCGTCATGTTCGCGGGCCAGCGAGCAGATCAGGTCCAGCTCGGCCCGGCTGAACACCTTGCCGGTGGGGTTGTGAGGCGTGTTCAACAGCACCAGCCGGGTCTGCTGGGAGAACGCGGCCCTTAAGGATGCCTCGTCAACGGCGAAGTCCGGGAACCGCAACACCGATGTACGCCGCGCCGCACCCGCCAGGGCGATCGTGGCGGCATACGAGTCGTAGTAGGGCTCGAACATCACGACCTCATCACCCGGTTCGCACAGGGCCAGGATCACTGCGGCGATCGCCTCGGTCGCTCCGGCCGTGACCAGGACCTCGTGGCCGGGATCGACCGACAGCCCGTAGAACCGTCTCTGGTGCTCGGCGATGGCAGTAAGCAGCTCGGGCACACCGGCTCCCGGCGGGTACTGGTTTCGACCCGAGCCGATCGCGTCGATCGCAGCGTCGAGCATCTCGCGCGGTCCGTCGGTGTCCGGAAAACCCTGGCCGAGGTTGATCGCGCCGGTACTGCGGGCCAGTGCGCTCATCTCGGCGAAGATGGTGGTTCCAAAGCCCTGCATGCGGGCGACCAGCGGATTTCCCATGTTCGGCAGGCTAGCCGTAACATGAGCACACCACGGGTCCGTTTTCGGCGGATCGGTGGAATTCGCGCGTCTACTCGCCGTCGCCTTTCGAGGCATGCATGACGGGCCCGCACCACCGCAGTCCCGGATCGTTCGGGCGGGGTGCGCTCGCAGGCGCCAGGCACGAGACCGGCAACCCCGTCGGGCTTGTGGATAACTGGAACAAGTGAAAGTGAGACCGCGGCATGGCCGTCGTCACCATGCGTCAGCTCCTCGAGAGCGGCGTCCACTTCGGGCATCAGACCCGTCGATGGAACCCCAAGATGAAGCGCTTCATCATGACCGAGCGCAACGGCATCTACATCATCGACCTGCAGCAGTCGCTGACCTACATCAACGACGCCTACGAGTTCATCAAGGAGACCGTCGCCCACGGCGGCACCATCCTGTTCGTCGGCACCAAGAAGCAGGCCCAGGAGCCCATCGCCGACCAGGCGACCCGCGTCGGTATGCCGTACGTGACCTACCGCTGGCTCGGTGGCATGCTCACCAACTTCAACACGATCAGCAAGCGCCTGTCCCGTCTGAAGGAGCTCGAGGAGATCGACTACGCCGACGTCGCTGGCTCGGGTCGGACCAAGAAAGAGCTCCTCGTGATGAAGCGCGAGAAGATCAAGCTGGAGAAGACCCTCGGCGGCATCCGCGACATGTCCAGGATCCCCTCGGCCGTGTGGATCGTCGACACCAAGAAGGAGCACCTCGCCGTCACCGAGGCGCGCAAGCTCAAGCTCCCGGTCATCGCGATCCTCGACACGAACTGTGACCCGGACGAGGTCGACTACAAGATTCCCGGCAACGACGACGCGATCCGCTCCGTCACCCTGCTCACCCGCGTGGTCGCCGACGCCGTTGCCGAGGGCCTGATGGCTCGCGCGGCAGCCCGTGGCGGTGGCGCGGCGGCCGAGGATGGCGTCGTGGCTGTTGACGAGCCGATGGCCGAGTGGGAGCGCGAGCTCCTCGCAGGCGCTGAGGCTCCTGTTGCTGAGGCTCCTGTTGCTGAGGCTCCTGTTGCTGAGGCTCCTGTTGCTGAGGCTGCAGCCGATCAGGCTTCCGTTGCCGAGGCCCGTGCCGCTGAGGTTGCCGAGGCGCGTGCCGCCGAGGTTGCCAAGGCTCGTGCCGCTGAGGCCCCTGCCCCGTCTCCTGCCGCTGAGGTCCCCGAGGCCTGAGCACGACTGCTGAACTACTGAAGAGTCAGCGCGCCGGGTCCGACCAGAGCTTGGTCGCACCCGGTGCGCACTCACGAAAGAGAGCGATAACGATGGCGAACTACAGCTCCGCTGACATCAAGGCGCTGCGCGAGTCGACCGGCGCAGGCATGATGGACGTCAAGAGGGCCCTGGACGAAGCCGACGGCGACCAAGGCAAAGCTACCGAGATCCTTCGCGTCAAGGGTCTCAAGGGCGTCACCAAGCGCGAAGGCCGCTCGGCCATGAACGGCCTCGTGGCGGCCAAGGCCGGTAACGGTGTCGGCACCCTGCTCGAGGTCAACTGCGAGACCGACTTCGTCGCCAAGGGAGAGAAGTTCATCGCTCTGGCAGAGCGGGTCCTCACCCAGGCGGTCACGGTCGGGGCGTCCAGTGCCGACGAGCTGCTCGCCAGCGATATGGGCGGCAAGACGGTCAAGGAGATCCTGGACGAGGCCAACGCAACGATCGGCGAAAAGATCGAGGTCCGTCGCCTTGCACGCCTCGAGGCCGCCCACGTCGTCTCCTACCTGCACAAGACCAGCCCCGACCTGCCAGCCCAGATCGGTGTCCTCGTGGCCACCGAGGGCGGCGACGAGCTGACGGCCCGCGACATCGCGATGCACATCGCGGCGTTCAGCCCATCTGTCCTCTCCCGCGATGAGATCGACGCCGAGACGGTGGCGAACGAGCGTCGTGTCGCCCTGGCCACGGCCAAGGAAGAGGGCAAGCCCGAAGCGGCTTTACCCAAGATCGTCGAGGGCCGGGTCAACGGCTTCTTCAAGGAGAACGTCCTGCTCGAGCAGGCCTTTGCCAAGGACGTCAAGAAGACGGTGGCCAAGGTCCTGGAGGAGTCGGGGGCGACGGCAAAGGCCTTCGCCCGGTTCCGCGTCGGATCCTGATCGGGTTTGTGGAAGACTCACGCGACATCCCTCTTGTTCCTGCCCTGGGAGGCCCCATGACCACGGAAGTCACGCACCCGACGTACAAGCGGGTGCTGCTCAAGCTTTCCGGAGAGTCGTTCGGCGGTGGCAAGGTCGGGCTCGACCCGGACGTCGTGCGCGAGATCGCCGCCCAGATTGCCGAAGCGGCCAGCTCGGGCGTCGAGGTCGCCGTGGTCATGGGTGGTGGCAACTTCTTCCGGGGCGCCGAGCTCCAGCGACGGGGGATGGACCGCTCCCGCGCTGACTACATGGGCATGCTCGGCATCGTGATGAACTGCCTTGCCTTGCAGGACTTCCTGGAGAAGGCCGGCATAGGGACCCGCGTTCAGACCGCCATCACGATGGGTCAGATCGCCGAGCCCTACATCCCGCTGCGGGCAATCCGGCACCTCGAGAAGGGGCGTGTCGTCATCTTCGGTGCAGGCTTCGGTCTGCCGTTCTTCTCCACCGACACCGTCGCCGCGCAGCGTGCGCTCGAGATCCAGTGCGACGTCGTCCTGCTGAGCAAGAACGGGGTGGACGGCGTCTACAGCGCCGACCCGCGCACGGATCCTAGCGCCGTCAAGCTGGACCGCGTCTCCTACGAGCAGGCGCTGCATCAAGGGCTGCAGGTCGCCGACGCGGCGGCCTTCGCACTGTGCTCCGAGAACAAGCTGCCGATGGTCGTCTTTGGGATGGATGGCTCTGGCAACATTGCCAGGGCCATCCGGGGTGAGAAGATCGGCACGCTGGTTACTGCTGACGAGGAGCCCTGATGATCGACACGACCCTGCTCGAGGCCGAAGAAAAGATGGAGAAGGCCATCGAGGTGGCCAAGGAGGACTTCGCGACCATCCGCACGGGACGGGCGAACGCCTCGATGTTCAACAAGCTCACCGTCGACTACTACGGATCCCAGACGCCGTTGCAGCAGCTGGCGTCCTTCCAGACTCCTGATGCGCGCACCATCCTGATCGCGCCCTTCGACAAGTCGTCGATGGCCGAGATCGAGAAGACGCTGCGTGACTCCAACCTTGGCATCAACCCCAACAACGACGGGACCGTCATCCGGGTCAACCTCCCACAGCTGACGGAGGAGCGTCGCAAGGAGTACATCAAGCTCGCGCGCGCGAAGGCCGAGGATGCCAAGGTGTCCATTCGCAACATCCGTCGCAAGGCCAAGGAGGAGATCGACCACCTGGTCAAGGACGGCAAGGTCGGCGAGGACGAGGGCGCCCGGGCCGAGAAGGAGCTGGAGTCCTCGACCAAGAAGCATGTGGACTACGTGGACGCGAGCCTCAAGGTCAAGGAAGCCGAGCTTCTCGAGGTCTGAGGCAGACCACGACACCCACGTATGTCGACACCATCGTCCTCCCGGAGCGCACGGCGCGCCGCGGGCCAGACCGCCGGCACGACGCCGAGCCGCGCAGGGCGCAACCTCCCGATGGCGTTCGCCGTTGGCGTGAGCCTGGGCCTGGCCGTCATCGCGAGCCTGATCTTCCGCAAGGAGGTATTCCTCGGCGTCGTGACCGTGGCGGCCTGTGTCGGTGTCTGGGAGCTGCGCGAAGGGCTGGCCCAGGGCAAGATCGACGTCCCGATGGTGCCATGCGTCGTCGGTGCGATCACGATGATCACGGCAACGTTCGCCGGCGGCGGCCAGGCGCTCACCGTCTGCTTCGGCCTGACCTGCATCTCCGTCCTCCTCTGGCGGATGGCCGACGGACTGCAGGACGCGGTCCGCGACATCGCTGGCGGAATCTTCGTCACGGCCTACGTGCCGTTTCTGGCATCGTTCGCCAGCCTGATGCTCGCGGCGCCGGACGGCGCCAAGCGCGTCTTCGTGTTCATGATCGTCACGATCTCCAGCGACATCGGTGGCTATGCGGTTGGCGTGGTGGTGGGCAAGCATCCGATGGCGCCGTCGGTCAGCCCCAAGAAGTCATGGGAGGGCGCCGCTGGATCTGCCGTCGCCTGCGTGATCGCCGGTGTCGTCACGGTCATCGTGATCTTGGGTGGCCGCTGGTGGGTCGGCGCCGTCCTTGGCCTTGCCGTGGTGGTCTCGGCCACGATCGGTGACCTGACCGAGTCGACCATCAAGCGCGACCTCGGCATCAAGGACATGGGAAGGATCCTTCCCGGGCACGGCGGCTTCATGGACCGGCTCGACTCACTGCTGTTCTCGGCTCCCGTCGTGTGGGCGCTCCTGGTCGTGTTTGTCCCCATCGCCTGACCCCTGAGAGACTATGCGCGATGTCTGATCTCGAAAGAAGTGGGCGCCCCGAGCCAGGGCAGCTGGTGTTCGAGGCTCCTCGCAGGGGCAAGCCTCCGCAGCACCTGGCCGACCTTGATCCGGCAGAACGCAAGGCGGCTGTCGAAGCACTGGGGCACAAGGGGTTTCGTGCCAAGCAGCTGTCGACGCACTACTTCGAGCACCTCGTCGGGTCGCCCGAGGAGATGAGCGACCTGCCCAAGGCCATTCGTGAGGAGCTGGTGGCCCGGTTGTTGCCCCCGCTGCTCACGACCGTCAGGACGGTCGAGGCCGACAAGGGGAGGACGATCAAGTCGGTATGGCGCCTGCACGACGGCGCTCTGGTCGAGAGCGTCCTCATGCGCTACCCCAAGCGGGTCACGATCTGCATCTCCAGCCAGGCCGGCTGCGGCATGAACTGCCCGTTCTGCGCCACTGGCCAGGAAGGGCTGACCCGCAACCTGTCGACGGCCGAGATCGTCGAGCAGGTCGTGCGCGCCGCGCGATCCCTGAGGCGCGGCGACGTGGCCGGTGGCGCCGAGGGGTCCCCGCTCAGAGTCAGCAACGTGGTCTTCATGGGCATGGGCGAGGCGCTGGCCAACTACACGGCAGCGATTGGTGCCATCCGCCGGATAACCGACCCCTGCCCCAACGGGCTGGGAATGTCGGCCCGTGGCATCACCATGTCGACCGTGGGCCTGGTCCCGGCCATCGACAAGCTCGCTGCAGAAGGCATCCCGGTCACCTTGGCCCTGTCGTTGCATGCGCCCGACGACGAGCTGCGCAACGAGCTCGTGCCGATCAACACCCGGTGGTCCATCGACGAGGCGATCGACGCGGCATACCGCTATTTTGCGGTGACCGGCCGTCGGGTCAGCATCGAGTACGCCCTGATCCGCGGCGTCAACGATCAGGGCTGGCGCGCCGATCTGCTGGGCAAGAAGCTCAACGCTCGCGGCCGGGGCTGGGTGCACGTCAACCCGATCCCGCTGAACCCGACGCCCGGCTCCAGATGGACGGCATCGGAGCCG
>ENA-OFCI01000436-OFCI01000436.1-metagenomes-genome-assembly--contig:-NODE-436-length-25542-cov-3.721073_pt1 | contig 25542 bp, 22 predicted proteins | sample MGYA00153391_OFCI01 | MGnify analysis MGYA00153391
TCGCGAAGGCGCCCCCGCGCGAAACCGCAAAACGCGCCACGACGCCCACGAGCCCCTCGGCCTTCACCAGCCAGTCGAAGATGCCGCGAATGTCGTCGCCGAGGTACGACGTCCGCGTGATTCCGGCGGCGCGCGCTGCGGAGGCCACGACCTCGTCGCTCTTGTCCTGCCCGAGCGCCGGCGCGAGGAGGACCGCGATGTCTTGTCTCGTGATGGAACGGTCTGCGGTCATGCGGGGGCGATTGGGTCTCGGCGATTCAGCGAGGAAAGGCGAGCACGACGCTCGTGGTGTTGTGAAAGCCGCTCATGTCGCCGGCGTCGAGCGCGATCACGGCTTCGACCCACAGCATCTGTGCCTGGCCGAAAGGGTGCGCCAGCCGGCGTGCGAGCGCGAAGCCCGCGCGCGACGTCGTATAGACTTTGCCTTGCAGATCCTCTTTGTTCACGAAGGCGATGGAGTGAACGAGCGTATCGAGTTTTCCGTATTTCTCGCGGACGCTCTCGGCGAGTGTTGCGAGCGACGCATCGTTCGCAACGTCACATGGAAAGGCCACGCCGCCAAGCTCGGCTGCCAGCTTTTCGACTTCGCCCTGGACTCGAGCGCCTTGGTACGTCAGAACGATCGTCGCCCCATGACCGTGCATCTCACGAGCGATGCCCGTAGCGATGCTCCACCGATTTGCGACGCCCGTGATGAGGGCGACCTTGCCGTCTAATAGTCCCACGCCGTATAAAAACGACTCGGGCCTGGGGATGCCCTTTCGAACGGCCCGAACCACGCGCACGTTTATGCTCGACGAGCGGTCTAAAGGCCGAGCCCGAGTCGCGACGCGAACGTGCCCGAACGATATTTTCACTAGAGAAGTGGAGCGATTTCCGTATAATGGACCGCGTGACGAAACCAACGATGAACGCCTCCGCCTCGCCCGACATCGTCCTCGTCGGTGCCGGCATCATGAGCGCGACGTTTGCGACGATAATGCGCGAACTGCAGCCCGACGCCTCGATCGTAATGTACGAGTCGCTCGACGCCGCGGCCGAAGAGAGCTCGCAGCCGTTTAATAATGCCGGTACGGGCCATGCGGCGCTCTGTGAATTGAACTATACCTCCGAGAAGAGCGACGGCACGGTCGACATCTCGCGCGCGCTCAAAGTGAACACCGAGTTCGATCTTTCGCGCCAGCTGTGGTCGTATCTCGTACGAACGGGCGCACTTCCGCCGGCCGACGAGTTCATCCATCCGATCGCCCATGTCAGCTTCGTCCGCGGCGAGGCAAACGTCGCGTACCTGCGGCGCCGTTTCGATGCGATGAGCAAGCACCATTGCTTCGCCGAGATGGAATATTCCGACGATCCGGCGACGATCGGTTCGTGGCTCCCGCTCGTCATGGAAGGTCGCGATCCGAACGAAAAAGTCGCGGCGACGCGCGATATGAGCGGTACGGATGTTGATTTCGGGGCCCTCACGCGGGGCCTTATCGCCAATCTCGAGCGCAAAGGCAACTTCCGCGTCGCGTATCAGCATCGCGTCACCGGCTTATACAAAACGCCCGACGGCCGGTGGGACGTTAGCACGGCTGACGGCAAGACGGGGGTTGTCTCGGCGATCTCCGCGGGCTTCGTCTTTCTCGGCGCAGGCGGCGGCGCGCTTCCTCTCCTGCAGAAGTCGGGAATTGCCGAGGGTAAGGGCTTCGCAGGGTTCCCGGTCAGTGGGCTTTGGCTCCGCTGCGACGATCCCGAACTTGCCGAACGTCATACGGCAAAGGTCTACGGGAAAGCGTCGGTTGGCGCGCCGCCGATGTCGGTCCCGCATCTCGATGCGCGCGTGGTCGATGGAAAACGTTCGCTGCTCTTCGGGCCGTATGCGGGCTTCTCGACGAAGTTCCTCAAGAACGGCTCTTTGACCGATCTCTTCACCTCGATTCGCCCGGACAATCTCGGGCCATTGCTCGCCGTCGGTCGCGATAATTTCGAGCTCACGAAATATCTCGTGAGCCAAGTGTTGGAATCGCCCGAAGGCCGCTTCGCGTCTCTCCAAGAGTTCTTTCCAAACGCCAAGCGCGAAGATTGGCACTTGGAAACGGCGGGCCAGCGCGTGCAAGTGATCATGCCCGAGGGCAAGTTGCAATTCGGCACCGAGGTCGTGACCTCGGCCGACGGATCGCTCGCGGCGGTCCTCGGCGCGTCGCCGGGGGCATCGACCTCGGTGAGTATCATGCTTGGCGTCATCGCAAAGGCCATGAAAGATCGGCTCCCGGCGTGGACGCCGAAGCTCACCGAGATGATCCCATCGTACGGACGCTCGATCGCCGACGACGCGGCGCTCTGCAAGCAGGTTCGCGATCAGACGGCCGACGTGTTGCAACTCGCCGTTCACGCATAGGCGGCGCATCGCCGCTGCCGCACCGTGCGTGACTCTTCGCTACGAGCGATGCGTCTGGGGTGTCGTTCCGTGAGGCCGGATCTCGGGCAATGAAGGAAACGGTCGAGTCGTTAAGCATCGATACCGCAGAGCGCGTTTGGGGCGCGCGAAGGAGACCGATGCTCGAAGCCGACACCGCCTTTACGGGATCGATCCCGGAATCGTATGACACGTATCTCGTTCCGTTTTTATTCGCGCCCTACGCACGCGAACTCACCGCTCGTGTCGTACGTCTCGGGCCGTCGTCGGTGCTCGAGATCGCGGCCGGAACCGGTGTCGTCACGCGCGATCTGTCGCGCGCGCTCCCCGACGCGACGATCGTCTCAACCGATTTCAACGCGGCGATGATCGATCGCGCGCGATCGGTCGGCGCCGGCCCGAACGTTACGTTCGCGCAAGCCGACGCGATGGCGTTGCCATTCGACAACGCGCATTTCGACGTGGTCGTTTGCCAATTCGGTATCATGTTCTTTTCCGATCGCGGCGCCGCGTTCGCGGAAGCGAGACGGGTGCTACGACCGGGCGGGACATTTATCGCGAGCGTCTGGGCTGGGATCGAGGACAACGATGCCAGCCGCATCGTCGCGGCCGTCGTCGCACGCGCGTTCCCCATCGATCCCCCGACGTTCTTGCAACGCACGCCCCACGGCCATGGCGATCCAGTCGCGATCGAACGCGATCTTCGTGCGGCGGGCTTCATCCACGTCGCCTGCGACGATGTCGCGGAACGCAGCTATGCGGTCGACGCGAGCGGCGTCGCGCGCGGTTTCATCGAAGGTTCGCCCTTGCGCGCCGAAATCGTCGCTCGCGATCCCTCGGCGTTGACGACGATCGTTGCGGAGCTCGAACGGGCTCTGATCGCCTCCCTCGGTACGCCGCTCGACGGCGCCCTACGCGCGTTCGTCTGTCGCGCGACGCGCGAGTAAGCCGCAGGCGTGCTATTCTTCAGACTCATCGTTCAAGGCGTCGATTCACCCGTCTTGCGTTGATGAAGGCAAAGAATATTGCCCTCAGCGTCGTTGACGAAGGCCATGATGCATACGGCCGTGTCCATGATTTCGCCGACGGTGTAACCGCCTTTTTCGCGCAGACGATCGGCGGCGGCGCGTACGTCTGGTATCGCGAAAAAGACGGTCGCCGGGCTGGTATTTCCGCCGAAACGATGGGCGGGGCCGAAGCCCCATCCCGCGCCTTGTGGCAAGTCGTACTCGGCGCCCCATTCCTCTGAAACGCCCGATGGTTCGACGCCGACCGTGTCGCGGTAAAAGGCGATCGAACGTTGCACGTCTTTGACGGGAAAGTAGATCGCATCGATGCCGAGAGTTTTGATCCGTGCTTCCATAGTCACTCCAATCTCGAGTGCGAGTCCCCGCACGTTCACACGTGTTCGGCATCGCGATGACTCGACCCGGAGCGCGCGAACGGTTCGGAGACTGTCGATATCGAGGAGGTTAGAGCGGGATATTTCCGTGTTTGCGCTTTGGACGCTCGACGCGTTTGTTGGCGAGCATCGAAAGCGCGCGTGAGACGGCGCGTCGCGTCTTACTCGCCTCGATGACGTCATCCACGTAACCGCGACTCGCTGCGATATACGGATTGGCGAATCGCCGCTCGTAATCGGCGATGAGTTCCGCCTCACGCGCGGCCCCGTCTGCGGCTTCGGCGATATCGCGCCGGAAGATCGTTTTGACCGCGCCCGCCGCACCCATGACCGCGATCTCGGCCGTGGGCCACGCGATATTATAATCGGCGCGAATATGCTTCGATGCCATAACATCGTACGCGCCACCGTAGGCCTTGCGCGTGATGATCGTGATTTTCGGGACCGTCGCTTCCGCGTACGCGTAGAGTAACTTCGCGCCGTGCTTGATGATGCCACCGTATTCTTGCGCGAGCCCGGGCAAGAAGCCGGGCACGTCGACGAACGTCACGAGCGGAATATTGAACGCATCGCAAAAACGCACGAAGCGCGCAGCTTTCACCGATGATGCGATATCGAGAACGCCCGCGAGGACCTTCGGTTGATTCGCGACGATGCCGACCGAAGCGCCGTCGATCCGGGCAAATCCGATAACGATGTTCGGTGCGTGTAACTCACCGATCTCGAAAAAATCGCCATCGTCGACGACGGCTTCGATCGCGTCGACGATATCGTACGGTTTGTTCGGCGAGTCGGGAATGAGATCGTCGAGTTCGGGACAGAGTCGCTCGGGATCGTCGCCGGACGTGAAGCGCGGCGCGTCTTCGAGATTATTTTGCGGTAAGAACGAGAGCAGCGCTCGCGTCTGCTCGACCATCTCGTCTTCGCCCGAGGCGATGAGATCGGTGACGCCACTCTTGGTCGCATGCGTGAACGCGCCGCCGAGCTCTTCGAAGGTGACGTCTTCGCCCGTCACCGTCTTGATGATCTCGGGTCCCGTGATAAACATCTGCGAGATCTTTTCGACCATGATCGTGAAGTCGGTGATGGCGGGCGAATAGACCGCGCCGCCCGCGCACGGCCCCGCGATAAGCGAGATCTGCGGGATGACGCCGCTCGCCTGCACGTTGCGCCAGAAGATTTCCGCGTAGCCGCCGAGGCTCACGACGCCTTCTTGAATGCGCGCGCCGCCCGAATCGTTGATCCCGATCATCGGCGATCCCGTGCGCATCGCAAGATCCATGACCTTACAAATTTTCTCGGCAAAGACTTCGCCGAGCGAGCCACCGAGCACCGTGAAATCTTGGCTGAAGAGGAAGACCTGACGGCCGCGGATCGTGGCGCGACCCGTGATCACGCCGTCGCCGAGAAACTCGCGTTCGTCGAGTCCGAATGCGGTGCTGCGATGGACGGCAAACATGCCGAGTTCCACGAACGAATCAGGATCGACGAGCGCGTCGACGCGCTCGCGAGCCGTACGTTTTCCACGCGCGCGCTGTCGATCGTTTGCGGCCTCGCCCGCCGGCGCGAGCGCCTGCGCGCGTTTCGCTTCGAGGTCGGAGATTTTGGCGTGATGCATCGAATCGGGCGGGGTCATACTCCGAGACTTTCGCGCACGCGCGTTCGTCGTCCGTTCACACGCGCGGCGATTACCAGATGCCGAGTTGGACCTTTGCGTCATCGGAAGCCATCGTGCGCGGGTCCCACGGCGGTGTAAACGTGATCTCGACCTTCGCCGTCTTGACGCCCTCGAGTGACATCACTTTCGATTCGACGGCGGCCTTGAACATCGGGCCGACGGGGCACATCGGCGACGTGAGCGTCATCGAGACGTTGACGTCCTCGCTATGCTCCCCCGCCACTTCGACCCCGTAGATCAGCCCGAGGTCGATGATCCCGATGTGGAGCTCGGGATCCTCCACGGTGCGCAGCGCTTCGCGAACTTCTTCTTGTGTCGGCATAATCGGTACGATTCGGCGGCGCGGGCGAAGGTTCCACCGTGGAACGGGGACGGAGGCGTCGCACGACCGGCTAGACCGCCAAGTAGCGCTGCATCGACTCCGCGTCGGCTTGGAGTTGCGCGATCGGGCCCGAGGCCATCACGCGGCCGTTGGAGAGGATGTAGCCGCGATCGGAAAGGCCCATCGCGACCTGCGCGTTTTGCTCCACGAGGAGAATCGTGTTGCCTTCGGAGCGGATGCGGCGCACGACGTCTTCCACGTTGCGCGCGATGAGCGGCGCGAGGCCTTCCATCGGCTCGTCGAGCAAGATGATCGAGGGATTCGCGATGAGCGCGCGCGCGATGGCGAGCATCTGTTGCTCGCCACCGGAAAGCTTCGCTGGTTTATCTTTCCGTTCGCCCAAGACCGCAAAATATTCGTAGATCCGTTTCTCCGTCCACGGACCTTTCTTACCCGCGAGCGCCGCGAGTCGCAGGTTCTCACCGACCGTGAGATTCGGGAAGATGCGGCGATCTTCGGGTACGAAAGCGATCCCGAGTTTCGCGAGATCGAAGGGAGCCTTACTCGTGATCGTTTTACCGTTGAAGCGAATCGTGCCCATCTTCACGCTGACGAGGCCCATGATCGCTTTGAGCGTCGTCGAGCGACCGCTACCGTTGCGCCCCAGAAGTGCGACGACTTCGCCCGCGTCGACCGCGAGCGAGACATCTTGTAAGATGTGGCTCTTGTCGTAATACGCGTTGACGAGCTCGAGTTCGAGCAACGGGGTGCTCAAGCGTGACCTCCGAGATACGCGCGCTGCACGGCTTCGTTGGAGCGAATTTCCTGCGGCGTGCCAACGGCAAGGATTTGACCCGTTTGCAAGACGGTGATCGTCGTCGAGATCGCCATGATGACGTCGATGTCGTGCTCGACGAGCAAAATCGTGCGGCCGGGCGCGATGCGAACGATGAGATCGACCGTCGCATGCGTTTCGGTCGGCGACATCCCGGCGAGGGGTTCGTCTAGGAGCAACACCTTCGGATCGCGCGCCAGGACGAGCCCGATTTCGAGACGCCGTTGGTCGCCATGCGAGAGGTTTTCTGCCAAGCCGTTCGCGACCGAAAGCAAGCCGATGTCATCGAGGATCGCCTCCGTCTTTCCCGCGAGATCGCCCATCTTCGCGCGCGAAGGAAAGAAGAAGCTGGCGGTGCCGTCGTACACGGCTTGCACCGCGAGGCGCACGTTCTCGTAGACCGTAAGTTTTGCAAAGATATTCGTAATCTGGAACGAGCGTGCGAGGCCCATGCGCGCGCGCTTGTAGGGCTCGAGTGCCGTGATATCTTTGCCGTCGAAAAATATCTTGCCCGACGACGGCGGCAATAAACCGGAGAGCAAATTGAAGAACGTCGTCTTGCCCGCGCCGTTGGGACCGATGATCGTGCGCACGCCGCCTGCCGGAATTTCGATCGATACGTCGCTCACGGCTTTAAATCCCGAAAACGAGCGCGTGAGATGTTCGGTTTTAAATGCGTAATCGACGCTCATTGGGCGGCTCCATGCGTGGGGATTTCTTCGGCAGCGTCGGCTTCGATGCGCGCCTGCTTCGAGAAGATGCGACGGAAGACGGCTTGAACGCCATAGCGCCGCAGATCTTCGAATCCGCCGCCGATTCCGCGCGGTGCGAAGATGACGAAAAACGCGAAGACGATACCGATCGTGGCAGGCCAAAATTTCGTAAGACCCGACACGCGGTTCTGAAGATCCCAATAGATGAACGCGCCGATCATCGGACCGACGAACGTATTGATTCCGCCGAGCAACGACATCATGACGACGCGGCCGCTGTAATCGATCGAACCCGCGTCGGGATTGATCGATTGCTGGAAATACGTCCAAAGCCAACCCGCGACGCCTGGGAAGATCGCGGAGAGCACGAACGCATTCACGCGATATTTGTTGACGTCGTAACCGAGAAAACGCGCACGCTGCTTGTTCTCGCGAATCGCATGCAAGACCGAACCGAATTTCGAGTGGACGATCCAATAATTGCCGGCGACTGCGAGAAATGCGACGATCGCCGTGAAGATGTACGTGTGCGTGGCATCGTTGAGCCAAGTGTCGGGGAGCCCGATGATGTGCGGCCGTGAGATGCCCTGCAAACCATCTTCGCCTCCGGTGAGTTCGCTCCAACGGAACGCGATAAAGAAGATGACTTGCGCGAAGGCTAGCGTGATCATCGAATAATAAATTCCGCTCGAGCGCGGGACGATGATGCGTCCGAGCGCCCACGCCCAGAGCAAGACGATCGACAGCGAAACGACGAGCGCGAAGATGCCGTCGTGCGACCCCGCAAAGACGAGATGCGCGCCGAAGAGCGTGACGTCGAAGCCCTTCGTGGCGAGCGCCGTGCCGTACGCACCGAGTGCGAAGAACATCGCATGGCCGAACGAGAGTTCGCCCGTATGGCCGAATAAGAGGTTGAAGCCGAGCGCGAAGAGAGCGAAGACGAGCACGGTCGTGGCGAGATCGATGAAGCCCGCGTGCACGGGGAATCGTGCTCCTGCGAATGGGTAGAGATCGAGCGTTCCGCCGGGCATCAAGAGCGGCAAGATCGCGAATGCGACGGCGACCGCGAGCAACGTCACCCACGGTTTTGGTGCGACGGGACGGATCACTCGAAGAGTCCTTCGACGCCGAAGATCCCGCGCGGACGAACGAGTAAGATGACGCCCATAATAATAAAACCGGTAAGCTCGACTGCGGGAGGATAAACGAGCTCCATCAGGCTCGAGAGGATGCCGATGATGAGCCCGCCGACGATCGCGCCCCAGAACGAACCGATGCCGCCGACGATCACGATGACGAACGTGAGCACGATCCATTGCGATGCGAGATTGGGAATGATCGCATAGACGGGAGCGGCAAGCGCGCCTGCGAGACCCGCCATGAACGATCCCAGCCCGAAGACGAGTGTGAACATGAACGGCATGTTGATACCGAGGATCTTCACCATCTCGGCATCGCGCGTGCCGGCGCGAATAATCACGCCAATATTGGTTTTGTTGATGAGCAGCCAAACCGCGGTAAGAATCAGCCCGGTCATCACGACGAGAAAGACGTCTTTGTACACGGGAAATGAGAACGCGCCGATATTGACCGAACCGCTGAGCCAGCCCGGGAGCCCCGGATATCGCACCGCATCGTCACCCCAAATTTTGCGGACGACTTGCTCGAAAACGAGTGCCGTCCCATACGTCAGCAACAACGTGTACTCGGGTAATCGATTGTAGAGCGGGCGCACGAGGACGACTTCGAAGAGCATTCCGAAGAGACCGATGATAACGGCCGATAAAAGGAGGCTCGGGAAAAACCCTACGTGCGGGGCCAACGTGTACGCCACGTACGCGCCGAGCATAAAAAATGCTCCGTGAGAGAAATTAATGACGCCCATCAGGCCGAGGATAATATTGAGGCCGAGAGCGACCAAAATATACAGCATGCCGAGCGTGATCCCATTTACGAGTTGATCGCTAATTTGGTGAAGCACGCCGAGCCGATTCTGCGAGGGCGGCTCACGAACCCCCGCACGTCAGTTTCGTCTTTTTGGAAAGACCGAACGTGCCGCAATGGGTAGTCCTACATTTGTATCTTGTGGTGCGTAGTTTGTACTTGGTACGCAGGAGTGCTTGGTCGTGCATAGCAAGCGACAGAAGTGGCGTCATCAAAAACGAACGGGAAGCTCAGCGCCGCCCCGAAAATCGCTCGAAATGGCAATCAAGAGACCTCGACACCCCAGGTTCCCGAGCCGCCGAAACGGACGTTAAGAATATCGACCGTCTCGCACACGCTCGATTCGCAAGTCGCCGAGAAATTGCGATATTTTGCCTTCCGCGAGCGCATCAGCGAGAGCGCGGTTATCGAATTTGCGTTGCGGGTTTTCTTCGAATCCGGCGACGATCCCGAACTGGGCACGATGCTCCGTACTTCGGGAGCTGCGCTTCGCCGCAAGAGTTGAGTATGAATAGAGGCCGCCCCGAAATGGCACGGAACACCTTCATTAATGAAAACCAACGGAAAGTTTCCAGAACTGCACGCTCCGGGAACGAACGGAACGGCCGCTCCGATCGCCCCTGCGGGAGCGGCAGGGTCGACTGGAGCCGTGAAGCTTTCCGTCAACGTCACGCGTGACGTCGGCATCCGTCTCCGACGGATCGCATTCGACGAACGCGTTTCCGAGAGCTCAATCGTCGAGATCGCACTCAACGGCCTCTTTACGGAGATGAGCGATGCGCAGCTCGGGGAATTTTTACGTAGTCAAGGCGCCTCGTTGCGACGGCCTGCTCGCGAGTAATCGCGAAGAAAGCTAGACTTTTCGCCGTCGACGGGCTCCATTTTGGCGGAGGAGATCGCCAAGGGCCGCGTCGTCGTCGCTCTGTGCGAAAAAATTGAATAACGACTGTTCGATGACCGCGCTCTCGCTGATACGCTGGAAAAATGCGAACTCTTCGAGCCGTTCGGCGAGCGCTACGCTGAGGGTATGCGACACTTTCGCGACGCTACTCTGGCGGGGCTCGGCCGAAACGATGCCCGTAACCGTCGGGCCTTCGGGGTTCGGCACCTCTGTAGGCCTCTTGCGTGAATTCACTCGACGATCATCCCATATTTCCGTGGCCTGGCGTCCGACCACATCATCCACTTAGTAAGACTTCTCTATACGCCAGAACGTCACCAGCAATACCGCTGCACGAGATTCGCGCCCTCTGAGCTCCTGTGGAAACTAAGTATGGCCTTAGACGTGTTCTCGTACCACACGGCGCTCGTCGACGAAGCCCCCCGAGATGGACAAAGGGGATAGCCGACGAGCCCGGCAAGTCGGTCGCACGCAGGTGCGCCAGTAGAACCGATGCTGGCGGTCAGGGAGTCTAAACGTCGTATGTCAATGTGGGAACCGTTTACCGAGCGCGCGAGACGGAGCATCGTCCTCGCTCAAGAAGAAGCGCAACGCCTTGGAAACAACTATATTGGTACCGAGCACATCTTGCTCGGCATCATTTCCGAAGGTGAAAGTCTCGCCGCGAAAGTCTTGGAGACGCTCGGCGTCAACCTGGCGAAAGTCCGCCAGGAAGTCGAAGCGATCGTGGGCCGCGGCGGTCAGACCGTCCAGCAGGAGATGGTTTTCACGCCCCGCGCAAAGCGCGTGATCGAGCTTGCATTTGAAGAGGCGAGACAACTCAATCACAATTACATCGGAACCGAACATCTCTTACTCGGCCTGATTCGCGAGGGCGAGGGTGTCGCGGCGCGCGTACTCACGAACCTCGGCGTCGACCCGGCGAAAGTCCGCGTACAAACGACGTCTTTACTCGGTGCAGAAGGTCAGCCCGTCGCGCCGAAAGGCAAATCGAAGACGCCGACGCTCGACGCTTACGGCCGCGATCTCACGACGCTGGCGCGCGACAATAAGCTCGACCCGGTTATCGGTCGTGCAAACGAAATCGAACGTGTCATCCAGATTTTGGCGCGCCGCACGAAGAACAATCCGGCGCTCATCGGAGAACCCGGCGTCGGTAAAACGGCGATCGCCGAAGGTCTCGCGCAGCGCGTCATCAAGGGCGAAGTTCCCGAACCGCTGCGCGATCGTCGCGTGATTACGCTCGATCTCGCAGGGCTCGTCGCCGGCACGAAATATCGCGGCGAATTCGAAGAGCGTATGAAGCGCGTGATGGACGAAATCCGCGCGGCGTCCGGCGAAATCATTCTCTTCATCGACGAGCTCCACACGCTCGTCGGTGCCGGTGCCGCCGAAGGCGCCATCGACGCTTCGAATATTATCAAACCCGCACTCGCGCGTGGCGAACTTCAGTGCATTGGCGCGACGACGCTCAACGAGTACCGCAAGCACATCGAGAAAGATAGCGCGCTCGAACGCCGTTTCCAGCCGGTGATGGTCGGCGAGCCTTCGATCGACGAAACCGTCGAGATCCTCAAGGGCTTGCGCGACCGGTACGAAGCGCACCATAAGGTCACGATCACGGACGAAGCGCTCGTCGCCGCGGCGAAGCTTTCCGACCGTTATATCTCCGACCGATTCTTACCCGACAAAGCCGTCGACCTCATCGACGAAGCATCGTCGCGCGTACGTCTCCAGGCGACGCTCCCGCCGCCGGAAGTCCGTGCGATCGACGAAGAAATCCGTCGCGTAAAAATTGAAAAAGAAGCCGTCGTCAAATCGCAAGAGTTCGAAAAAGCAGCGTCGATCCGCGATCGTGAAGAAAAGCTCCGTCTCGAAAAACAGCGCCTCGAAGCCGAATGGATCGAGAAGAAAGCGCTGAGCAACAAAACGATTAAGGTCACCGAGGACGACATCGCGCATATCGTCTCTTCGTGGACGCGTATTCCCGTTCAGAAACTCGCCCAGGCCGAGACGGCAAAGTTGCTCACGATGAAAGAGCAACTTCACAAACGAGTCATCGGTCAAGACGAATCCGTCGAGGTCGTGACACGTGCGATCCGTCGCTCGCGCGCCGGCCTCAAGAATCCAAAACGTCCGATCGGCTCGTTCATCTTCCTCGGGCCTACCGGCGTCGGGAAGACCGAAGTTGCGCGGTCGCTCGCCGAGTATCTCTTCGACGATAGCGAATCGATGATTCGCATCGACATGTCGGAGTACATGGAAAAATACGCGGTCTCGCGGCTCGTTGGCGCACCTCCGGGATACGTCGGTTACGAAGAGGGCGGGCAACTCACCGAAGCCGTCCGTCGCCGTCCGTATTGCGTCGTCTTGCTCGATGAAATCGAGAAAGCGCACCCCGACGTCTTCAACTTGCTCTTGCAAGTGCTCGAAGACGGCCGGCTTACCGATAGTCAAGGCCGGGTCGTCGATTTTAAAAACTCGGTCATCATCATGACGTCTAACGTCGGAGCCTCGGGCATGCAGACGACGACCGATATCGGCTTCCGGCCGCAGAAGTCGTCGGGAGAACAAGATCAGGCCGCATACGAAAAGATGAAAACGAAGGTGCTCGACGAGGTCAAGCACACGTTCCGGCCCGAGTTCATCAATCGTGTCGACGAGATCGTCGTGTTCCACCAGCTCAATCGCGAGCAGATCGAGCAGATCGTCTCGCTCGAACTCGAAAAAGTCGTGCGCGAAGTCAAGGCACAAGAGATGTACCTCGAGGTCGTTGAGGAAGCGAAGGCGCTTCTGGCTCGCAAGGGCTGGGATCCGCAATTTGGCGCACGTCCGTTGCGTCGTGCGATCCAACGCGAGGTCGAGGACGAACTCGCCGAGGAGATGCTCAAGGGCAACTTCACCTCGGGCGATCGCATCCTCGCAGAAGTCTCGCCGGACAACCCGGAGAAACTGCGCTTCTCGAAGATCCCTAACGTCGAGCCGCCCGTGGCGCCGCCGCCGGAAATCTCCGTCGGCTAAACCTACTCGCTGCTTCACTCGATGCCCGCACCGCTTGGCGATGTGGGCATCGCGCCGTTCGGTCCGCGCGCGGGCCGGGAGATGCCCCAACTGACACCGTTCGCTACGTGGCGTTCGCGCCTACCCGCGACCATTGGCTCGTGGTTTGCCCGCGATCTCGTTCAAATCGCCTCATCGCTCGTCGAAGCAAAGCGTGTGACGCTTCGCGCCGTTGAGGATCTCAAGATCGAATCGAGCGTGAAAGATCAGCGCGGCGCGCGCGACGTCGCGATCGAGTGGGGTACTGGCACGGGGCCACTCGCTCTGCGCGCCGTGTGTTCGTGTGGTGGGAGCGGCATATGCGAACACGTCGTCGCGACGCTCGAGACCGTGCGCTCGCAAACCGAACTCGAAGAAGCCGCACCCGCCACGCCGGAACTCGATTTGAGTTGGTTGCCGACCATGCGGATCGAATCGAAAGCGATTCGCGCGCGTTCGGTCTGGCCTGTTTTTTCATCGCCCGATAGCGTGACGCTCTCGGCGATACTCGTGCTCGATTCGCCGCGTTTGCGCGGGGCGAACCGCGATGCCGCATCGATCCTCGCGATGATGGACGCGACGCCGCTCGACGATTGGGACGAACTCGATCGCGAACTCATGCGCGACGAAGCCGTGCTCGAAGCCTTCGCGGGCCGCAATGTTCAACGTGCCCTCGCACGCGCGCTCTTTCGGCTCTCGCGACATCCGCGTCTGCGTTTCGACGACGAGCCGAGTCTTTCGCGCCATCCCTCCGAATTACCCGATTTCCGTATCGATCTGCGGGGCCTAACGTTGCGCGCGGTGCGGCGCGGGACGTCGTTCTTACCCTCGTTCGAGACCGTCGACGGCGCGCGCGTTTCGCCGAAAGACGTCTTCTTACTCGACGGTCCGCCGACGTGGGTCGCAACCCCGCGAGCGGCCTATCTCATCGATGGCACCTTTGATGCGAAGCGCGCGATCGAAGCCGCGCGAGCGATGAACGGCTCCGTCCCCGACGCTCCGCTCACGCCGCGTACCATCGCGCGCGTCGCGCCGTTTCTCACAACGGAGGATCGCGGCGCGCTCGGCATCGCCGATGCCATAAGCCCCGGCGCCGAGATCGCGCTCGGATGGACGAGCGGCGCGCTCGTTGCGACGATAACGTTTATCGATCGCGCGTCCGAATCGCGCTCCCCGTACGCCGCACTCGGAGCGATCGCGCCGCATGGCGAGAAGTTCGTGCGCTTCACCGCGGAGTTTGCGGCGGGTTTGCGCGCGCGCATGATCGACGCCGGCTTCGTGCCGCGGTCATCGGACGGGTTCGCCCTGCATGGCACGGATCGCGCGGCGAATTTCGTGCGTGAGGTGCTCCCGACGTGGGACGATCTCGAACGTCGTCTCGATCCTGGCCTTACCGATCTCGTCCGCGGCAAGACCGATCTCGATATCAATGTCAGCGCCGAACGATCGGGTGAAGACTCGAATTGGTTCGAGTTAAAAGTCGACGTCTTCGTCGGCGGTTCGGGCGAAGCGCTCACGCAGAAAGAACTCTCGGCGCTCCTCTCTTCGAGCGGTCGCTTTGCCGAAGTTCGTGGCAAGCTCGTCGACGTCGAAAAACTTCGCGAGCGCAACGCCCTGCTTACCGATATCGCCGAACGTCGCCGCAGCGGCCTTGCCGCGCTTTTGGCAATCCGCGACGAACTCCACGATAATTTCGGCAACGTGTCGCTCCCGCCCGACGTGGAGAAGATGCGCGAGAAACTGCGCAATTTCCAGGGTATCCCATCGGTCGATGCGCCCGATCTCGTTAATGGGTCGCTCCGCGGCTACCAAAAACTCGGCCTCGATTTCCTCACGTACTTAAGTGAATTCGGTTTCGGCGGCATCTTGGCCGACGAAATGGGGCTCGGGAAAGCGCACTCACTCGACACGCGCATCATGACGCCGTTCGGCTGGAAACTCATGCGCGACATCGCCGTCGGCGATGCGATCGTCAATGCTCAGGGAAAGACGTCCCGCGTGACGGGCGTGTATCCGCAGGGGCCCAAAGAGATGTTCTGCGTCACGTTCAGTGACGGAACCACGGCGAAGTGTTGCGACGAACATTTGTGGGCGGTGAATTCGCCGTCGCGCGAAAGTCGCGGCATGGTGCCGCGCGTGCTCGAACTTCGCGAAATCCGCGCGCGTCTGCACGACGCGGCGGGAAATGCACGTCACTTCATTCCGATCGTCGAGCCGGTCGAATTCGTCGAGCCGAAAGTCTTGCCGGGCGACCCATACGTGTTCGGGATGTCCATCGGTCACGCGTCCCTCGTCCCTGCCGGAATCGAAATGGTTGCCGTAAACGGACCGAAATCGGGACACGCTTACGACCTTCGCGGCAATCGAGGTCCGTCGACTAATTTCGTCCCGGAGACGTACAAATTCGCGAGTGTCTCGACGCGCACGGCCTTGTTGCAGGGTCTGATGGACACGGACGGCTCGATGAGTTCGCTCGACAATCGCCTCGAGTACGCGACGTTCTCTTCGCAGCTCGCATCCGATGTCGTCTTCCTCGTGCAATCGCTCGGCGGAACCGCGAGGGTCCGCGAATTGGAAACGAGCCAACCGGCGTATCGCGTTTCGATCGCTCTTCCGCCCGGCATCGCTCCGTTCCGACTTTCGTGCAAGGCGAACACGTACGAGGAGCGCGCGAAGTATCGACCGACGCGAGCGATCGTGGATGTGGTGCGTTTGGGTGTCGAGCCCGCTCAATGTATCTCCGTCGATTCGCCCGATCATCTCTACGTTATCGATAATTTTGTCGTCACGCACAACACGATTCAAGTCGTCAGTTACCTGTTGCGCCGCAAGCTCAGCGAGGGGCGCGTACCGTCGCTCGTGATCGCGCCGACGTCGGTGACGCATACGTGGGAGAACGAGATCGCGCGGTTCGCGCCGGAGTTACGCACGTTGCGCTTGAGTTCGGGGAGCGAACGAGCCGCGCGGTACGAGGATATTCCAAACGCCGATGTGGTGATCACGTCGTATGCGCTCGCGCGTCTCGATGCGCAGCAACTCTCGAACTATCATTTCCGCACGCTCATCCTCGATGAAGCGCAGAACGCGAAGAATCCGTCATCACAAATCGCACGCGTCGTGCGCGGGCTGCACGCGGATCATCGGCTCGCGCTCACCGGCACGCCCGTCGAGAACTCGTTGCGTGATTTGTGGGCGATCTTCGCGTTCGTCGAACCCGGTCTGCTTGGAAGCGAGACCTCGTTTCGGCGCCGTTTCGAGATCCCGATCGCCGACAATGACGAGAAGGCGACCAACATCCTTCGGTCGCGGCTCGAGCCGTTCTTGTTGCGCCGCACGAAAGAAGATGTGGCGCCCGAACTTCCCGATCGTACGGAAGTCTCGCTTGCGTGCGATCTCTCGCCGTTGCAACGTCGCCTCTATCGCGGCGTAGCGGAAGCCGCACGACGCGATGTCTTCGCCGTCGTCGAAGAGCAAGGCATCGAAAGTGCGACCGTGCACGTGCTCGCCGCGCTCACGCGCCTACGCCAAATTTGCGCGCACCCAGGGCTCCTCTTCGAGGAGTATCGTGACGCGCCCGATGCCAGCGCGAAATTCGAAGCGTTCCTCGAAACCGTCGATGAGATTCTCTCCGGCGGCCATCGTCTGCTCGTCTTCAGCGCGTTTGCATCGATGCTCAAGATCATGCGCGCCGCACTCGACAAGCGTGGCATCACGTACGGCTATCTCGACGGCTCGACGAAAGATAAAGATCGTCAGGATGAAGTTGCAAACTTCATGAAGCCCGATGGTCCGCCGCTCTTCCTATGCTCGCTAAAAGCAGGCGGCGTCGGTCTCACGCTCACGGCAGCCGATTACGTGATCCTCTACGATCCGTGGTGGAATCCCGCGGTCGAACGGCAAGCCATCGATCGAACCCATCGCATCGGACAGATGCGAGCCGTTACCGCGTATCGTCTCGTTACGACGGGGACCGTCGAAGAGAAGATTCGCGCGCTCGCAGAACGCAAATCGAGCCTTTCTCGTAACATCATCAAAGCGGATGGTGCGCTCGCAAAAGCACTCACGCGAGAAGATCTCGAGACGCTCTTCGCCGACCCGGATTAACGGGCTACGTCTACGTTAGAAACGTAGGCGCGGTCCCCATCCAGCAAACGTGCGATCGAATTTCGGTTGCGGGAGCGTGGGTCGAGTCGCGTCGGGCATTTTGGTAATCGTTCGTGGGTAAACCATATTTGCGAGCCTCCATGCGCTCGTCGAATCGATCTAGCGCACGCGAAGACCGTTTGTTTCGGTGGTCGGTTTGCCGAGCGGGGGGGCACGCAGTTCTATCCGGATGGAGATCGCCTCTAGGGAGCACGGGCACGCATTCGAAGTGTTACGGGCATGGGAGAGAGTTACGCGTCGGGACCGAGCACGATTCCACTTCTGGGCGAGACGCTGGGCGCCGCGTTCGATCGCATCGCGACCGAATACGCTTCGCGTGAAGCCGTCGTCTCCGTGCACCAAAACGGGCGCTACACTTACGCGCAACTACGCGAGCGGACCGATACGTTCGCGCGCGGACTCATGGCGCTCGGTGTCTCGCACGGCGATCGCGTCGGCATCTGGTCGACCAATACGATCGAGTGGGTCATCGCGCAATTCGCGACGCCGAAGATCGGGGCGATCCTCGTCAATATCAATCCCGCGTACCGTAGCTCCGAAGCCGCCTATGCCCTGCGGCAGAGCGGTGTCTCCATTCTGCTCGTGCAGATGCGCCACAAGACGAGTGATTATGTCGCGATCGTCGCCGAGATCCGGGCGCAACTTCCCGATCTGCGCGTGGTCGTCTTTATCGGTGACGACGCGATCGAAACGACATCCGAAGGCGCGATGCGTTTCGACGACGTCTACGATGCGGCAACGAATATCTCACTCGAAGCACTCGCTCGACGCCTCGCACGAACGCAGTTCGACGACGCGATCAATATCCAGTATACGTCAGGTACGACGGGTTATCCCAAAGGCGCGACGCTCACGCATCATAATATCCTCAACAACGGCTTTTTCATCGGCGAGGGGTGCAACTACACACCGGGCGACCGAGTCTGCGTTCCCGTGCCGTTCTACCACTGCTTCGGGATGGTGCTCGGCAATCTCGCGATCGTCACGCATGGCGCGACGCTCGTCATTCCCAATTATGCCTTCGATGCGAAGCTCACGATGGATGCCGTCGTCGCCGAGCGCTGTACGTCGCTCTATGGCGTGCCGACGATGTTTATCGCGGAACTCGAATTGCCGAATTTTGCGAGCTACGATTGCACGACGCTGCGCACGGGGATCATGGCGGGTTCGCCGTGCCCGGTCGAGATCATGAAACGCGTGCAGAGCGAGATGCATATGCCAGAGGTGACGATCTGCTACGGCATGACGGAAACGTCGCCCGTCTCGACGCAGACCGGCGTCGACGATCCCCTCGATAAGCGCACGGGAACCGTCGGTCGCGTCCATCCGCATCTCGAAGTGAAGATCGTCGACGACGAGGGCCGCATCGTGCGGCGCAACGTGCCGGGCGAACTCTGCACGCGCGGGTATAGCGTGATGCTCGGCTATTGGGGTGATCCCGAGAACACCGCACTTGCGATCGATGCGGCGCGCTACATGCATACGGGCGATATCGCGACGATGGACGACGACGGCTATCTCAATATCGCGGGCCGGATCAAAGATTTGGTGATCCGCGGCGGCGAGAACGTCTATCCGCGTGAGATCGAAGAATATCTCTATTCGCATCCCGCGATTAAAGACGTCTCCGTCATCGGTGTCCCCGATGCGAAGTACGGGGAAGAACTCTGCGCGTGGATCGTCTTACGCGACGATGCGATCGCGAGCGACGAAGACGTGCGCGCGTTCTGTCGCGGGAAGATCGCGCACTACAAGATCCCGCGCTACATCCGTTTCGTCGAGGCGTTTCCCATGACGGTCACGGGAAAAGTTCAGAAGTTTAAGATGCGCGAGACCTCGACGGCCGAACTCGGCTTGAGTTCGGCCGCCGCGGTCGTCACCGCGTAAACCTCGAACGTGTGTCGCTACCTCGTTTTGACGGGCGTGTAGTCAGCGCGTGGGCCGATTTTCTCCGAAGCAAATATCGCCGCCGCTTTCTCCGCGTCGGGCGCGGAACACGGTCCGGCTGCGAATTCTCCGCCGACGGCCGAGGCGATACGGAAGAACTCGGTTTCGCTGCGGCGCTTGCTCTTTGCGACGATCTCGCCCGCGTAGGATTGTTGCACGTTCTGGTGGTCGCACTTGCGCCAGTACGACATCGCCTTCTTGCCCGCATCGAAGTGATGATCTTCGAATGCCGTGACGAGTTTTTCCGCGTCGGTGGTGCCTGCGGCCAGCATGCGATCGATCATCTGTTGGCCGGAGATGTAGCCGAGATACTGGCGCCAATTCGGTGGGAAGCCTTTGGCGAGCGGCTTGAGTTTTCTGTAGATCTCTTCGGTATGCGCGCCGCCGGCTTCCGGCCCCCAGACGTAGCCCCAAAGCGAGCCGACCATGTCTTCGACCGGCATGCCGATCGCGACTTCGTTCCCGCACAGGATGCCGCCGAACGTCATTTTTTTATTAAGCCCTAACCCAACCGCGGCTTTCGTAGCGTTCTGACAGTCGGGACCGTAATTACAGAACACGAGGACGTCTGCTTCAGTGTTGCGCGCCTTGGTCATGTACGACGAGTAGTCGGTCTGACCGAGCGGGTGGCGGTCGTTGCCCACCTCTTGGCCGCCTGCGGCGAGCAAAATCTTCGAGAGCCGTTCGTGCGCGTCGTTTCCGAACGCGTAATCTGCCGTGATGAAGTACCACTTCTTGCCCTTTTTGAGCAAGGCCGGTCCGAGCGCACTCGCGAGCATCGCGTTGCTACACGTCGTGCGGAACGTCACCTTATGCGCCTTGGGACCGGTGATATTCGTATCGTGCGTGCCGACGGCGAGAAAGAAGACGCCCGCGTCTTGGGCGATCGCGGAAACGGCGAGGCCGACACCCGATGAGAGGCAGCCGAGGAGCGCGTCGACCTTATCTTGCGAGATGAGGCGTTTGGCTTCGGTCGATCCGACCGCGGGTTGATTCGTATCGTCGCCGCGGACGATCTCGAATTTGACGCGCGAATTTTTCTTATTCGCTTCATCGACGGCGAGCTGAATGCCGGTCTGCTGCGATTCCGATGCGGCCGCGTAGACGCCGGAAAATCCATCGATGTGGCCGAGCTTGATCGTCGCGCCGCCGCCTGCGGCGATAACGTCGCGCGCAGGAGCGAGCGGAGCCGCGCCCGCGACGCGTGTTTCGGGAAGTATGAAACCGAGAGACGCGGCTCCGGCGACGCCGAGAGCTCCCGTTCGGCGTAAAAATTCGGACCGCGATACGCCATCGAGGTCGGGTCGTTGATCGCTCATGCAAGTCTTTCTGCTGGGCAGAGTTAGTTTCGTGAAAGCCTTCTCGCTGTGTCTATTCGGGGACTGAAAGAAATTCCCGCGACGTCGTGTGTAAAGTGACGCATGCAAACCGGAGATCGATCGACTGGAGCCGTAAAAGTCCGCATGTATGTGAGAGTGATGCCGATGGCAATCGTCGCGGCGGGGCGAGTCTAGTCGCCGGCACGCCGAAGATCGCGCTCTTACTCCGCCTTTTGGCCGCGATCGATGAGGGAAAGTACAGCCTCGAAGCATTGAAGGTGCGACTCGATGCGGAGCATCCGCCGAGTACGCGATCGATGCGGCGCTACCTCGCTACGCTCGCGGAAGCGGGCTTTCCATGGCTCTACGATCGTGAGAGCGGCACCTACATCTTCGAACGTGGCTACTCCCTGCGACGGCTCGAGCTCAGTGGGAACGAGCTTTTCGGGTTGCTCGCACTCAAGGGCATCGCGACGTCGCTCGGCGGGAATATCGGCGCTTCGATGGACGAGGTCGCGGAAAAACTCACGCGGGTCGCGGGCGATAAAAGCGCGCGCGCGACCGCGAAACCATCCGTGCGCGTACAGATGGCCGATCCTCATCTCGATGGCGAACGCAGTGCGTATTTCGATCTGCTCCAACGCGCGCAAGCGCAGCGGCAGAGCGTGCGTTTCGATTACGTCGATAAGGCGGGGAAACGCTCGGAGCGTCACGTCGATGTCTATGGGTTCGTGGTTTCGGGCGGCCGCGTCTATGCCGTCGCACACGATCGCGGGCGCGGGGCGCAACGCGTCTTCGCTCTCGACAACGTAGCGAGCGTGAAGATCGCGCCGCAGCGCTACTCGATCCCCGACGATTTCGATATTGAGAAATTTACGGGATCTTCGGTCAGCGGCATCATGAGTGCGGGCGAGATCACGCACGTGGTCGTCCGATTCTCGCCCGTCGTGACGCGCGCGGCGCGCGCCGATCGCGTCGTGCGCGAGCGGACGATCGTCGATCGTGCCGACGGATCGATCGAGATCGATTACGCCGTCGCCGATCCGATCGAATTCGTACGGTGGTGTATGAAATGGGGTGCGGAGGCCGAGATCCTCTCGCCGGCCGCCGTGCGCGCGATGGCGGCGGAGATCGCCCGCGCGATCGTCGCGCGGTACGCGGAGACGGGGGCCTAGAGCAGGCGGCTACGAGGCGCGACAGGGGACCGTGGGAGAAGACTCCGGCGTGCGAATAAACGTGGTGTCTCAGATCGTCGTTGGCGTGCTCTCGCTCGCGATCGCAGCCGTGGCGCCGACCGATGTTCGCGCGGCGACGCCGTCGGGACAGACGATCGACGGCATCAGGTGCGATCGAGCCGAGGGCGCGGTCTTCCATATTCACCAGCACGTTGCGATCAGCGTCCACGGCAAATCCCTCGAGATCCCGAGCGATATCGGCCGACCGATCGTGACGCCGTGTCTCTATTGGATCCACACGCACGGACCGGGCGGACTCGTGCACGTGGAAGCGCCGAAATTCCGCACGTTCACGCTCGGTAATTTTTTCGACATCTGGGGCGAGCCGCTCGGGGCGACGAGCGTGTCGTCCGTGCGCGTGAAGCGCGGTGACCTCCACATCTTCGTCAACGGGAAAGCCTATCGGGGCGACCCGCGCAAGATCGAACTCTCGCAGCATACGGATATCGCGATCGAGGCGGGACCTCCGTACTCCAATCCCGTTCCTTTTACGGATTGGCAAGGACAGTAAGCTCGGCACGTTAAGGGCGCGGCACGTTCATCCGAGGCGACTGCGGTCGCCGTCGCCGAGGTACGCAGCGGCGATCTCGGGACGCCCGGCGAGATCGGCACCCGTCCCTTCGAGCGCGATCGTGCCGCGTTCCATCACGTAGGCGTAATCGGCGAGTGCGAGCGCTTTGCGCGCGTTCTGCTCCACGAGAAGGATCGAGGTGCCGCGCGCGCGTTCGCTTTCGACGATCGCGAAGATTTGTGCGACGAGTTTGGGTGCGAGACCCATCGAGGGTTCGTCGAGCACGAGGAGCTTCGGCCGCACGACGAGCGCGCGCGCGATCGCGAGCATCTGCTGTTCGCCCCCGGAGAGCGAGCCGGCAGCGACGCGGCGTCGCGTACCGAGAATCGGGAAGCGATCGTACAGTGCCGTAATTTCGGTCCGCGCATCGAGGTCGCGCCGGAGCGCCGCTGCAACGAGGAGGTTCTCTTCGACCGTCATTGCGGGCAACATCCGGCGACCTTCGGGAACGTGGGAGATTCCCGCGCGCACGATCGCGTGCGACGGCGCCCGCGTCACGTCGCGACCGTCGAAGCGGATCGTGCCCGAGCGTATGTCGATGAGGCGCGAGATCGCGAGCAAGAGCGTCGTCTTCCCCGCACCGTTGGCACCTACGATCGCACAGAGTGCGTGCGGCTCCACGCGTAGCGTTATGCCGTGCAAGACCTCGATGCGGCCGTAACCCGCACGAAGCTCCGTAATTTCGAGAAGACTCACGTGCCGAGATACGCTTCGATGACGGCGGGATCGCGCGCGATCTCTTGCGGCGAACCCGTGGCGATCACGCGACCGAAGTTGAGGACGACGACCGACGTGCAGATCGCAGCGACGAGTGACATATCGTGCTCGACGAGCAAGATGCCGACACCGCTTGCCGCAACGCTCGCGATCGTTTGGCCGAGCGCGATCGTCTCGGCGGGATTCATGCCGGCTGCCGGTTCGTCGAGCAAGAGCGTCGCCGGTCGCGCGGCGAGCGCCCGCGCGACTTCGAGACGCCGCTGTTCGCCGTAGGGGAGCGCGCCTGCCCGCCGATGCAGATCGCGTTCGAGCGTTCCCGTTCGTTCCAAGAGCGTCACGATCTCGGTGTCGGAGAGGGTGCCGCGCCGCGCGAAGGCGCCCGCGCGCACGTTGTCGGCCACGTCGAGTCGCGCGAAGAGGCGGACGTTTTGATACGTCCGCGCGATGCCCGCGCGCGCGACGCGATGCGCGGGCAACCGATCGAGTCGGCTCGGGCCGAGTGCGATCGTGCCGCTCGACGGTCGCACGACGCCCGTGATCGCGTTGATGAGCGTCGTCTTACCCGCCCCGTTGGGACCGATGAGGCCGACGATCGCACCCGGTTCCACACGCAGGCTCGCGCCCTCGAGCGCGATCACACCACCGTAGCGCACGGTGACGTTATCGGCAACGAGCGTTCGTGCGGTCACGAACGACGCTGCCAGAGACCCGCGATGCCGTCGGGAGCGAAGAGCACGAAGCCCAAGAGAATCGCCCCGGTGGAAACTTCGCGATAATCGGCGAGAAATCGCACGCTCTCGGGCAAGATCGTCATCAGCGTCGCACCGATCACGGCGCCGAGCGAACTCGTAACGCCGCCGATCACGCAGGCGACGATCAGGTCGGGATTGTCGAAGGCCGCCCCGTAGGCATGTGAGAGGCTGTAGCCCAACTCACCGCCCTCGTGGATGCTGCCCGGCGTTTCTGGCGCGACGTGGCTGGGAATGCCGCCGGGAAACGAGAACTGTTTGAACAGTCGTTTCAGCCCCAGCTCGTCTTGCGAGACGCTGGGATAGATCTCGCTGTAGGTACCTTCCAGATAGGTATTGGCAACCATGCCAGGGCCGCCGTGACCCGGGCCGGCGATGTAGATCACGTCGAGGTCGTGCTCCCGGATCAGCCGGTTGAGGTGGACGTAGATGAAGTTCAGGCCCGGCGTGGTCCCCCAGTGACCCAGCAGTCTCGGCTTGACCTGCTCCAGTCGCAACGGCTCTTTCAGCAGCGGGTTGGCCTGAAGATAGATCTGACCCACAGAAAGGTAGTTGGCAGCCCGCCAGTACGCGTGCATCAGTCGGAGTTCGGTGGAGCTGAGCGGCAGTTCGGTCTGGGTCATGGGGTCTCCATCAAGAAAGCAAGTGGAGTCAAGTACTTGAGATCTCGCAACTTCTGATTGTATGAGAGAAATGTTGTCCAGCATGGCCTGTCTCGCTTTCGTCTCGGCCTGGAGTTCGAAGAATCGCATCAGACCGCACACCTGGCTCCTCAACGTGTTACGAGCAGAAGCAGTATGGCCGGAGCCTCGTATTTACCTTACGCGGCGGTTTACTTGAACTCGGCGAAGCCATCGTCGGTCATCACCACGCTGCCGTTGATGGCGTCGGCGGCGTCGCTCGCCAGAAAAGCCACGATCTCGGCGATGGACTCGGGCGTCTGGAGTTTGCGCCGCATCTGCTGATTGGCCATCATCTCGGTCAGGCCCGCGTCCTTGTACCCCTGGATGATGGGCGTGTCTACGCCGCCGGGCGCGACAGCCACCACCCGGATGCCGTACGGGGCCAACTCCAGCGCTGCCGCCTGGGTCATCATCTTGACCGCCCCCTTGGACGCGTGATACCCGATCACGCCCGGAGACGCCAGAAAGGCGAAGACAGAAGCGGTGTTGATGATCACCCCGTGCGTCTCCAGGTCTCGCATCTTGCGTCCAGCGGCCAGGATGCCGTGGAACACGCCGTACTGGTTGACTTTCACCACGCGGTCATAGTCGGCTGGGTCATGGTCGAGCAGCGGCTTGTTGACGCCGATCCCGGCGTTGTTGAACATGATGTCGAGTCGGCCATACTTCTCGGCGGCCAGATCCACTGCCGCCTGCACGTCGCCGAAGACAGCCACGTCGGTCCTGATGAAGGTCGCCTCTATGCCCCAGGAGATGATCTCGTCTACCACCCGGTGGCCGTAGTCCTCGTTCAACTCGGCCACGACGATTTTCGCGCCCTCGTGCGCAAATTTCAGCGCCGTGGCCCTGCCGATGCCGCTGCCTGCACCTGTGATCACGGCCACCCTGTTTTGAAGTTTCATGTCAGCCTCCTGAAGTGCCT
>ENA-OFCI01000437-OFCI01000437.1-metagenomes-genome-assembly--contig:-NODE-437-length-25484-cov-3.397381_pt1 | contig 25484 bp, 15 predicted proteins | sample MGYA00153391_OFCI01 | MGnify analysis MGYA00153391
AAACCCGTTAATCTCCTGTTTGGGGGTCAAATAATTACAGAAACACCAAAACAACTAAATGCTACGCTATCGATTGCCCAGATTAAACTACCGCCATCTCAGCCTCGCCGCTACTTCGATTCCCAAAAACTCGACGAACTCTCACGCTCGATTACCAAATTAGGCATCATCGAGCCATTACTAGTACGTCCACTGGTTGGTAACGAATACGAACTAGTAGCGGGAGAAAGACGATTAAGAGCCGCACAACTAGCTGGATTAACAGAGGTACCTGTTTTCATCAGGGAGATGGATGACAATATTACCACTCAGGTTCGTTTAGTAGAAAATCTTCAGCGAGAGGATCTCAATCCAATTGAAGAAACTGAAGGCATCCTCGAACTATTGGTTCTACATTTGGATCTAACTTGGGACGAAACGGTCAGTTATCTCAACAAAATGCGTAACGTCTGCGATCGATACGATGAGGAATCTGAGTTGAGACATAACGTTATGTCTCAACCTCAAACGCAGATAAACGAGGAGTTATTTAGTTGGCTGGGGAAAATGAATTGGCAGTCGTTTGTCAAAAATCGTCTACCTTTACTTAATCTACCTGACGATTTGCTAAGTGTATTGCGATCGGGTCAACTTGAATATACGAAAGCGCAGGCGATATCCAAGATTAAGAGTGAAACAGAAAGAGTGACGTTGCTCAACGATACAATTCACAACAACTTATCGTTAGCGCAAATCAACCAGCAAGTTAAAACTCTCAAGAAAAGTCCAGAGCAGCAACAGGAAAATCTAAACCAACAGCAATCGCTTCAATTCCGTTACAAGGAAGTCTCCAGCAGACTACAGAAATCTCCAATCTGGGAGAATCCTAAAAAGCAAAAAAGTTTAGAGAAATTGTTAGCTCAAATTGAAGCACTGGTCGAGAATAGTTAGGAATCGCGCTGGAGACGATCGATCTCGACCTTTAAGCTTCCCCACTGGAATGTATTGGTTGCTAGTACTAAGCGATAAACCCTACTGTAAGTAATTTATGAAAATTTTATAGATTTATCTGGAGTTTATTTCTCATGCAAGTTACTTTATCTGGCAAGGTTGGTGCTGATTCTGAATCCAAAATTATCCCACTCAGAGATGGTACTGGTTCCCTCCGATTGGTTGAAGCTTCCCTGGCGGTCAAGACTGGTGCTGATACTCCCGATTGGTACAAGCTCAAATTCCTTGGTGATAACTTCGCTACCATCGCTAACCGGATCGCAAAAGGCGTGACTATCTCGATTGTTGGCAATCTAACTTTTGAGTTCTGGAACGACAAAGACACTGGTGAGCGCAAATCTAAAGCAGTTATCACCATTTTAGATCTACAACTTCCTCCTCTTCCTCAACTAGCTTAATTTCTGCTTGTCTATTCTTGGTGAGAGTTTATCAATTGGTAAGCTCTCACCTTTTTCTTCAATCCACTACTTTTACTTTACTAGGACAAATATCATGCGTAAGTTCACTTCTAACCTCACTGTTTTAACTGCTAAATCTGGTAAGTACATTACTGGTACTGCGATTGATGGTAATACTGCCATTCACTTTACCGTTGCCAATAACGATCTCAATGCTGCTACTTTCATCCCCGAAGCTAATCTAGTTGTCACTGGCGATCTCAAGTTGGGTGATGTTGGTACTGTCAATGTCTGGATTACTTCAACTGTCGCTCTGATTAGTTTGCCTGAGCTAGCAGTTGAACCTATTTCTGCACCTATTGAAGTTGTTGCACCTGCTCTAACTTCCACCCAAAAACGCGCTGCTACTATTGCTGCCAAAAAAGCTGCGGCTACGGCTGAACTTGTCCCATTCTAATTTCTGCTCTACCCACTGGCGAAAGCTAGTGGGTATCTAACTTTGCTGCTCTGCTTAGTTGGAGAACACTCAATAGCTTTGGCTACTGGGTGTTCTTTTTTTTTGCAATAAAAAGGTCGCGTAGACAATTAAAACCATCATCAATCCTATGTTAGCCCAGTCAATTCCTCTAGATCGACAAGATTTCACATTTACAGAATTACTCCCAGGCTTAGTTACTTGTGAAGCACCTGCTGAAGATCCGCACAGTTGGGGTAATGCTGAAGCAAAGGAACCCGCATTCCTAGTCTATTTGGGATATAACATCCCACAGGAAAGAGATGAGTGGATTGCTCGACTTCGGGGGGTATGGAAGATCGATACAGAAATTATGTATCGTGCTGCCAAGCGAGTTTCAGGCTACTGGTATGAGATAAAGATTCGTGGGATGCAGCGATATTCCGATCCCACTGTATTCGATCTCGACTATTTAAGCGAGTCAGAGCAGTATGGGTTAGACTTTTTAGTTCACATGCGACAGATGGAAATAGAAGCGGCAGCTTATGAGGAGATGATGACATCTAGAATCCTCAAATCAGCTTAAAATATAAATACCTCTGCTCTGGAACTAGCAGAGGTATCTTGAAATATAAAAATCTTTAGGTAAATAGCCTAGTTTGGATTGAATCTTATTCATCATCAATTAACAAGATTTTAGGAAAAATATTATGATTACTGGATTATTTATGGGTTGGACAGATCCCATTAGTAAAGCGTGGTATCCAATCCAAAAGATGTCAAAAAATGCTGATGGCTATCGTACTTGTTATGTTAATGGAGTATTTGATGCGATCGATGCTAGTCCTAATATGCGATTGCTATTTGAGAAAAAGTTAATTAAACCTTTGGAGGTTAAAATCACCAAGGAAATTCCTTCTGTCTTTGCTCAACGGATGCCGATAGCACGTCCTGAAGATTCCGTCAAAGAGTTGCAGTTCCTTAATTTACCAAAACATCCTATCGATCCAATTGCTTATGCTTCTAGAAGTGGTGGATATTCAATTACAGATGGCTACGATATTTTTCCAGAAGTAACTGCGGATGTCAATGGCGACTATCACTTCTACTTTCTTTCCCGAAATCTGCCAGACGTAGGTGCTTCGATTCATGAATATATCGACAACCTATCAGTAGGTACGATCTTAGAATTCGATCGGGCTGGATATCTCATTCATCACAGTATTATTTTAGGTAAACTGCCAGGATATTTAGTTGATATACTGGGACACACTCGCTCTATTCAAATCGAAGTTGCTAAGATTAATTCACAGATTGGCTGGCGTTACTATCATCTTCTTTGTCATGCTACTGTTAAATCTAAATCATTTACAGAAGCAAAATATCAACAGGTTTTGGCAAGTGTCTTATCTGCATGAGTAATTTGTTTCCAACTTATCAACTAACCGAACAGATGAGAGTAGTCGAGCAAATTCCCATTCAATTAAAAGGTGTATTGACCAAAAGTTGGTACGAACATCCAGATTTAGGTTTGTGTTTGTTTAAGGCAGCAACTTCAGCACGAGTTCCTATTCCTAACGTGCGGAATGATTGGGTAGAAAAGGTGGTTTATGAAATCTCGAAGCTATTAGATTTACCCACTGCTCGTTACGAATTTGCTCTCGCTTGGAACGAAGAAAGACAGAGCTTTCTTCCAGGCTCTCTATCGGTTAATTGCTTGCCTCCAGGGGCTGAATCGATTCCTGGTGGAGACTTGCTTGCTAATACACTGCCTAACTATGAAGCAGGTTATCCATTAAGTTATAGCGTTGATAATGTTCTCAAGGCTCTCACTCAAAATGAAGTGGGCTGTCCCCAAAATTGGGTGGGAATCGCAGGAATCGATCGAGCTACCGATTTATTCGTGGGCTATCTGGCTCTGGATGCAGTTTGTGGTGGAGTCGTTGGCGAAGCCTCTCCCCTGGAGAATCGATCGCCGAGATTGTGGCGATCGGTGGGAGAGACGAGGCTACGATTGCTATGATAGAGCAGAGGATTTTAGATCCTCACCAGCCAATCGGCAACTTTACCTCAATCTGTTTTGGGCGATGATCTCGAACCTGAGAAAGTTTTGTAAGTTTTGCTTAGTTATTTTGGTGGTAGCAGTCGCGACGGTGATGCTACTGTCTTCATATTCTCACAAGGATCGCTTTTCATCCACATCGACAATGGCGGGGACGATCGAATTCCCTGAGCTGCAAGAGATCGTCACTCCTACCCCCGAACTAGCTTGGAGTGAGACTGGGGCAACAGTGCTTCCTCTAGCTGCCCAAATTATGCTGATGCGAAATCCCATCGGGGTAGGGTTAGATGCAGCTCAAAAAGGCTATTTGCGACCATTCTTTGGGGATTTAGTCGATCGAGTAACGATAGTATATCAGGCTAAATTACTCGATCGCTGGTCGCAGGGTGGCAAGGAAACGCACATTGGGGGCGTAGACTCGTCTGCCCAAACTTATTGCGATCGCATTTATGTTCGCGCATCATACCAGCCACATGATACCGATCGACTCATCTTACTCGCTCACGAACTCACTCACGCCCAGCAATGCGATCGAGCTGGCGGTATCAGTCAGTTTGGCGAACGCTATTTCAAAGGTTACTATGATGGCGGACAGACTTATCAAAACAATCCCCTCGAAAAAGCGGCGCGGGCGATCGAAGAAAAATTTACTCTTCAATTATGTGACACAATCGGTTGTCCACCTCGACGTGGCAAATATTATGTCAACTATCGAGGTTGGGGAATCAAGTTACCTGTCAATTTGTAAGGAGTTGGGATGGTTTGGGTCTTAATTAACCATGACCTCAATTTCGGGATCGATACTACAAAGGTGCGGTATCGATATTTTGGGCTAACTCCAAGATCTGTGCAGCGGCTCGATCGAGGATCGGCATTACGGAGAGTCGATTACCTTGATTGACAACCACTAACTCTTCGGGTGTAAATCGATCGCGTAGAGTGGATAGAGTGATACAACTGTCGAAAGTGCGGACATATTCTACTCTGACGGTATGCCAACGTGGAGCGATCGCTGTAGCTTTGGGATCGTAATACTCGCCAGTAGGATCGAACTGACTCGGATCGACAACTTGAGCTGCGACGATCTGCACTAAGCCAACAATCCCAGGTGAATTGGTATTGGAATGATAAAAAAAAGCTAGATCTCCGACTTGCATCGATCTAAGAAAATTTCGCGCCTGATAATTTCTCACACCATCCCAAATGGTCGTGCGATCGCGTTCGAGATCTGTAATACCATATACGTCAGGTTCGGACTTCATCAGCCAATAATTCAAGTAGTTTGACCAGTAAGCTAAAATTTATATTTATTTATTGTATGCGAGATAGATCCTTTATATTTACTTTAATAAGATCCCTCTTTAAATAAGACTACTTTAATTGTTTCGAGTAATATTTTTAGATCGAGAGTAAGTGACCACTGAAGGATATAGATTGTATCCCAATAAAAGATTTCAGCCGAATCAATACTAGCGCGTCCTTTAACTTGCCACAATCCAGTAATGCCAGGGAGAACTTCATAGCGGAGAAGTCGATTTTGAGTAAATTGTTCGGTGTTCTGCATCGATCGCTCATAGTCTCTGATCGGTAGAGGGCGTGGCCCAACGAGACTCATTTGTCCTTGCAAAACATTGATCAATTGTGGTAACTCATCGATACTGTAGTCCCGCAAGAATTTACCAATTTTAGTAATTCGGGGATCGGCTTTGATTTTAAATAATACCCCGCCTTTAACTTCATTTTGAGCTTCTAATTGTTGCTGAAGTTCGCTAGCATTTTCTACCATTGTCCTAAATTTCCAGACTTGAAAATGTTTACCTTTCAAGCCAACGCGATGCTGTCTGTAGAAAATCGGCCCCGAAGATGTTTTTTTAATTAATATAGCAACCAGTATTAGCAGCGGCGAGATGATACTGAGAATCAACAATGAGCCGATCGTATCGAACAAGCGTTTTAACCAAAAATTTATACCGAAAATCGGTAACGATTTAAAGCGAACTGTGGGGATTTCCTCGATCATCTTGGTTTCAGCAGAGCGTTGTGGTAGTTGTAGCTCAGTGGGAACGATCCTGAGATGGATTCCGGCTGCTTTCAAATTCCAAAACAAGATAATTTGATTATCGATCGAATGTTGAGAGCAAATAAATACCTCGCTAACTTTACGCGATCGAATCTGGCTCAAAATCCGATCTAATTGGCTATTGATATCCCAAATGGATAAGTCAATAATACTATCAACTTTAAACTGTCGAGATCGCTTGAGTAATTTTTCGACGCGATCGATATCCACTCGATCTCCCATCAACACGATTGGTTGCTGAAAGATCGGATTGTGCTTACGCATCTGAATCGCACATAGATCGGATACAAACCTAGCACTACCAATAAACAGGAAGTTTAGCACTAAAGCGATCGAGAACACCGAACGGGATACCCACAAACCTGGCTGATAGAAAAAAACAGCAATCAATACAATAATTTGGGCGAGGATCAGCGATTTAAATAATTTAGCAAATCGGTGGAGCTTGTCATCAGTTCCGTAGAATCCAGAAGCAGCCAGAGTTCCGATACTAGCTGCGAGAATTGGGATCGTCGATTCTGAAATATTTACTCCAGTTGGCGTACCGATCCGAGCTGCGACTATCCATGATGCGAATATCATTGAAGTATCTAGTAGCATCAATCCGAGTGATTGCAACCCAATCATCGGTGTGCGCCATCGCAGCGGTCGAGTTGTCGCGCGGATATCTTCTGTAGCCCATGGGCTAATGGGATCGGTTTCTTTTAAATGGGTCATGCTATCGCTCCAGGTGTAGATTGTGCGATAGAAATATCTAAAAAATTTATATTACTCTTTATCACTGATTATTAACGATATTTTAATAAAAATGGCTGTTGTCATCATCACCAAAAAACACCTAAAATGTCAACATTCATCCGCACAATTTCCTGAAGTATAATCCTAAATCTAGGTCGGAGCTAACCTTACAGATTTAATTAAATACATCGATCGTAGAAATTCAGTCATTTGGCTGTTGAGAATTTAGCAACCTTGGAGAAAAATCAGATATACACAATAAACTATCTACGTAGTTGTCTGTGGAATAGCTGGTTCGTAAAGTTACTACAAGGCAGGTCGATAGCTGGATGTATAGTTTGAGATAGTTATAAATACATAAACTTTGAATAAGCAACTGGTAATATATGATACTCTCAGTCTCGATCGAATTAGTTTAGAGGGAGTATAAAGTTCATGAATCGACCATCAGCCAACTCAAGCTATATCAAAGTATCTGTAATCATTCCGGCATACAATAGCAGTATTTTATTGCCAGAAGCAATTGAGAGTATTCTCGATCGAGCATATTTAGAAATAGAGATTATTGTGGTTGATGATGGTTCGATCGATGACATCAAAGCAGTCTGCGATCGCTACCCGACAGTGCATTATATCTATCAAAAAAATCAAGGCGTATCCGTCGCACGCAATACCGGAGCGCAAGCAAGTCAGGGTAAATATCTCCTTTTTCTCGACAGTGACGATCGGCTATTGCCAGAAGCGATCGAGATTGGTGTAGCGGCGATTGAGGCACATCCTGAAGTTGGGTTTGTGTTCGGGCGTTATCTGTACCAGTTGGTTGGTGCTGATGGCTCGTATACTACCGAACAGACATTCGAGCATCAACCACCAGTAGCTAATTATGCGACTATGTTAGCCGATCGACATCGAATTCAAGTTGGGTGCGTACTATTTTCGCGATCTGCTTTTGAAGCTGTCGGCGGGTTCGATCCCAGTTTATGGGCACTCGAAGATCTGAATTTATTGCTCCGAATTGCCCGCGAGCTGCCGATTTATTTCCACGATCGCGTAGTCTCTGAATATCGCATTCACGATCGCAATGTGTCGAGCAAATCAGCCGAAATGCTCGTCGGTGCGCTAACTGCACATCGGCGGCAATGGAGCTATGTAGAGTCAAGTGGCAATCGGGAATATTTAGCGGCTTATCAGTGTGGCGAACGAGTTTGGATCAAACTTTTTGGCGATCGGATTCTGTATGACGCAATTAGACTAGCACAGGCGGGATCGATGGCGGCTGTGGAAATGGTACAGCTAGTCTTAAATTATGACCCTGAGTTGGAATGTGTCGATCGGGAGATCTATACTGTAGCGATCGATCTGCTGACAGCTACGCAGAGACTGCAATTACAGGATTCGTCCCCAACTGGGAACCGGAACCCACCCCCAGCCCCTCCAGGGAGGGGAGTAAGAGGGGAGAGGGTTGATTATCCGCAGACTAGATGTATTCATCAGTTATTTGAAGAGCAGGTAGAGCGGACACCGGATGCAGTAGCGATCGTTTTTAAAAACCAACAGCTTACCTATAGTGAATTGAACGATCGCGCCAACCAATTAGCGCACCACCTCCAAACTCTAAGCGTTAAGCCAGAAACACTGGTAGGGATTAGTTTAGAACGCTCTCTAGAGCTGGTAATTGGTATTTTAGGGATTCTCAAAGCTGGCTGTGCGTATGTGCCCCTCGATCCAGCCTACCCCCAGCAACGGTTAGCTTATATGCTGGAGGATTCCCAAGTCCCGATCCTGGTGACGATGGAAAATCTAAGGCCATCTTTTGGGGAGTATTCAGGCTCTATGGTGTGCTTGGATAGCTTGGATGAACTCGATCGCCACACGAACCCAATTAGCACGGTTACGCCAGAGCATCTCGCTTATATTATCTATACTTCTGGTTCGACTGGACAACCTAAGGGGGTGCTGGTAACACATGCGAATGTCGGGCGGTTATTTGCAGCAACTCAAGACTGGTACCAGTTTGACGATCGCGATGTGTGGACGATGTTCCATTCTTATGCTTTTGACTTCTCTGTCTGGGAGCTGTGGGGAGCGTTGATTTATGGCGGACGATTGGTAATTGTCCCTTTCGATATTAGTCGATCGCCCCAAGAATTTTATGAGTTATTGCAGCGGGAGCGAGTTACTGTCCTCAATCAGACTCCTTCAGCTTTTCGGCAACTGCTGCGGGTAGCCAACGAGCCGGATTCAATGAGTTTACGCTTAGTTATTTTTGGTGGGGAAGCTCTCGATCTCCAGAGCTTGAAGCCGTGGTTTGATAAATACGGAGATAAGGTACCTCAGCTTGTGAATATGTACGGGATTACCGAAACTACCGTTCATGTTACTTATCGATCGATTAGCCTTGCCGATCTAGATTGTGGTAGTGTCATTGGTTGTCCGATTCCCGATTTAGAATTATGTATTTTAGATCCCGATCTCCAACCAGTCTCCAGCGGAATGTCTGGTGAAATGTACGTGGGTGGGGCTGGAGTTGCACGGGGTTATCTCAACCGCCCAGAACTCACAGCCGCACGATTTATTCCTCATCCTTTTAGCACAACGGGCGTGCTGTACAAGACTGGCGATCTGGCGCGGTACTTACCAAATGGAGATATTGAGTATTTAGGGCGGATTGACAATCAGGTTAAGATTCGGGGTTTTCGGATTGAGCTGGGCGAAATCGAAGCCGCTCTGACTCAGCAGTTGCAGGTGCAAGAAGCTGTAGTTATCGCAGCCACAGGCGAAGATCGGCTGGTGGCTTATCTAGTACCTGCGACTTCGACACCGATCGATCTTGCCGCTCTACGAGCTAGTCTCAAGCAGCAGTTACCCGACTATATGGTGCCATCTGCCTTTGTATGCGTGGCGGCGATGCCCTTGACGGCTAATGGCAAGATCGATCGTCAAGCATTGCCAGCACCGGATAATAATTTTAACTTGGGGATAAAATTTGTCGCTCCAGGTACGTCTACCGAGGAGATCTTAACCGCGATTTGGGCAGAAATTCTCAGACTGGAACGAGTTGGGGTTGAGGATAACTTTTTCGATTTAGGTGGTAATTCTTTATTAGGCATCAAGGTAATCGATCGAATTCAAGCGCGATTTAAGCTCAAAGTCTCGGTAGTCAGACTCTATCAATATTCGACGATTCGATCGATGGCTGAATATCTGACTGAAGCGATCGAGGGACAACAGCTCGTACCCGCTCTAGAGCCATCCGCACCAAAAATATCTGCAAATAATGGTGTTGCTGTAATTGGGATGGTAGGGAGATTTCCTGGGGCGAATAGTATCGCAGAGTTGTGGCAAAATCTGTGTGCTGGTAGAGAGACGATGACCTTTTTTGAGGAAGATGAAATCGATCCGAGTATCGATCGATCGCTAATCGCCGATCCTAATTATGTCCCAGCTAAAGGAGTCCTCGCCGGAGCCGAACTATTTGATGCTAGCTTCTTTGGGGTTGGGATTAGAGAAGCCCAAGTGATGGATCCTCAAGCCCGAATTTTTGTCGAGCTAGCTTATGAAGCGATCGAAAATGCTGGCTATACTGCGGCAGAAAATAATAAAATTGGCGTGTATGCTGGCTCGGCTGAAAATACTTATTTTGAGAGACATTTAAGCGGTAGGGCGGATATTATCGATGGCTTTGGCGAACTCCAAACGCACTTAGTCAACGATCGAGATTATCTCCCCACTAGAGCGTCATATAAATTAAATCTTAAAGGCCCAAGTATTAGTATTAGTACTGCTTGTTCGACATCATTAGTCGCCATTATACAGGCTTATCAAGGGTTATTAAATCATCAATGCGATCTCGCTCTGGCTGGCGGCATTTCGATTAATACGCCACAAAATCAAGGTTACTTACATCAAGAAGGGAGCATATTTAGCCCCGATGGACATTGCCGCCCATTTGATGCCAATGCTCAAGGGACATCATTTAATAATGGTGCGGGAATTGTCGTCTTAAAACGCGTAGAGGAAGCGATTGCTGATGGCGATCGGATTTATGCTGTGATTAAAGGAGTCGGCATTAATAATGATGGTGCTGATAAAGTTAGTTTTACCGCTCCTAGTGTCAATGGACAGATGGGCGCGATCCTCCAAGCTCAACAGGCAGCGGGAATCGAGCCAGCCACGATCTCTTATATTGAAGCACATGGAACGGCAACAGCATTGGGCGATCCGATCGAAGTTGAAGCTTTAACTCAAGCTTTTCGGACGCAAACTCAAGCTAAACAATTTTGTGGAATTGGTTCGATCAAAAGTAACTTGGGGCATTTAACCGCCGCCGCAGGTGTCGCGGGATTTATCAAAACAGTCTTGGCTATTTATCATCGCCAAATTCCCCCCAGTATTAATTTCGATCGACCAAATCCGCACATCGATTTTGCCAATAGTCCTTTCTATGTCAATGACAAATTAGTTGACTGGCAAAGTGCCGAGTATCCCCGCCGCGCGGGTGTTAGTTCCTTCGGTGGCGGCGGTACGAATGCCCATGTGATTTTGGAAGAAGCACCTCAATCTTTAGGATCTAGTTCTTCCCGTCCCTATCAATTATTAGTGCTTTCAGGTAAAACTGAAACCGCGATCGGTCAACTTACAACCAATCTTCATCACTATTTACAACAAGACTCAACCCCAAACTTAGCAGATATTGCTTATACCCTTCAGCAAGGGCGGAAAAGTTTTAACCACCGTCGATTTATCGTCTGCAAAGATCGAGTAGAAGCTGTCGAAAACCTGGCAACCTTACCACCTCAATTAACCGCAACTCGACACGTTAAAACTCAGCAGCCCGAAGTGGTATTCATGTTTCCAGGGCAAGGTGCCCAGTATGTGAATATGGGTGTAAATTTGTATAAATCTGAACCAGTATTCCAGCAAGCGATCGATCTTTGTGCAGAGATTTTACAACCTTTATTAGAGCGAGATCTACGCGAATTAATGTATCCACAGGTGGAGCAATTAGAATCGAGCACCGAGTTATTAGCTCAAACTCGCTATACTCAGCCAGCTTTATTTGCGATCGAATACGCTCTAGCTCAATTGTGGCTCAGTTGGGGCATAAAACCTCAAGCGGCGATCGGGCACAGCATCGGTGAATATGTGGCGGCTTGTCTGGCGGGGGTATTTTCGCTTCCAGACGCGCTAAAACTCGTTGCGGCGCGGGGGAAACTGATGTGGGACTTACCTGCTGGTGCGATGCTCTCAGTGCGACTACCAGCGGCAGAGATCGCCACCAGACTGACACCAGAATTAGCGATCGCGGCGATTAATAGTCCTGTGCTGTGTGTAGTATCTGGCGCGACTGAAGCGATCGCCCAGTTACAGCAAGAGTTAGAACGAGAGGAAATAGTTTGTAAATTATTGCATACTTCCCATGCTTTTCATTCGCCGATGATGGCACCGATTGTCGCACCTTTTGCCGAGTCGATCGCAACTATGCAGCTATCTCCGCCCCAGATACCGTTTATCTCTCTGGTAACAGCCGACTGGATTACCGACGAGCAAGCCATAAGTCCTAACTATTGGGCAGATCATCTAGTTAAGCCAGTCCGTTTTGCTGAAGGTGTCCAAAAACTATGGCAACAACATCCTAACTTTGTTTTACTAGAAGTCGGATCGCGCCAAACTCTGACAACTTTAGCACGACAACAGGCGAGCCGCCACAACCAAATTGCGATCGCTTCACTCGGCAATACCTCCGAGGATAACGCCGATTGGCAATGTCTACTCCAAGCCGTCGGGCAATTATGGCTAGCAAAAGTCAATATCGATTGGGCACAATTCTACATCAATGAAACCAGACATCGCGTCCCCTTGCCTACCTATCCATTTGAAAGACAAAAATTCTGGATCGATCCACTACCTCACCAAAATTCATCACTTGCAATTCCCAGTCACCCAATTCAACCCGATTATCTAAATAATTTAATTATGCCAGTATCGTCGCCCCCTCCTGAAGCTCGTGCCGTGCGGTTAATTCCCCCGATTGCCGCAGTTTTTAAAGATACCGCAGGGGTAGAGATTGGCGCAGACGAACAGCTCGCGACGTTCTTAGAGCTAGGCTTAGATTCGCTATCGCTGACTCAAGTAGCTCTGAGCCTCAAGAAAAAATTCAAAATCAAAGTTACTTTTCGGCAATTATTAGAAGACTGCTCTAGCCTGACAACCTTGGCGCGATCGATCGATCTCCAACTGCCTCCAGATGCCTTTCCTGCGCCAGTAGTCAACCCACCCACTCAGGTAGTCAATCCCACCATTGCCCCAGCTTCTAGCCCGATCTTGCCCACTGCTGCGCCAATAACGATCGCACCAGTCGTCAATAGTGGAAATCAAAGTGCAATTGAAGCATTAGTTGGGCAGCAACTCCAGATCATGGCAAGGCAACTGGAATTGCTCGGTGGTAATAGCATCCCGCCTCAAGCCGTGCCAATTGCCTCAAGCCCAGTTATCCCGCCTCAAGCCGCGCCAATTGCCGCAAGCGAGCCAGTTATCCCCCCAGCTACTCACATCGCGTCAAGTCACAACGGGAATGGGCGAGGAACTACACCCCCAGAAAAACCGCTCAAAGCACCAGCTCCAGGCACAAAAATCAGTAAATCGATCGATACTAGCCTCACCGCTCAACAGCAAACAGCCCTAACAGGCATAATCGATCGTTATGTAGCACGTACCCCTGAGTCCAAACGTCAAGCTCAAGCGCATCGCCGCTATTTGGCAGATCCGCGCACGGTTTCGGGATTTGCTCCCTCGATCAAAGAAATGGTCTATCCGATCGTCATCAATCGCGCCAAAGGGTCGAGATTGTGGGATGAAGATGGTCATGAATACATCGATCTTACCAATGGCTTCGGTCTAAATTTCTTCGGCTGGTCGCCGGATTTTATTACAGAGGCACTCAAAGCACAGCTAGATCTGGGGATGGCAATCGGCCCCCAAACGCCTCTGGCTGGGAAGGTTGCCAAAACGATCGCCCAAATTACGGGGATGGAGCGAGTCGCCTTTTGTAATACGGGTTCGGAAGCGGTGATGGCGGCATTTCGGATCGCTCGAACGGTGACAGGACGCGATCGAATCGTAATTTTTGCCGACTCTTACCACGGCACTTTTGATGAAGTATTAGTCCGCGCCAGCTCCGATCGAAAATCTTTACCTGCGGCACCAGGCATCATGTCTGCTGTATTTGAAAATATTTTGGTACTAGATTATGGTACTTCAGAATCGTTAGAAATCATTCGCCAATGTGCTGACGAGCTGGCGGCTGTCATCGTCGAACCGATCCAAAGTCGCCACCCCGAATTACGCCCCCAAGCATTCCTCCAAGAACTGAGAAAAATCACCGAGCGATCGGAAACTGCCTTGATTTTTGATGAAGTTGTCACTGGCTTTCGAGTCGCGCCTGGAGGTGCTCAGGAATACTTCGGTATCAAAGCCGATATTGCTACTTATGGCAAAGTTGTTGGTGGTGGTTTACCGATCGGGATCTTAACCGGAACAGCTAAATATATGGATGCACTCGATGGTGGTTTCTGGCAATTTGGCGATCGATCGATTCCCGAAGTCGGTGTCACGTTTTTTGCCGGAACTTTTGTCCGTCACCCTCTAGCTTTAGCCGCTGTCGAAGCTACTCTAACTAAACTTCAAGCGGGAGGAGCCGATCTACAAATATCTCTAACAACTAAAGTCACAAAACTAGTCGATCGACTGACCGCACATTTTAAATTAGTTGGGGCACAGATTAATCTCGAATATTTCAGCTCTTGGTTTTACATCACCTTTCCGCCTACTGAAACCTATGGTGGCTTACTATTCTATCTATTGCGGGAAAAAGGGATTCATGTTTGGGAGTACCGTCCGTGCTTTTTGACTCTCGCCCATAGTGATGAAGATATCGATAAAATTGTTTGGGCTTTCCAAGTATGTATCGCCGAGCTGCAATTGACAGGCTTACTTTCGAGTTCTGGAAATGCGATCGCGATTAATAGAAATCTGCCACCGCAACCAGGTGCAAAATTGGGTAAAGATCGATCTGGAAATCCGGCTTGGTTTATCACCGATCCACAGCAACCTAGTAAATATTTACAGCTTGATAAATAGTTGATAGTTGATAATTGATAATTGATAGTGATTCGCTTTTACAATAGGGATTTAGACCCCCTGAGTTTCATTAATTAGGTATCTAAACTCCAGATCGATATTATATTTTAAATAAAAAAACCTCTTTAATGATGGATGGCACTTCGAATAGTACTATGCTTGAACTTACTCGTACCGATGAAGGAATAGCTTTGATGCCAACAGGAGCATCATTTGGCTCTAAATTAAAAGCCGTTGACTTCGATCCTTTTGCTGATGGCGAAATAGCATTGACTGCACCAGCTACCGAGTCTCAAAAGGAAATTTGGCTGGGTGTCTAAATGAGTAATGAAGCTAATTTAGCATGTATGTTATCTCAATCATTGAGATTGACAGGACTGCTAAATCTTGATGCTCTTCAGGCAGCTTTGAAAGTATTAGTGATGCGCCACGAGTCATTAAGGACAACTTTTAGTGGTGATGGTACGACTATTCTGATTGCTAAACAGCTTGAATTTCAGTCTCCTGTCATCGATCTATCTGGGATGAACGATCGATCGCAACAGCAAGAAATTGCCAAATATCAAGCTCTAGCTGTTAGCGAAACTTTCGATCTTACCCACGGCTGTTTATTCGCCACGAAAATTCTCAAGCTTGACGATCGCAAACATGTAATAATTTTGACAGTTCATCATATTATTTGTGACGGTTGGTCATTTGGAGTTTTAGTCTCAGATTTAGCTATAATTTATACTAATCTAGATCGAGGGATAAATCCCGATCTAGAATCACCAGAGTACTTTAGTGAGTATGCCTTTTCAGAACAAGCAAAAATTGGTAGTCAAGGATCGATCGATACCGCAGCATACTGGCTCAACAAATTTGCTATACCACCAGTTTTAGACTTACCAACAGATTATCCCCGTCCACCACTGAGAACATTTAATTCGGCTTATGAAAATTATATTTTGCCGTCGAGCTTAGTACGATCGATCGAACAATTAGGCATCAATAATGGGTGCAGTCTGATGACTACACTACTCGCTGCATTTGAAGTATTATTGTATAAAATTACTGGTCAAACAGAGCTGACAGTAGGTGTACCAACATCAGGACAAGTTGCTGCGGGTAAGTATAATTTGGTTGGTCATTGTGTCAATTTTTTACCCTGTCGCAGTAGGATCGATCCAGAATCCACATTTACTGAGTATATAAGGGTCAGGAATAGTGAAATTTTAGATGATTACGAGCATCAAGATTTTACATATGGTAGCTTATTGCAGAAACTCTCCATCCCGCGTGATGCCAGTCGGATTCCGCTAATTTCTGCTGTGTTTAATATCGATTTAAATAGCGATAATAAGTCCCTTTTTAACGATCTCGATGTCGAGGCGACGATCGCTCATAGTTCTTTTGCAACTTTTGAGTTCTTTCTCAATGCCGCAATTACTAGCGATCGCAGCATGGTTCTAGACTGCCAATACAATACTAATTTATTCAGCGCGGCAACTATCCATCGCCGTTTGACAGGATTTGAAAATCTCTTAACTCATATTGTTGAAACAGTAGGCTCTATTGGTAAGCTGTCGCTACTGAGTTCGATCGAACAGCAGCAATTATTAGTTGGATGGAATAACAACCACACCAACTATCCTCAAGCTAAATGTATTCATCAGTTATTTGAGGAACGAGTAGAGATCCATCCTGATGCGATCGCACTAGTATTCGAGCAGCAACAACTCACTTATCGAGAGTTAAATAATCGATCGAATCAACTGGCAAACTATCTAATCGGATTAGGTGTCCAACCAGATGAATTAATCGGGATCGCGATCGATCGATCGATTGACACGATCGTCTCAATTTTGGGCATTCTCAAAGCTGGTGGTGCTTATTTACCCCTCGATCTTGCCTATCCACCAGAACGGCTCTCCTTCATGCTGGAGAATGCTAACGTCTCCATCTTACTGACCAAAAAAGCACTAGTTGAGAAATTGCCCACTCATCAGGCACGAGTTGTCTGCTTGGATACTGACTGGGGAATTGTCACTAACCCGACCAATCCTCACTGTCTGGTGCGATCGACTAACTTAGCTTATGTCATGTATACGTCTGGTTCCACAGGTCAACCCAAGGGTGTCTGCATCCCACATCAAGGGGTAGTTCGGCTGGTGAGGGAGACTAACTATCTAGATTTTAGCCCCCAGCAAGTATTTCTCCAACTAGCTCCGATTTCCTTTGATGCTGCTACTTTTGAGATTTGGGGGAGCTTGCTCAATGGGGCAAAACTAGTCCTATTTCCAGGCGATAAGCCATCTCTAGCAGAATTGGGTCAAATCATCCAAAAGCAGCAAATCACTACCCTCTTGCTCACCGCAGGACTATTTCATCTGATGGTCGATGAGCGATTGGCAGACTTGCAACCACTCCGGCAATTGATTGCTGGCGGCGATGTTTTGTCAGTACCTCACGTCCAGAAAGTGTTATCAAACCTGCCCAATTGTCAGTTGATTAATGGCTATGGGCCGACCGAAAACACTACTTTTACTTGTTACTATCCGATCGTCAAAACAGACACACTGCTGACCTCTATCCCCATCGGTCGGCCGATTTCCAATACTCAAGTATACATCCTCGATGCCTACCTCCAACCCGTACCGATTGGGATTCCTGGACAACTTTACATCGGTGGCGATGGATTAGCGCGTGGCTACCTCGATCGACCCCAATTAACCGCCGAGAAATTTATTCCTAATCCCTTCGCTACCGGAAAACTCTATCAAACAGGCGATCTGGCTCGTTATCTCCCCGATGGAAATATTGAATTTCTGGGGCGGATGGACAATCAAGTCAAAATACGCGGCTTTCGGATCGAACTAGGCGAGATTGAAGCCCAGCTAGCTCAACACCCCAGCGTACGAGAGGTTACAGTCATCGATCGAGAAGATCGACCTGGCGAAAAAAGTCTGGTGGCTTATCTAGTCTGCCCACAAGCACAGCCAACAGCCAGAGAATTACGGACATTTCTACAATCGCGGTTGCCAGATTATTTGATTCCCTCGGCGTTTGTGACGATCTCGTCTTTGCCACTTACTCCCAATGGTAAGATCGATCGTCGCGCCCTACCTGCGCCTGAATTCGAGCGAGCGGAGTCTCCAGCGACACGAGTAGCTCCACGTAACGAGTTAGAACTGCAACTGACAGAAATTTGGGAACGGGTATTGGGTGTTCGATCGATCGGGATTAGAGATAATTTCTTTGAACTAGGCGGTCATTCACTGATTGCCGTCCGGCTGTTTGCCGAGATCGAGCAAACTTGGGGGCAAAACCTACCATTGGCGACCTTGTTTCAAAAACAAACGATCGCCGAGCTGGCTGATGTCCTCCGTCAGAAAGAATGGTCTGCGCCTTGGTCTTCATTAGTAACGATCCAGCCCCACGGCTCCAAACCACCTTTATTTTGTTTTCATCCGGTCGGCGGTAACGTTCTAGAGTATTACCCTTTAGCCGAATATTTGGGTCGCGATCGACCAATTTATGGGTTGCAATCTCAAGGTTTAGATGGCAAGCAGCAATTGGTTACTAGCATCCCAGAGATGGCAAGCAACTATATTCAAGAAATGTTAACTATTCAGCCACAAGAGCCTTACTTACTAATCGGTTATTCGTTTGGTGGACTCTTGGTATATGAGGTAGCCCAGCAACTCCAAGCACTGGGTAAACGAGTAGATTTCTTGGCAGTATTGGACTACAACTCTCCCAATATCAAAACAGTACGCCCCTCATTTACCAAATCGATTCAAATTCATTTGAGTAACTTGTTGCAGCTAGCTAACCAGGACAAAATTCAATACATCAAGGATAGAATCGACTATCGATTTAATAATGTCGATTATCGAGAATTTTTGCTAAGAAGTTTCCCTGAAGATGCACCACCTTCGAGCGAACTCCTCCAACTGATCGATGCCAATTTCCAAGCAAGTAGTTCCTATGTCGCTCGACCTTATTCTGGCAATCTCACTTTATTTCGATGCCAAATGCAGACCTTAGATTACTATCTGTCTCCCGATTTGGGCTGGGGCGATCTAGTCAGTGGCAACCTAGAAATTTGTAATGTTGCTAGTTCTCACTATACTATTTTGAGAGAGCCAGTTGTCCGATTAGTAGCCGAAAAAATTGTGTCTTGTTTGGAAAAAATACCTACAAGTATTGTCAAAGGAGGTATTAATTTACATTTCTATGAATAAATATTTACAGGTTGCCGAGCGAGGATTTGTAATTTTATCATTCCTATTTTATTCTGGCGGGCCACTGCCGCTACTACTGTCGGGCGGTGCTGGACAGGGAATAGATGAGCAAGAAGCTACCGATCCAGTTGACTATACCATACAGCAGAGTATCTTCTTTATTCAGTATTTTCTCTCCTTATTTTTACTAGCTATTCGTTGGAAAAAATCAATTTATACATTAAGTAAAGATCCAACGATCTGGTTGTTAATGGTCATTGCCTTGGGATCGTTCTTTTGGTCTTTCGCGCCCTCAGTGACTAGAGCTAGGAGTATCGCGCTAGTTGGGACTAGCTTGTTTGGGTTGTATTTGGCTGCTCGCTATAGTATTCGCGAACAACTCCAATTATTGGGCTGGAGTTTCGCGCTCATTATCATCATGAGTTTCGCATTCGCCATCCTGATCCCCCACTATGGCATGATGGCTTCTGGAGTCCACTCAGGTGCTTGGCGAGGGATCTACGTTCACAAAAATGTGTTGGGGAAAGTGATGGGGATCGGTGGGCTAGTTTTTGTGCTGTTGGCAATGGATGCTAAGACACAGCGATGGTTGCCATGGACTGGACTAGGCTTATCATTTTGTCTGTTATTGCTATCAAAATCTTCATCATCGATGATTAATTTCTTGACTGTCTTGGCTCTGACTCCGATTTTTCAAACTTTTCGGTGGCGATATCATTTGATGATTCCGACAGGAATTGCGATCGTCATCTTTGGGGGTGGATTATCATTGTGGTTGAATCAAAATGCAGAGATGTTATTGGGTTCGATCGGTAAAGATCCGACACTGACTGGGAGGACGGATATGTGGCCTTATGTGCTAGAAATGATTTGGAAACAGCCGTGGCTGGGCTATGGCTATAATGGATTTTGGGGTGATTGGAATAGCCCTGGAGCTTATGTGTGGTACATCGTCAATTGGACACCACCCAATGCACACAATGGATTTTTAGATCTGTGGTTGGATTTCGGATTATTGGGTGTCGTCATCTTTGCCTACGGATTCTGTCAAACATTAATCAGGGGATTAAATTGGTTGCGATTCGATAAATATTGGGTGAGTTTTTGGGGGGCATTATACTTGGCTTATCTAGTTTTAGGTAATCTGACAGAAAGCTCTCTAGCGATCCGCAATGATATTTTTTGGCTGCTTTATATCACAGCATCATTCTCATTGGCACTCAACAACTCTGTACCAGACGAAATGTCTACCCAAAAGTTATAATGAGGCATTTACATCAACTCCAAACTTCGATCGATCGCCTACTGAAAAAGCCCCTAGTCAGAGGTGCTGTCTGGCTGTTCATTGGGAGAGGACTAGGCTTGGTGTTGCAAGCTGCCTACTTTGTGATTATCGCGCGGACACTCGGTGTGGCGCAATATGGCGAATTTGTGAGCATGACAGCTTTAGCCGCGATCGTTTCGCCATTTGTCGGCTTGGGAATGGAAATTTTGCTGCTCAAAAATGTGGCGAAAAATCGCAGTTTGTTTTCAGCATACTGGGGTAACTCTCTAGTAGTTACTTTGTTAACTGGAGTGGGATTTATTTGTTTACTAGTACTCCTATCACCGCTACTATTACCGCGATCGATCTCCCCCCTCGCGCTGTTATTAGTAGCCATAGGCGATTTAATTTTTGGGAGTATTACCAATCTAGCGGGGAGATCGTTTCAAGCAGTAGATCGACTGAATATATCGGCACAAATCGGTATCTTTGTGATGTTTACCAAAGTGCTAGCAGCGATCGCTTTATTGCAGTTTTTCCCCCATCCCAATAGTCTCCAGTGGGTAAGTTTATATTCAGCTAGCAGTATGGTATCAGCACTATTTGCCGCGAGCCTCGTGCAGCGGTGGTTGGGATCGCCAACCTTGGAATTGGCGCGGATTAAATCCGAACTTACCGAAGGGTTATCATTTTCGGTGAGTAACTCAGCCTATACCATCTACAGCGATATCGACAAAACCATGCTAGCGCGGCTATCGACACTAGCAGCAACAGGCATCTATGCTGCTGCATATCGCTTGATTGATGTGGCATTTATTCCCGTAATTTCGATCGCGGGTGCTGCTTATGCCGACTTTTTTCGGAAGGGTAAAGATGGTATCGGCGCAGCGTTAACTTTTGCTAAACCATTGGTTGCGATTACTGCCACTTATAGCACGATCGCTGGTGTCGCGATGCTAGTGCTAGCACCGATTGTCCCGCTAATCTTGGGTGATGAATATCGAGAGGTAGTCGCGGCATTGCGGTGGTTGGCACCGATTCCCCTCTTTAGAGCCATGCAGCATTTCGGGGGCGATATCCTCAGCGGTTCTGGATTTCAACGTTGGCGGAGTATGCTCGAAGCTGGGATTGCGATCTTCAATATCGCCATCAATCTCTGGTTGATTCCATTGTATTCATGGAAAGGTGCTGCTTGGGCTAGTTTGACTTCAGATGGATTGCTGATGTTACTTTTATGGATATCTGTCGCGTTCTTTTATTGGAAACAAAAATCTCAATCTTCTGGAGCCTAATTTATCGATTTCCAAATTTAGTCAGTGTTTTTAATTAGATATGAAAATAACTTTAATCTGTCAAGAAATTCCTTATCCAGCCATGCACGGCAGTCGGATTGATATGTGGCGCAGGATTAAAGCTTTCGCAGAACGCGGCGTAGAATTACAAGTGATTTTTTGGTGGTTTGGTACCGCACCAACTGCTGAATCGATCGCCCAAATTCATAAATATGTCAGCAAAATATATCCCATCAAGATCGAACAAACATCGCTCTCCCGACTTCGTAGAATAACCGATCTTTTCAGTTATCCCCTCGAAACTTCTTCGCGGCTGATTAAAGGACAAAAATTGGCTAACTTGATGAATGAAGTGCGAGACTTCAATCCAGATATCATTTTTCTTGACGGGATTCATGGTGGCGCGATCGCAACTAGTTTGAGTCAGGAGCTACAGGTGCCAATGGTCACTCGATCGCACAATATCGAACATATCTATGCTCAAAAAATGTTCGCCGCAGCAATTAGCCTCAAGGATAAATTCCGCAGATATTTGGCGATGCTGCATTTGGAACGGTATGAAAAACAGCTACTAACAAATAGTGCTTTGTTTTATGATATTTCGGCCGATGATTTGCAGTTTTGGCAAGCTCTCAACTTGACAAATGGGCGGCTACTGTCGCCGCTAATCGAGTTGGTAGCCGTCGAGAGTCTAAATAGTTCAGAACGGAGCGAATCGTATGATATCGTATTTTTGGGTAACTTAAATGCTGAGAATAATGTCGCAGGAGTAATTTGGTTCTTGACTGAAGTATTACCGCTAATCCATGAACGATCGCCGCAAGTAACAGTGCTAATTGCTGGCTTCAAACCTGTCGATCGAATCGTCCAAATTTGCCACCAAACCGAAGGCGTAAGTCTACAGATAGATCCCGTATCTGCTAATGATACTTATCAGCTTGGGAGAGTATTAATCAATCCGATCTTGACAGGTAGTGGCGTTAAAATTAAATCGATCGAGATGTTACAATTTGCCAAACCGATCGTCTCGACTAGTGAGGGTGTATCTGGCTTACCAACAGCGGTGAAACAATATTTTAGGATTGCCAACGATCCGGCAACTTTTGCAGCCGCAATCGGCGATTTTTTAGTAACCGATGGCACTGTATCGACTATCGATTCTCCAGGGGAGAGGCTTCGCCAACGGCAATTACTCCAATCGTATTTTGGTAGCGAAATTATCGATAAGGCGATCGCCGAGATCCAATCGATCGTCCGACCCTAACTTCTTTTCCAGCTAGTAATTAGATCGACCCATTCTGTTAGCCAATCACCATCAATGCTCGACTCCAAAACTACCTCTAACAAACTATTAGATCGAGATGTTAGCAACTCGTTGCGAATCGCCCTCCTATTTCCGACTGTAGAATTGGGCACCTACTGGCAACCAGTTCTACACAAGTTGGCACAGTCCCACCAAGTGAAGTTGTATACAGGTCGCCCGTGGGCAGGTTTCGACCCAGACAACCCCGAAAACGCCACTGTCGAAGTAGTCGGAACGATCGTGAGGGTGACTAGTAGTCAGGAAAAAACTGACTACAGTGGCGGCTATATGCGGCTGTCGCCCGCGATCGTCGGACGGTTGCTGCAATTCAAGCCGCAGGTGGTAATTGCTTGTGGCTTCTCGATCTGGACGATGCTGGCGATCCTCGCCAAACCGATCGGTCGCTGGCGGATAGTCCTCGCCTGGGATGGCAGCTCGCCTAATGTGGACTTTCGCGACTCCCCGCCGCGCTTGATGGTGCGATCGCTCATCGCTCGGTTTGTCGATCGGTTTATTACCAATAGTGAAGCTGGCAAAGCTTATTTTTGCGAGTATTTAGGGGTGGACAGTCAGAAGATTACCGTCAGACCATATCTAGTTCCAGATCCTCAGACTTTATTGGGTATGTCTGCGTCACCAGCAGCGATCCCGCTCGATCTACCGTCGCCAATTTTTCTCTACGTCGGTCGGATCGAGGAGCGCAAAGGACTTCAGCTCTTGCTGCAAGCTTGTCAGATTTTGCGGCAAGCGGGCGATCGGTTTTCCCTTCAGATCGTGGGGCGCGGCCCGCAACAGGCGGAACTCCAAGCATATTGCCACAGCCACGATCTGGACGATTGCGTCCAGTGGTTGGGGTGGATTGACTACCGTCAACTGGGGGGATATTTTCAGCAAGCTGATGTATTTGTGTTTCCAACACTAGAAGATATCTGGGGGATGGTGACACTAGAAGCGATGGCATTTGGCAAACCTGTGGTGTGTTCGCAATGGGCTGGATCGTCAGAGCTGATCGTTCATGGTGAAAATGGCTGGATTTGCGATCCGCACGATCCGGCGGCAATGGCAGCAATTATGCGCTCGGCGATCGCGTTACCAGAATCGATTGCAACAATGGGTCGAGCGGCACAAGCGACGATCTCCCAGCACACTCCCGCAATGGTCGCGCAGTTTTTGGCAGATATCAGTCTCCAAACGCTCGATCGTCAGTCCACCAGCGCAGTCTAGACACATGAACACACTCAATCCAGTCAGCTTACCACTACATCGGCGCATTCTCAGAATGCGCGTCGATGCTACCAGTTACGAACTCGCCACCCACCAAATTTTGGACTGGGCGCAGCACCAGGAACATCGCTATGTTTGCGCTGCCAACGTACACATGGCAATGTCCGTGTTTGACTCGCCTCAGTTTGCTGAAGTTGTCAATCAGGCGGATTTGGTGACACCGGATGGAATGCCCTTGGTATGGGCATTGCGCTGGTTTGGTATTCCAGATGCCCAGCGAGTCTACGGGCCGACATTGATGCTCCAAGTTTGCGCCGCCGCCGCCGAGCAACGCGTCCCGATCGGTTTATATGGTGGTACGGTGGAGAGCCTGGACGATTTTGTGAAATTCTTGGAGTCCAAGTTTCCAGGAATTGAGATTGTCTGTCGGATTGCGCCACCGTTTCGATCGGTTACGCCAGTTGAAGCAGCCGACTATCAGCAGCAAATTATTGATTCGGCAGCACAAATTGTGTTTGTCGGCATCGGTTGTCCCAAGCAGGAGCAATGGATGGCTGCTCACACCAGTCAGATTCCAGCGGTGCTGTTGGGTGTGGGTGCGGCGTTTGATTTTCACTCGGGGCGGGTCAAACAAGCTCCGAGCTGGATGCAGAACAACGGTTTGGAGTGGTTATTTCGCTGGTATCAAGAGCCAGGTCGATTGTGGCAGCGTTATCTATACAATAATCCGCGCTTTATCGTATTTTTGGGCTATCAATGGTTGACTGAGCGGCTCAATCGCCAGTCTTCTGGAGCCAAATGAGTCAATGGTAGCTAATGGTGAGATGTAGATCGTGAAATTATTTCGACAGCGGTTATATTCGCGGCGACGCGCTCTGAGGTTGGGTCTTGTTGCACTCAGTACGCCGATTACTTTGTCATTGACCAAATCTATGGCGATCGATCCAGCCCATAGTATGGACGATCGCCAAAAATTCCCAGTCGTTGGGAAAAAATCACTCAGGGACAAGGCGCAAGCTAAAGGGTTGATTTATGGAGCTTTCCCACAGGCAGACGATCGCCAATTTGCCAGCAATCTAGCCCTCCAAGCACGGTTTGTGCGGGAATGTGCGATGATGACGGTCGGCTGCTATTGGGTGACATCTCGCCCCAGCGTTAGCACTTTCGACTTTACCGCAAGTGACTATTTTGTCAAGTTTGCCCAGCGGCATCAGCTCCGATTGCACGGGCACCCGTTGGTATGGCATGAAGCGATGCCGACATGGGTAGCAGCTATGCTCACTCCTACCAATGCCGAGCAGATCTTGACCGAGC
>ENA-OFCI01000438-OFCI01000438.1-metagenomes-genome-assembly--contig:-NODE-438-length-25483-cov-15.869003_pt1 | contig 25483 bp, 20 predicted proteins | sample MGYA00153391_OFCI01 | MGnify analysis MGYA00153391
GACGTTGGACGATCGCAGTAGCTTCACTTTCATCCGGGAGTGGATGGGTGAGATTGGCGATTAAATCCTGGAAGACAACAGGCGTATGTTCACCGTCGTGAAGCAAGATTAATCGGTGCTGCGATCGTTTTAAGGCATAACAGACTTCCTTGAGCCAGCGGATGACCGTAGGACTCGCAGAAGGACCGGAGATGTATGGATAGATATCTTTGACGATGAAGAGCGATCGGACGTGGGTGGATGGGACATCTCCAGTACAAAGGGCGAGGATGTATTTGAGCAAATCCACTGGAGCACCGGACGTTCCAGCGGCACCATCAGGAGTGAGGGTGTAGTCGCCAGAGTTGGGACAGGTGACAGTTTGGAGTTGTCTCGCGGTATCCCAGAGGAGGACGCGCATTCGACGGGTCATTGGGAGATTGATAAGGAATTCGATCGCAATATGGTTGACAACTGACATTTCAGCTCCCGTTGGAGAATCGATCGCTACAGTGCTAATTCCAGCATTAAACCGAGCGTGGATATCGACGAGATTTAGTCCCATTTCGTTATCCTCCAACTGTTGTATTGATCGTTTCAGTTACGGTTTCTAGAAAGTATTCAGGTTTGTAGGTAATATCGGGACGGGAGATCGTATCCAAAGGTTTTGTTAACGCTTCACAGGACGTGCCTTGAGCATTCAAGACTTCGCGTTTCATTGTGCCATCGGGGAGAAAGTCGATGACGATTTGCGGTTGGGTTTGCATGGTGTATTTCCTAAAGGGTGATGACTTCGATCGGGCGTTGGGTCAGGACGAGACGTTTAGTGCCGTCGTCTAAGGTTTGGATTTGGGAATGATTCCAGAGATGGGGAGACATGGTTTGTTGGACGATTGCAATGTTGTATTGCACTTGGACCAAGCGAAGAAATTCGGTTGAATTCCCGATCGCCTGACCGATCGCATTTTGTCGTAAATCCCAATCGTCAGCGATTAATTCAAACGTTCCCGATTGATTTTGTTTGAAGCCGACATCTAGGAGGGAATAGCGGTTGGAGGTATTGAGGTGCGATCGACGAATGATCAGATTCGCGAACTGAGGCGGTGAGGATGCGTCATAAGCATTTTCGAGAAGGGTTGCCGGATTGTAGACTTCGACGATCGCGTTGATATGGTGTTCAGTGAGAAGAGCTTGTAAACCCTTCAGAAGGGCGTCGGGGTTGACAAGCTGCGTTTGCATGGAGGCGAAGTGGCTCATAATGTTGAGAGTTTAAGATTGGGGACAATAAAGCTGCTGACTTAACAGCTCATGTCCCCCGCGCAATGGCGCATCAAGCCGCAGTCGGTAGGTCCCAACCAAAGTCCACAAAGGCCGCTCGGTCCAGAGTCTCCAAGGGTTCAGATTCTGGGACAGTAAGGTGACTTTGGATTTGGTTGAGCAGGTGTTGGACTTGGTGTTGGAGTTCGGATTCCGGTTGAGTCCGGTCGCGTCCCGTTGCGTTGACTTGAGTGAGATGCGTGGCAATATCGGCAAAGCTTTGATCCGTTTGGGTGAGAACTTTCGCGGATTGAGCCAACGATTCGAGATCCCGTTGCATTCCCACGGGCAATCGTCCGGATATCCAACCACGATCGACCACCTGTTGAAGTTGACGTTGCAAAACGGACAAAACTTGTACTCGCACTTCACTGACCTTTTCTTCGATCGCCGACCGAATTCGTTGATCTTGATAGGTCATAGCCCGTTGTAAGGCGATCGCTTCATCTTCTGAAATCCGTTTTCGATGGGTGGCTTCGATGTATTCCGCTTCGGCGATTGCAGATTTTGCCAAGAGTTGCTGGGTCTCGACTTGGTTGCCCAAGAGTTCGCGGTAACTGCGGGTCGGGTTATAGCGAAATTCCATGCCGAAGAAGCGGGCAATCCGATCGTAGCTAGGGAACCGATTCTCATAAATGGCAAGGCGATCGTGAAGGTCCGATCGGTTCAGGGTAGCGGCGAGTAACGGACGGATTTCAGTTTCCAGCCATTGAGATTTGGCATTGGCATGGTCGGCAAGAACGGTTTCGAGTAATTCACCGCCCTTTGCTTTTGCGGCTTCGTAGGCGTTGAGGAAGTCGGGGAATTGGGAGCCTCCAACGACGCGTTCGATGCCGAGTTGCACGGTCCAGCGATCGTACAGTGCTCGACGTTCTTCAACCAAGGCTTTGATAGCAAGTTCGAGGGCTTCAAAGAGGCGAATTTGGGGTGGTTTGGTTTTATGGTGGAGGCTATTCCAGATGTCTAGGACTTCTGACGGTGGGGCGAAGTCGGCGACATCGACCATGGAGACACGGGAACCGCCTGCGCGGATGGTGATGTCGATCGCGTACAGGCGGTCTTCGGTTAGGAGTGCTAAATCTCGGCGGATGGTGCGGGGGTTGTAGTTAGGCATGGCGATTGTGCTGATACATCAGAGCAGCAGCGCGATCGCGGTGAGATTTAAGCGGTATTTTAGTGATGCTCACTCAGCCAAATCACTCAGCTTTTTAAATCGAAGTGAGGATTGTCCCAAGTCCTCTAATTGCTCAAAGGATAATGCTGAAACTCCAGCCTAAACAGGTTCTGGAACTACTCCTATCATAGTGAACACTTGTGCTAATTATTTATCCCTATTTTCAACGTAAGGAGTAGGTTTTAGACTTCGGTAAAATTAGTCTCCTCTAATAAAATGCTCGACCGGGAATTCTGAATCAGTAATTTTAGGAGCCGATCGCTCAAACTCCTGATCTACAGGAATAGTACAGATGCTCACCTTAACAGCGGTAGAAGCGTGGACGCAAAGTGTTTCCTGCCTCGGACTCGATTATGGTCGAGAAGCGATGTTCAACATCAATCAGCCCACATCCCAGCTATTGCAAGCTATTCGTTTTTTGTCCTGTACCTAGAAAAAATAGTTGCGAGCTGCTGCGAGGAGATCTAGAATCTTGGCAGGTATCTGTTTCTGGAGATCGGCTCCATGTCGTTTTAAGATTGTCCCGACACCGAATTACTCTGGGTAAAGTCGTTGATGCAACAAGCAGATTTACCTGTACTTGATACTCAACCGATCCCTTTTTTGCTGGAAGATGCCCTTCTCGGTGAAGTTCAACGGGCAGGAGGTGCTCCGCTCTAACAATCCGCTGGATTCGCCGTCAGTAATGCATGAAGATCTTACGATCGTTGAGGCCGATCTTTCTGCCGCCAACTTAGTAGTAAGCCAGTGCCAACCAATAAAACGCCAGCAAAGCCATAGGGGGCGTTGACCTGCCATGCAAATAGAACGCCCCCTAACATCGCTCCCCCAACTTGTCCAAGGCTGTTGGCGGTATTTTGGATGCCTAATACCGTTCCGGTATGTTGACTGCCTCGTTTGGAAATTAGCGCAATTAGGTTTGGGGTAATTAATGCCATCCCGAATGCTAATAGAGCGACTACTCCCAGGACAACGGGTAGCGATCGCGCCATTATTAACAGCAGGACACCACTGCCCATCAGTGTAAATCCCAGCCCAACTTGAGCGACCGAACTCACATACCGAGTCAAGAAGCTCACGGCAACGATCTGAAAGACTGTCATCACTCCGCCACACATCATGAACACGTAGCCTGTTTGGATCGGGCTATATCCCAATTTGTCTTGAGCTTGGAGTGCAAAAACGACTTCAAACAGCGTGAGTCCAAACTGGGAGATCGTGGTTAAACCCAATAGCAGTAATAGTGGTTTACCAAGCTTTTTCCAATTTAGCGGTCGATCCGTAACTGTATTCGCCAATCTCGATGACAACGATTCTGGCAGCCAGCGGAAAGCGACTAGGAACGTTATGAACATTAAAGCCGCAGCTAGAAAAAAGGGCGGAGCATAGTTTTCAATTTTGAGATCGAAAAGACCGAAGGTGAAATGTAGGTCTTCACGAGTGGTCAAACCGCCGAAAGCGGGGCCGACAATTGCTCCCAAACTTGACGCTGTACCGACCAAAGCCATGCCCTTGGCTCGATCGCCTTCGGTCGTGATATCAGCAACATAAGCCGTAGCCGCAGGCAACATCGCAGCGGCTAGAAACCCACTGAGTGCCCGCACCACATAGAGCATTGCTACGGAAGATGCCAGCCCGAACAATAGTTGCGCGACGGCGGAACCAGCGATGCCGAGCAAGATTAACGGTCGTCTGCCGACTCGATCCGACCATTGCCCCCAAAACGGTGAGGCAATTAACTGTACGAAGGCGTAAATGCTGGACAAGAAGGTACTCCCTTCCCATTCCAAGACTATAGATTAACGATTTCTCTATACCTTCTAAGCTCTCTGCGCCTCTGCGGTTAAAAAATTATCTTTAGACAGTAATAGAATTCAGGCATTATCTATAATCTTTCAGCGGGAAGGGAGTAGTGTGAATCACGATTGTTTCACGCGGAACTGCTGCTGAATGTAGATTAGAAAGACTGTTCGATGTCTTAGCCCGTTCACAGCTCAAGCCGTTTTTGGAGCACGCTTGCCGCTCGATCGCGGCGCACTTAAAAGCCGATAGGCGAGCAGTTTGACACGATCGTTCACCACAAACCACGCTAAGGCATAGCCCCAAACGAACAGTGCCCAACCCCAGCCGAGCGGTGTCATAAACAGACCATAGACCGCAATTAACGTCGCTAAAATTTGGGTGCTGAGTACGGCAATCCAGAGAATCTTTGCCGGACGAATAGACCAGAACGGCCCGCGTGTACGGGTCAGGAAAATCGTCAGATGTCCAGCCACGGACAGCTTCAAATACATTAGGGTCTGGATGTGGGCGCGATCGAGATGGAAGACACGCTCACCTAGATAAAACAGACCAAACGCAGAGACAACCCCAGCCACGCCCAGCACGGTAGCAACCCCCAACACCATCCGCATATCCCAGGATTCCGGTTGATTTTTGTACTGCACGTTGTCATAGGCAATGGACAGAATCGCGCCGTCGTTGAGTAATGCCAGCATGACGATCATCACCGCCGTCAGGGGATAGAAGTTGAAGACCAGAATCGCCAGCGTCATGAAGAACAGCACGCGCAGCGTCTCGGCGATGCGGTAGATCGCATAACTGTTCATCCGTTGAAAAATGCGGCGGCTTTCCTTAATCGCGTCAATAATTACCGACAGTCCCGGTGTCATCAACACGATGTCCGCCGCTGCCCGCGCCGCATCGGTCGCGCCTGAAACGGCAATGCCACAGTCGGATTGCTTCAGTGCGGGCGCATCATTTACACCATCGCCCGTCATCCCAACAATGTGACCGCGCTTTTGCAGGACATCCACAATGTGGAACTTGTGTTCGGGGAAAACCTGGGCAAAACCATCCGCTTGCTCGATCGCATCCGCATCCGCATCCGTCGCCTGCTGCTTGACATCACCCAGGCTGCTGGCATCGAGAATGTTTGCACCTAGACCGAGTTTTGTAGCGGTTTCTTGCGCGATCGCAAGAGCATCACCCGTGACCATCTCGATCCGAACGCCCATCTTGCCTGCGGTGGCGATCGTGGTCTTGGCATCGTCACGGGGCGGATCGAACAGTGGTAATACCCCCACAAACTGCCATTGACCGTCACCCTCGGCTCGCGCCACGCCCAACGCCCGAAAGCCCCGCGCCGCAAAGTCGTTGACCGCCTGTTCGATCGCGGCTTTCCCTTGCCCCGTTTGGTTGGTCAATGCCAGAATCACCTGCGGCGCACCCTTGGTCACTTTAAACACGTTGCCGTCCTTGCCCTTGACGGTCACTTCAGTGCGTTTATGCACTGGGTCGAACGGCGTGAAGTGAACAACCTCGTAAGCGTTTAACGCATCCTTGTCTTTTAGTCCATTCAAAACGGCCAGATCGATGGTGTCGTTGTTGTCACTGCGTGATGCCAGTGCGCCATTGAGAATCACTTGCGCGGCGGAAATATTGTTCGCGCAAAACGGGTCGCCCAGCGTCAGTTTATTTTGGGTCAGCGTGCCCGTCTTGTCCGCACACAGCATATCCACGCCTGCCAATTCTTCGATCGCCACCAGCTTGCTGACGATCGCCTGTTTCTTCGCGAGTAGCCGCGCACCCACTGCCATCGTCACCGATAGCACTGTCGGCATCGCCACCGGAATTGCCGCCACGGTTAGCACTAGCGCGAATTGCAAGGTAGTCAGGAGGGGGTCGCCACGGGAAATCGCGATCGTCACAATCAACGTCACCAGTGCCAACGCTAGCAAGATCAGGTAGTTGCCGATCTTCAACACCGTCTTTTGGAAGTGGCTCGTGGTGTGTGCCGTTTGTACCAGTTGCGTCGTCTTGCCGAAGTAGGTATGCTCGCCCGTGGCATAGACGATCGCCCCAATTTCACCCTGGCGGACGATCGAGCCGGAAAATACAGCTTCGCCGGATTTGCGCGTAGCGGGCAACGATTCACCCGTCAGTACGGACTGGTCTACCTCCAACGAATCACCCTCTAGTAGCCGTGCATCCGCTGGCACAATGTCACCCAATCGCAAGCGGATCGCGTCGCCTGGTACCAACTCACGCGCTGGGGGGGTAGTCCATTTGCCGTCCCGTTTCACCCGCGCTGTGACGGACAGCTTTGCCTTCAGAGCCGCGATCGCATTCCCTGCCTCATGTTCTTCCCAGAAGCCAACCACGGCATTGGAAACCAGCAACAGCAGAATGATGAAAAAATCTGGCCAGTGTCTTACCACGCCTGACAAAATTACTGCCACCTCGATCATCCACGGAATCGGTCCCCAAAAATAGCTGAGGAATTTCAGGTATGGATTGGTTTTCTCTTCTTTAATCTCGTTGGGGCCATATTGCTTCAGCCGTTTACTCGCCTCGGCTTGAGTGAGACCTTCTGGGGAAGATTTCAGTTTTGTCTCTAGTTCTGGCATCGGCAGGGTTTTCAGATCGTCCTTCGGATCGGGACTTGCTTTGGGAGCTTTGGGTCGATCGGCAACAGGTTTCATGATAAATATTCCTTAGAGTGTTAATATCCATTTGATGGAACGGTTACGGGAGAAGGGTTTTTGTCACTGTGGTGCGAGTCGGCTGTTACCGACCAAGCCGAGAACGTCACATACAGACTTGGCGATCGTGAATGCTTCATCCGTGGGCATCACGCGGACATTAACCCGACTGGTTTCCAGAGAAATCACGCCCTGATTCGCCACATTTCGCCCTTCGTTGAGTTCGATGCCCAGGAAGCCTAAGCCATCGCAAATCCGGCTGCGGACTGTGGGGGCATTCTCCCCGATGCCCCCTGCAAACACTAATGTGTCCACGCCGCCCAATGCCGCCGCAAAAGCACCGATCCATTTTTTCACCTGGTAACAAAACAGCGCGATCGCTTCAGCCGCCCGCACAGCTTCCAGTTCGAGATCGAGCAAGTCACGCATGTCGGCACTGGTTTCGGATATACCCAGTAACCCAGACTGGAAATGAACCATCTCATTGAATTGCTTGACGCTCATTTGTTCGGTGCGCGCCAGATATCCTAGTAGCCCCGGATCGAGATCGCCGGAGCGGGTACTCATCGGCACCCCTGCGGTCGGGGTAAAGCTCATGCTGGTGTCCAGAGGTTTGCCGTGATGCACCGCCGCCAGACTCGCGCCATTCCCCAGGTGAGCGAGGATCACCCGACCCTGTGCTGCTGCCGTTCCATCCAGTCGGGACAGTTCTGCCATCAGGAACTCATAGGACAACCCGTGAAACCCGTATCGTCGCACGCCTTGTGCTTCGTAACGGCGGGGAATGGCTAACATCTGGGCGACGCGCGGCAGGTCATGGTGAAACGCCGTGTCGAAACAGGCAACTTGGGGCAGATCTGGAAAGCGGTGATGCAACGCCTCAGTCAACTGGATCTCCTCCGGTAGATGTTCGGGGTCGAAGGAACTAATCCGGTGCAGTTCCTCAAGCATCGCCGGAGTGATGCGCTGGGGCTGGCTATAGTTCGGGCCGCCATGCACGATCCGATGCCCCACCGCAGTCAAGGCATCACGCGCACAATGTTCCTCCAGCCAATCCATGAGAATGCCAATTGCCACCGTGCGATCCGCTGCCGCGATCGATCGCGAAATGTTGCCTGCCGGATTTAACCCTTTAACCTGCAAGGTCGCATCCGGTAGTCCAATCCGATCGATCCCACCTTCTAGCATCCGGTGGAGAGAGTCGCCAAACTCGAACAACGCGAACTTGATGCTCGATGAGCCGCCATTAATTGTCAGGATCGGTGGTTTTGTAGGTTTCATTTGGACTCCATTAAGGTAATTGGCAAGCGTTGCTCAGGTATACATCGAGCCAGCAAGATGACACTCGATCGGGGGCTAAGGGAATACGTTTGTGGATCGTCCCAAAGCGGTTCCTCCCCCGCCGCAAACAGATCGTGGGGCGATTCGCCAGCGGTATCGACGGCTAGATGCCACCGAGTCCCCGGCAGTGCCGGAGGCAACCTGAAAGCCACGACATCAGTGCCAGCATTGAACAACAGGCAAAGTGCGTGCAGTGCCGCTTCAGGGATCAGACAGGCAAACTGCTTTGCCTTCGGGTCAAACCAGTGGGGCAAGCCGCCTTGGGGCGCAAACCACTGGATCTCGGCATCGGTGTAGAACACCTCTTGGCTGAGAATCGCATGGGCACTGCGAAAGGCGATCAGTCCACGGGTGAAGCGAAAAATCTCCTGATGCTCTTCCAGACAACTCCAGTCATGCCAACTCGTGGCATTGTCCTGGCAGTAGGCGTTGTTGTTGCCGCCCTGCGTGCGCCGAAATTCGTCCCCACCGAGCAGCATTGGCACACCGCGCGAGACCAGCAGGGTCAGCAGGAAATTCTTGATCTGGCGATTCCGGATGGACGTAATCGCCGCATCCGTCGTCTCGCCTTCCACACCGTAGTGATCGCTGAAATTAGCGTCACTGCCGTCCCGGTTGTTTTCTCCGTTGGCTTCATTGTGTTTGGTGCGATAGCTCACTAGATCGTTGAGCGTAAAGCCATCATGGCAGGTGACGAAATTGATGCTGCTATCGGGACCTTTGCCGGAGCGGGTATAGATGTCAGCACTACCACCAATGCGGCTGGCAAACACCCCCAGAATCCCCTCATCGCCCCTCCAGAATCGCCGCACATCATCCCGGTAGCGACCGTTCCATTCCGACCAGCGCTGCTCTGAAAAACTACCCACCTCATAGGCTCCAGCGGCATCCCATGCTTCAGCGATGATTTTTACGTCTCTTAGGATCGGGTCTTCGGCAATGCGTTCCAGCAGGGGTGCATTGGCAAGCAAGTTGCCCGCTTCATCCCGCCCTAGCACCGATGCCAGGTCAAACCGGAAACCATCCACATGCATCTCAAGCATCCAATAACGCAACGCGGTCAAGATGTGGTCTCGCACCACGGGATGGTTGGCGTTGACGGTGTTGCCTGTCCCCGTATAGTTTTTGTAGTGGCGTTTGTCGCCTTCCAGGGTGTAAAAAATCGCGTTAGCCATGCCGCGAAAACAGAGCGTTGGACCCAGTTCGTTACCCTCTGCCGTGTGATTGAACACCACATCCAGAATCACTTCGATATCTGCCTGGTGGAACGCCCGCACCATTTCCTTGAACTCCAGTTTCTGCTGCCCCAAGCCACCTGCACTGCTGTAAGACCCTTTGGGCGCAAAGAACACCACCGGATCGTAGCCCCAGTAATTCTTCAGCGGTTGATTGGTTTGGGGATTGCTGCGTGCGTTCGGCGCGTCATTGAATTCCTGCACGGGCATCAATTCCACAGCCGTGACGCCCAGGGTTTTGAGATAGGAAATTTTTGCCATCAGCCCGCGATAGGTACCTGGATGCTCCACGCCCGACGTGGGATGAATGGTAAAGCCACGCAGATGCAGTTCGTAAATCACAGTCTTCGACCACGGATGCCGGGGTGGACGGTCTCCTTCCCACTCAAAGGACTCGTTGAGAAAGATACATTTGGGCATCGACCCGGCATTGTCCACGGTTGAGCATGATAAGTCCTGCTCTGGTGCCAATGAGTCATAGCCGCGTGCTGCTGCAAACCCCCACGCAGGCGGTTGCGAAAGCGCGATCGCACAGGGGTCGAGGAGCAGCCGATTGAAATTGAACCGATGCCCTTCACTGGGTGCGTAAGGACCATCCACGCGGTAGGCATAGAATTGACCAGAACCGATGCCCTTCACCCAAACGTGCCAAACATCGCCAGTACGATGACACGCGGCATCAAGGTTGATCGACCGGGCAGGCACGGCATCTTCGGGATGGTCAAACAACTCCAGTCGAACGCGGCTGGCATCTCGGCTAAAAAGGGCGAAATTTACCCCTCCGCACGTTTCCTGGGTGCCAAACGGCAACGGAGAACCCACCCGTACGTCTGCGCGGTCGGAGATTTCCGAGATATAGTCGTGCAGCTTGCGCTGAGGCTCTTTCATTATCGTTACCATGGGTAGATCGGTAGCCAATTGCAATGGATGGGATGGATCTCCCACTAGGTGATCATTGCAGCTCATATTTAGATTTAATCCAGGATTGAAAGATCAATCCTGGATTAAATCTGTCAATATCTAAAAAGCCATTAAAAGCACAATCAGAACCATGCTGAGAATAAGAGCAAACGCAATAGCGTGTTCAATCCGCTTGCTGAAATAGCCGATAATCAGAATGATCACGGTAAGCATTAAAAACAACACCAGGTATGCCACCTTCTCCCAACCGGAAGTAGTCTGATGAAGTGGTTCTGGCGCTGGAAGTTGTAAGATTTGGACGATGTTGCTCTGTAGATTATTTTTGTATTCAATCATTGCTTTTTCCTCGAGTCTGATGGCAATTCATCAGGAATTTTTTTTTGCAAGCTCCATTAGCCTTCGTTTACTCACTCCTCCTCCTCAAAGGCACTCTCCAATGGCTGAACGCAACACAGCACCGTCAAGGCTCTACAGCACCCCGCCATTCACTGCTTGATTGTCGATCGCACTTTCCGGCTCTTTGTGCATCTGCTCCTGTCCCATCCCCATCGTCATAGCGGTCATCCCCGCCAGACCGCCGAGTTGCATCGTGTCTAACGCCGTGCTGGGTACCATGACGATCGTGGCGTTGCTCTTCAATCCCTCATAGAGCATATTCATTGCCCGCAAATGCAGTGCCACCGGATTGTTGATATAGGTCTTGGCTGCTTCCCCAAACTTTTCCGCCACCTGTCGCTCAGAATCACCCAGAATCACCCGCGCCTGCCGTTCGCGTTCCGCTTGAGCCTGCATCGACATCGCATCCTCTAAGGCAGCCGGAATCAGGACGTCCTTCACTTCCACCGAGATTACATTGATGCCCCATGCTTCGGTGCGCTCATCAATAATTTTCTGCAAATCTTTACTGATTTTATCCCGGCCTTCTAGCATGTCCGATAGCATGGTCTTACCGATGACATCCCGCAGCGCCGTTTGGGATGCCCAGCTAATCGCGCTTTTATAGTCCGCAACATCCAACGCTGCTTTCTTCGGATCGATCACCTTCCAAAACAGAACTGCGTCTACGTCAACTGGGACAGTATCCTTAGTCAGCGTCTTCTCCGCCTGGAAAGAAGCGGTGAGTACACGAGTGTCAATCCGGTAAGGGATTGTGTCGATAACCGGAATAATGAAAATGAGTCCTGGTCCCTTGAGAGCGAGAAATTTTCCTAACCGCAATACCACCAATCGCTCCCACTCATTAGCTACCTTGATGGCACTCGCCAGAATTGAAACTAACACACCGCCAACACCCAGAATTATGAGCAAAAGGAGAAATAGGCTAGGAGTGTAATACGGGACAGATTGCATAGGTGAGGACGAATCTCCCTGACTTTGGGCAATCGCGATCGATCCCGCTGGAATTCGATCGCTAGATAATAGATAAGAGTTGATGGTTTTCATTTCAATGACCTCAATAAGTTAGACGTTTGAATTCGATAATCATGATTTTATTTTTCTGAACTAGCTTTTCAATTTGTAATCTTCCATGTAAAAATTAATCATCGCTGCCACAAGATTTGTGTCGCTTCCAGTGGGGTGATAACGCCGTCGCAGCGGGGTACAATACGTGCTGTATAGTCTGTTGCAGGGCGTGTTGCAGGCACCTGCGTGTTAAGGATGTAGCTGTTTCCCGTGGTCAATGGCTGACCGCGTATCATTTCCTGTCGCTCCGTGTCACCGCCATTCACTCCGTTGGCGTATAGTTCTACCCGTACACTCCTTGGGTCAAGGCTGCCAAAAGAGACTTCAACTGTGAATCTGTGCCCTTGTGCGTCACTCTCAACCTTGGTTTCGCCAAAGCGTACTGTGTCCCATTTATCTTGCAGATTGTGCTGCCAAGTGGCGATCTGCCTGCCCACTGCACCGTTGTGCGCCGCGCGATCGCGGTAGGTTATTGCCGCAGGAAGATAGTATTGCTCGGTATAAGCCTGCACCGTGCGGTTGGCGGAGAAGTGGGGTGTCAATTGCGCCATGCTGGCTCGCATCCGTTTCACCCAGGCGATGGGGATGCCGTTGTCGTCGCGAGTATAAAACTCCGGGATCACTTCCCGCTCTAGCAGGTCGTAGAGCGCGTTGGCTTCGACCGCGTCCCACGCAGGATCGTCACCATGTTCCTGACCATCCCCCAACGCCCACCCCACTTCAGGACTGTAGGCTTCTGCCCACCAACCATCCAACTCGGAGAGGTTGATACCGCCATTGACGAGCACCTTCATGCCGCTCGTCCCACACGCTTCCCAGGGTCGCCGTGGCGTGTTAATCCACACATCCACCCCCTGCACCAGGCGCTCGGTCAGTAGCATGTCATAGTCACTGAGAAAGATGGCATGGGGGCGCGTTTGGGTCTGCCGGATGAACTGTACCCACTCCTGAATCAGGGCTTGTCCCGCCTGGTCTGCCGGATGTGCCTTGCCAGCGACGATCAGTTGTACCGGACGCTGCGGATTGCTCAAGAGACGCAACAGGCGATCGCGATCGTGCAGCAGCAGGTTGGGTCGCTTGTAGGTGGCGAAGCGGCGGGCAAAGCCCAGTATTAAGGCATTGGGATCGAAGAGATGCTTCGCCTGCTTGATCGTCTCGGACGACGCACCAGCCGCAGCATAGTGCTGGGCTAAACGCTGGCGAGCGTATTTAACTAAAGACTTACTGGAGTCCAGGCGAAATTGCCAAAGGGTACGATCGCTGAGGCGGAGAATATCCTGTTCGAGGGTTTCCGTCAGGCCCAGCCAGCGGTCTTTGCCACAGGCTTCTGTCCAAAGGTCGTCGGACGCAGCCGAGTCCCACGTCGGCATATGGACACCGTTGGTCACATAGCCAATGGGCACTTCGGACTCCGGCCAGTGGGGAAAAAGCGGCTCAAAAAGTTGCCGACTCACTTTTCCATGCAGGCGACTCACACCATTCACCGCTCCGCTGCCCCGAATTGCTAGATAAGCCATGTTGAAAGGCTCCGACGAATCGTTGGGATTCTGGCGACCCAGAGCCAGCAAGTCGTGGACTGTAATGCCTAGCTTATCTTGGGCATAACCGCCGAGGTATTGCTCGATCAGTGCTGGATCGAAGCGGTCAAAGCCCGCCGCCACTGCCGTGTGGGTGGTGAACAGGTTTCCCGATCGCGTGGCAGACAGAGCCACGTCAAACGGCTGCGCGTTGGTTTGCATGAAGCTATGGGCACGTTCCAAAATGGCGAATGCCGCGTGGCCTTCATTGAGATGGCAGACTTCGGGTTGGATGTCGAGGGCAGTAAGCAACCGCCAGCCACCAATGCCAAGCAGCATTTCTTGCTTGAGGCGTAGTTCTGGGCCGCCGCCATACAGCTCACTGGTAATGCAGCGGTGGGCAGGAAAGTTCGCTGCATCATTGCTGTCTAGCAGGTAAAGTTTGACTCTGCCCACCTGCACTTGCCAGGCGCGTAGCCAAACTGAGTAACCCGGCAAGACGATCTCTAGCCGCAACCACTCGCCATTCGGATGGCGCAACGGCGAAATCGGCAACTGTCCAGGGTCGTTGTAGGGATAGAGGGCTTGCTGTGCGCCATCCTTATCAATCACCTGTCGGAAATAGCCCTGTTGGTAGAGCAACCCGACACCCACCACTGGCACGCCTAGGTCGCTGGCGGCTTTGAGCTGATCGCCAGCGACATTGCCGAGTCCGCCTGAGTAAATGGGCAACGCTTCACTCAGCATGAATTCCATGCTGAAATAGGCCACACAGCTCAAGGGAGAGTGCGGGTAGGTTTGCTGAAACCAAGCTGGTTCCGTCAATAGTTGCCGCCGAGTCTGAACTAGGTTATCCACTTGTTGGCGGAAATCTGGATCGGCTAACACGCGCTCAATGCGATCGCGCGAGACCGTCTGGAGGACAACCCAAGGGTTTTGGGTCATCTCCCAAAGCACAGGATCGAGCTGCCGCCAAACTGCATCGGTGGTATGATTCCACGACCAGCGCATATCCAAAGCTAGTTCGGCGAGGGAGTCGAAGCCCTCAATTTCTGTGGGTAGAAGGTTGTAAATGGGGTGACTCACCCGACGATTACTGCTCATGTTTTCTCCATGGGTTAGCGATCGGACAGACTCTCCAACTACGGCGGAGATATCATGTTCATCAGTGGTTAGGCCATTCCTCACAATGAATATACCGGAAGCCCCCGGCCCCAATTCTGGGGGAGTAAGAGATTCAGAAGCCCCCAAAATTGGGGGTTGGGGGCCTCCGGTAGGCTTATTCTTGGGAATCGCCTTAATTGCTGGTAGCTAGATGGTGTTCTAATGATTCAGGCTGGGTGCGATCGAGGATTTCTTGAGCATGGGTTGTGTCATCCATGGAGCCGTGGGCAATCAGGACAAACTTGTCGTTCGTAATCGCCGTTTCGTACCGCAAGATGCTGTCCTTGGGAATCCCCAGACCGTACAAACCTGCCCCAACCACACTCAGCCCGCCGACCAAGATCGCCCCTTCCAACGCCCCGACAATCCAACTGACCAATGGCCCCGCGACCAGAATTGGTCCCATACCGGGAATAAAAAAGAACGCGGAACCGAACAAAAAGCCCCACAGCCCGCCCCAGAAGGCACCAGCCTTACCCCATGCTTGCATCCGATCGCTAGTATTGTAGTAACCGACGATGTTCTCGTCAGTGTGATAGTCGCGTCCGACGATCGATAATTTCTTCATATCGAAGCCAGATTGCTGTAGTTCTTTGATAGCGCTTTCAGCATCTGTATGCGTTGGATAGATTGCCACAATGGCATTATCTTGGTTCATGGTGTTTTCCTTTTCCTTTTGTTGTAGATCGATCATGGTTTTGCCTCAAGAGTTATTTATTTCGGGAATCATTAGCTGTTTTTACGACTATGCCAGTCGTGGTGGCGGCTCCGAGCCAATTCTTGGCTTCTGTGGTGCTGCCAAAGTAGCCGTTACGATCGTTTGCGCTGCCTCAAGGATTTGGCGCAGATGCTCTGCTCCTTGGAAGCTCTCTGCATAGATCTTGTAAATCGGCTCAGTGCCTGACGGACGCGCAGCAAACCAACCGCTTTCAGTCACCACTTTTAACCCACCAATGGGAGCACCGTTACCCGGTGCATGGGTGAGAATCGTCTGGATTTTTTCGCCCGCCAGTTCGGTGAACGTTACTTGGGGCGGCGAGAGGTTTGCCAACCGTTTCTTTTCCTCAGAGGTAGCCGCTGCCTGAACGCGATCGTAGGCAGGTTCACCAAACTCGTGCGTGAGTTGCTGGTAGATTTCGCCGAGATCGCGATCCGTCCGCGCTGCGATTTCTGCTGCCAGCAAACAGGGAACAAAGCCGTCCTTGTCCGTTGTCCAGACGCTGCCATCTAGACGAGCAAACACCGAACCAGCACTCTCTTCGCCAGCAAAGCCTAGGGAGCCATCGAACAAGCCTTCCACGAACCACTTAAAGCCAACCGGCACCTCAAAGAGCTTCCGACCGAGCTTGACGGCAAGCCGATCGATCATCTGGCTGCTCACGATCGTTTTGCCGATCGCCATTGACTCATGCCATTGCGGTCTGTTTTGAAAAAGATAGAAAATCGCCGCACAGAGGTCATGATTAGGCGACAGCAAGCCTTCGCGCTTGGTCACAATCCCATGCCGATCGTAGTCGGTGTCGCAGGCAAAGGACAGATCAAAGCTATCCTTCATCTCAATCAGTCGTTGCATGGCATGGGGCGAAGAGGGGTCCATCCGAATCTGACCATCCCAATCCACTGTCATGAAACGAAAGGTGGGATCGATCGCTTCATTAACAACCGTCAGGTTCAAATCATAGCGCTCTGCAATCCTTGCCCAGTAATGGACACCAGCACCGCCAAGGGGATCGACACCGAGATGGATCTTGGCACTGCGAATACTGTCCAGGTCGATCGCATTGATCAGGTCATTAACGTAGGCGGTCACATAGTCGTGCCGATGCGTCGTGGCCGATCGCAGAGCCTGCTCGTAGGGAACACGTTTCACTCCCTGGAGTCGGGCTTCGAGCAGCCCATTTGCCGTCGCTTCAATCCAGTCAGTGATGCTGGTGTCGGCTGGTCCGCCACTGGGTGGGTTGTACTTGAAGCCACCGTCATGGGGTGGATTGTGGGAGGGCGTGATCACAATCCCATCGGCGAATCCGCTTTTTCGCTGACGGTTGTAGGTCAGGATCGCATGGGAAATTACTGGGGTTGGAGTGTATTCATCGCCTTCAGCAAGCATCACTTCGACTCCATTTGCCGCCAGCACCTCAAGCGCGGTGGCGCAAGCAGGAACGGAAAGCGCGTGCGTATCCACACCGAGATATAAAGGACCAGTAATTTTTTGTCGCGTGCGATAGAGACAAATCGCTTGGGTAATCGCGAGAATATGCCATTCGTTGAAAGCCAGTTTGAAGGACGAGCCACGATGCCCTGAGGTGCCGAACGCCACTCGTTGTCCTAGGACGGACGGGTCAGGAACCTCTGTGTAGTAGGCGGTAATGAGCCGTGGCACATCGACTAATATTTCCAGGGGCGCAGGCTTTCCAGCCAAGGGACTTATTTTCATGACTTTCCCTCTAAGTGTTCTGGAAGCTTTTGGGTTAAGGTTTCGATCAACTTGTCGAACGGATGGTTAAATTTATCGACACCTTCATCCTCAAGTTGCTGCGTTAGATGGTCGATATTAAGGCCCAATGCTGGCAGTTGCTCCAACACCCAACCCGCTACCGTGACATCTTGTTCGAGCGTTGCTTGCGGCTCTCCGCGATCGCGATAAACATTAAGAGTTTCCATTGGGATGGTGTCGATCGTGTCCGGTCCGATGAGGGACTCAACGTATTTCACGTCACTGTAATCTGGGTTCTTGGTGCTGGTGCTAGCCCAGAGCAGTCGTTGGACGCGAGCGCCCTGAGTAGCCAGATTCCTAAACCGATTACTACCGAATATTTCCTTGTAGATTTGATAAGCCATTTTTGCGCTGGCAATGGCAACCTGCCCATGAACTTTGTGGGCGAGGATTGCCTCCTTGTCACCTTGGGTAATGAGTTTTTCTAGCAGCGGATCTACCAACGCATCAATCCGACTGACAAAGAAACTAGCTACCGAGGCGATATGTTTCACGGGTTTTTCTTGGGCTATGCGCGATTCAATACCAGCGACATAAGCTTCTGCTACCTGCCGATAGCGAGGCAATCCGAACAGCAGCGTGACGTTAACGCTAATTCCCTCGTGGATGAGTTGCTCGATCGCAGGCAACCCTGCGGCTGTAGCAGGAACCTTAATTAAGACATTCGGTCGGTTCAGCGCGCTCCACAGCCGACGGGCTTCCTCGATGGTAGCAGTGGTGTTGTGGGCAAGGTGAGGATTGACCTCTAGGCTGACATAGCCATCTTTACCGTCGGTCCGATCGTAGAGAGTTCGGAATTCGTCGGCAGCACTCTGCACATCATTCTGGCTGATGGTTTCATAGATTATTTCCGCACTTTTGCCTTGAAGTGCCATGACCCGAATATCCTCGTCATAATCGTGGCTACCTGCGATCGCCTTCTCAAAAATGGATGGGTTTGAGGTCATCCCCCGTAAGCCATCCTCCACGATCGAACGCCGAAGTTCGCCGCCAACGATCAAATCGCGTCGGATGTAATCTAGCCAAATAGACTGACCAAGGGTTCCCAATTGTTTTAGAGGATTGTCTTTCATAATTGCGTCTCTTGTTTTTTCGATATTGCGATCTTGGAGAGGCAATCGTCTGCTCGAAGATGGATGGGTTTGAGGTCATCCCCCGTCTGCTATCCTTCACAATCAAACGCCGATTTCCGCCTTCTCAATAGCTGTACGAAATGAATTGCACTTCAAGGAACTGAGACTCTTAAATAGGGATTAGTTGGTATGAAAGCATTATCTACTTAAAAGATATTGGATGAATAGGTATGATCTTGGCATCTATTTCTCATCTTCATTGTTTGATTTGTTTGATTTGTTTGATATCTTGATTTTTATTAATATTAAAAATCAAGGATTCATAATCTAGGCAGGAAGTCGATTAAGAGTTAGCTTATTAATCACTGAAAACGTTGCTGGTTTAGCAGAAAGAGTCATGGCAAAGCGTAAGTTAGTTTTAGCTAAAGGTTTATTGTTCCTATTTCTGACTTTCCAGCATTGCCTTTGCTTGCAAAAGCTCTTGGTGTTTCGCCTCGTTAACCTGGGGATAGCTGAGGTTGAGTTCCTGCAACTGGGTATAAATAATCCCAGCTACGACAAGGCGAGTAAACCATTTATGATCTGCCGGGATTACATACCAGGGTGCTGATGCAGTGCTGGTGTGATTAAACATATCCTCATAGACAGCCATATAGTCATCCCAACGAGCGCGCTCTTTGGCATCATTTACAGAGAACTTCCAGTTTTTTTCAGGGCGATCGATCCGTTCCAAAAAGCGTTCTTTTTGCTCTTCTTTAGATACATTTAAGAAAAACTTGAGGATAATCGTCCCGTTCTCTACCAGATATTTCTCAAAGTTATTGATTTCTTCAAATCGCCGCCACCAAATATGCTTGTCGATTAAATGAGCCGGGAGTGGTCGCTGCTCCAGAATCTCTGGATGAACTCGTGTCACCAAGATTTCTTCATAATAAGAGCGATTAAAAATGCCAATCTGTCCGCGTTCTGGTAGAGCTTTGGAACATCGCTATAGGTAGTCATGATTCAACTCTTCTGTGGAGGGAGCCTTGAAGCTATGCACCTGGCAGCCTTGAGGATTGATACCCGACATCACATGCTTGATGGTACTGTCTTTCCCCGCAGCATCTATTGCCTGAAAATAATCAGTAAGGCATGGGTATTTTGAGCATAAAGCAGATCCTGATAGGCTGCTAAAGCCTCAATACCTTCCTTTAATTTACCTTTCGCTTTGGACTTTTTCAGATCGTGGTCTTTGTAATCTGGTTTATAGTCTTTGGCTAGAGAGATTTTCTGCCCTGGTGGCACAATAAAAGGACGAATCAAATCGTCAAGTTTTTCGATCGGAAAGGGGTTCAATGATGAATCATCGTGACTATGTTTATCGGTCATTCGTTTGATGCTCCAATAATTAAGGAAATGTCTAGAGATCGGCGAGGCTTCTACCTAATTGAGTTTGGAGATTGCTCAGGCGAACGCCGCTCAGATTGGGTATCACAAGCTGTGCAGATCCGTCAAAGCGTTCAACAGGGCCAAGCCCAATCGTCCCGACAATTTGCCAGATCGGTTAGATTACGGGTACATCATCGTAGCCCCCCTGTATTAAGGTCGCTGGCAGTGCTTGTGGATAGATTACCCTACACCCTCTGGTTTAACAGATCGACGTTTGTTTGGAATCCAACCTTTGACACATTCCTAGGCTTAATCGCCGACGATTCGTAAAGCTTTAAGTCGTTTTGATGCAAATCAACTAATTCAAACATTGAGATAGACATGGTTTCAATCATCTCTATGCAATCTTTAGGTTGATCAAGCGCATTGCCAAGACATCTCTGGAAGCAGTTTCACCATAATCGCATTGCGGATCCTAAATGATCACGTTGTTTGCAGCAAAACGGGTTCTAGTAGAACTTGATCTGGTAAAGGCAAGATTGTTGAGTGGCTCTGGCTCAGTGTCGGCACTGGGGAGGATAAAGATTTATCTAGTAAACAAGTGATGCGATCGCCAACCTGCCACAGTTCATCCACCAGTAGGATTTGCAACTGCTGCTCACGCTCGACCAGAAGCGGTAGCAAGCTGCCTGCGGCAATACAAGCTTGCAACTCAGACTGCTGGGAGGCAAAGTTTTCCGGCTGCAGCACAACCTCAACGAGTTGCACGTTGTTTGCACCAATAGACTGACTCCACCGATCGAGGGAAACCTGAGCAGCAAATGCAATCCGAACTCCCGTTGCAGCAAGGCTCAAATCATCTCCACTGTTTAATGGCGACTGAGATAACGTCGCAACGATATCTGGGCGAAATAATTCTAAAGCCCGTTGCGCCAAGATGCCGTTCAGTTCTGGATTGTTCGTTAGCACCAGAAAGGTGTTCAATGATGCGATCCCTTCTGCTTCCAGTTCCTCTAGATCTAAGTATTGGCTAATCACAGGAATATCATCTAACTGAACTGAATGAGTATCGTCAGCGTTGAGGTTAATCAATGCCACCGTTTCTCCTTTCTGTTGAAGTAACCGGGCTAGCAGGTGACTCAACTGAGTATTCCCCACGATCGCGGTTCTGACCTGTCTTGTCTGCAATCCTAGCCAACGGGCAACCAAGCCTGCGGTCAGTCCTTGAATCAATACTGTCATCAAGATAGTTAGAAAGACGAGCGCTTTTATTGCCTCACCCCCTACGATGCCTGCTTCTGTGAGGGAAAGTGCAAATAAAGATGCCATTGATGCGGCGACAATGCCACGGGGGGCAATCCAGGACAAAAAGAACTGCTGTTTCCAGCTAAAGCCCTGCTTCCAGGTCGATAGCAAAATATTGAGGGGGCGCACGATCAGCATTAGTGTCAGCACGGTCAGGACGCTTCCCCACCCTAAATCAAAGATGCTAGCGATCGACAAATCAGCCGCTAACAGAACAAACAGGACTGAATTTGCCAGAATCCCCAACTGTTCATTAAACTGTCGAATCAAGCGTTCTTCAGGAATGGCAGCCGCCCGTAGAATCATACCCATCAGCACCGCAACCAACAATCCTGATTCGCTTCGTAGGGCTTGTGCCAGACTGAAAGCGCCCCACACTGCCGCGAGTACGACGAGATTCTTCAATTCTTGCGGCAAAGATTTGGATTGTCTCAGCAACAAGCTCAGTAAGCCGCCTCCAACCAGTCCAATCGCGGTGCCAATCCCTAGCCTCAGCCCCAATCCTTTCAGCAGCAGCAAGGGGATTGCTGTTCCAACTAGAACCAGGGGTACCTCATGCCGACTCAACACAATCGTAAGGGTAATCACCGCCACGATCGCCCCAATTGGATCAATCAGAATCCCCTCGCCCTCTAAAAGCGTTGCGACCCGCTGTTCAACCCCAACCATCTTTAGCAACGGTGTCACGACCGTCGGGCCAGTGACAACCACTAAAGAAGCGTAGAGAGAGGCGATCGCCCAGGGAAACTCGTTTAACGTATGGGCCGCGATCGCCCCGCCAAGCAGCGTCATCAGTACCCCAACGGTAACGAGATTGCGGAGGCTAACTGAGACGCTGCTGAGATCGCGAATCTGTAAGTTGAGTCCACCCTCAAATAAAATTAGGGCGATCGCCAGAGAGACAATGACTTCTAAGCCGCTACCTAGCAACGATGGCTCCAGCAGACCTAAACCACTAGAGCCTAAACCAATCCCAGACAGCAGCAGCAGGATAATACTGGGGATCTGAAGCCATCGGCCTAGAACCTGAGCACCAATCCCAACCGCCACGGTTGTACTAATCAGAACCGTAATCGGCAAAGAATTTTCCATTCAAGTCAATTTGTTAATGTAAGCCGATCTTAAAGCGCTAGGGCGATCATAGCTGGGTTATGCTGATTTCGTCTTGAAGTTTTAAGGCATTACGGGATTTATTTGAGGCGAGACAATCAATGACCTTAGATAGAGGTTAATTCTAAGGACTGCAAATAGAATGCTCAGGAGAACTGAGATTGCTAAACGATGAATGCAGAAGTATCAACGCTCTTGGGCAAAATGCAAGCAATGCTGACTGGCTTTATCAGCTTGTTACCAAATCTGGTGTTAGCGTTGATTGTCTTTACTATTTTTTTCTTCGTTGCTAGAGCAATTAAGAAAATAGTCAGAAACCTGACGCGCGATCACCGTCAAGCTCGCAACCTGGGCATGGTGCTGGGGCGATTGGCACAAGGAGTAACCATTCTGGTGGGCTTGTTTATTGCGCTGTCGATCGTGATTCCCTCGCTGAAAGCTGGCGATCTGGTACAGCTACTCGGAATTAGTAGCGTTGCGATCGGCTTCGCGTTGCGAGATATTCTACAAAACTTTCTAGCGGGTATTTTGATTCTGTTAACTGAACCCTTTCAGATTGACGATCAAATCGTTTTCAAAAACTTTGAAGGCACTGTAGAAAACATTCAAACCCGCACCACAACGATTCAAACCTATGATGGGCGGCGGATTGTAATCCCAAATTCTGAGCTATTTATAAATTCCGTCACAGTCAATACTGCGTTTGAAAATCGCCGTCTAGAGTACGACATTGGCATTGGCTACGGAGATGATATTGATGAAGTGCGGCAGTTAATATTAGAAGCAATGCACGAAACAGATGGGCTGTTAGAAACGCCTGCTCCAGATGCGATCGTCGTCGATCTAGCAGGCAGCACTGTCAATATTCGCGCCCGCTAGTGGGTGGCACCGCCGCGTCGTGCCGATGTGCTAGATCTACAGGATAGCGTTTTAACCAACATCAAAAAAACGCTGACAGTAAATGGCATTGATCTGCCGTTCCCGACACAGCAAATTCTGTTTCACGACCAGACCGAAGCCACGGATGGCGATCGCGCTCATCAGCGCGAAGGTTGGCCCGCTGGCAAGGGCGACGTGCCGCAGTCACGCAGCAGCAGTAGTTCACTGAAGCGACTTGCCGAGATCAAGGCTCAGAGAAACAGGGATTCAGCAGGTAGAGCAGCACATGATGCAGCAGTAGAGGAATAGCATGGGAACCAAGTTTAGCAAGCTGTTAGATTCGCTGCACTCTATCTTTTGGTTCATTCCAAGTTTGATGGTGGTATTGGCGATCTTGCTCTCGTTCTTGACGATTCATCTTGACCAAAGCTCAAAAACAGATGTGATTGGGAAATTGGGCTGGGCTTATTCACTCGGTCCAAGTGGGTCACGCGCCATTCTTTCTGCCATCGCAGGTTCAATGATGAGTGTTGCTACGACTGCCTTTTCCATCACGATCGTTGCGCTTCAGCTTGCCTCTTCGCAGTTTGGCCCGCGTCTGCTGCGTAACTTCATGCAAGATACTGGCAACCAAATTGTACTAGGAACCTTTATCTCCACCTTTGTTTATAGCCTAATGGTGCTGCGAACGATCAATGGCGTTGCAGAGAATGAGTTTGTGCCACATATTGCCGTCACCTGCGGAATTGGTTTAGCGATCGCCAGCATTGGCATTTTAATCCACTTTATTCACCATTCCGCTACCTCTATTCAGGTTGATCATGTCATTTCTAAAGTGGGAGGTGAGCTAGATGAAGTGATCGATCGGCTCTTTCTCAAACAGATAGGACGTGGTGCATCAAAGCATCGGCATGACAATCCAATATCTGACGTTCCAGCCGATTTCGATCGCGATGCCTGCCCGATTCAAGCAACGAGCAGCAACTATGTTCAGGGCATTGATACAGACCAGCTAATGAAGATTGCGACAGAAGGAAATTTTCTGCTGTGGCTTCAGCATCGCCCCGGAGATTTTATCAATACTGGTAGACGTGGCTGAAGCGTTGGCTGCGATGAAGCACTATTATGGCACTAAATCCCTCTCCCTGGGGAGAGGGTCTTTGAATCTTGCTCCCTTCTCCCCAAGGAGAAGGGTTGGGGATGAGGGTCTTCTATTTAATTTCATCCAGCTACTTAACAGAAGGAGAGGAGATGCCCTTTGCAACCAGACTTATGCTTGCTACCATTTGGAGAAAATGATGAAACGTATATTTTCGATCTTGTTAACCACAGTGCTAGCCAATACGGTTGGTGTGTTGCCGATCTTGCCAGCGATCGCTGAGTCCAAATATTGCAACGATCCGGGTCCGATCCCAGCGGCTGAAACTACCAGAGAATTGGAGCTACCCCAGTTTGGCGTGACGCTCGCGATCCCCTCCAACTTCAGATCAATTCTTCGCAATAATGGCGCAGTTGAAATTGTCAATCCTGGAACTTATCAAGTTCTCACCTGTGTTGCTCAAGGGGGTCAAGCGCTAGGGCGGGGATATGCTTCGATTATTGTCCGATCAATTGACAATACCGACAAGCTCGATTTGCAGCAGTTTATTGCACAAAATAGCCGACTACAAAGACGCATTTCACCTTATGCTTTGGGCGATCAGCAAGGATATTTAGTGGAATCGCGTTCAGATAGCAGCGCTCAATTCTGGATCAGCCCAGCAGACGTTCCAGACGTTGTTGTGATCTCGGCAGGCTGTGACTGTAGAGGGATGCGCGATCGATTAGTTTCGATTCTAGATCGGTCTAGCCTATTAACCTCTAGATAAGCAGACAGCAAGTTTCTACAATCAACCTTGACAAGTGGGTAGTCAGCGCGATCGCCTGCTGATGTGGATGCGATCGGCGGGGAAACTGAATAATGTCCAAATACATTCTTGTATCTCCAGAAGAAATCTACCCGCCTTACCTGACTCGGACGCCACTGATCCGGCACGTTGTTCGGGAGATGGATGCTGCAACCTATCAAATAGCGATGTTTCGATTCATTTGGGATCCCGAAGAGCTAGGGACAGACCCAAAGTGGCAGCAACCGATCAATAAGCTTCTGTTGGCCAATAATCGGATGGTCTTGAGTGAATTCATTAAAAAACGCTTTGACAGATCTTTTAAAGAACGACCAATCCTTCAAGACTTAAACATCAAATTCAAGCGATCGGCGTCAGCTGCATTCAAACAGTACGTCAAAGCTCAAACAACCATGTGGCTTGCTGTATGGGTCGTTCTATCTGAACTTCAAAACCGTGGCTCTCTGCACCCAGCTTCCATTTTAGAAGCACTGTTAAGCGAGTCTAGCGGGTTTTTGAACCCGATGTTTCAGCATCATTCTATTGACGGTAAGGATGGCGCGACAAATATCATCGCTAAACTGCAATCCGAGAATTCTCGGTTGCGAAACTATGATTCGCCTGAGTCCAATCCATTCGACGCCACACGCTATCCAATAACTTCTTCGTTCGTGAATGCAGCTATTTCGCTGACTAATACGGAATTGCGGTCGTCTTTCGGGGCGACCGAGGATTGGAACACGCAGCGGAACACGCACATTAAGACCAT
>ENA-OFCI01000441-OFCI01000441.1-metagenomes-genome-assembly--contig:-NODE-441-length-25344-cov-3.287556_pt1 | contig 25344 bp, 21 predicted proteins | sample MGYA00153391_OFCI01 | MGnify analysis MGYA00153391
ACTTTCAAGCCTTTTTTTACCATGTCAGAATAAACTTGTTCGCCTAATAACATGGGCAACCACATACCTTCATCGGCTTTGGCTAAGGGTTTAAATAAAAAAGTACAGGTAATAATTAAGAGTATTGTTTTTTTCATAAATGTTTAGTTTTTTATAAATCGAGCACTAAAATAAAATAAAAAATGAAACCAACTTCATTTTTTAGATAAATGCGCATTTAAGCTGTTTAGTGGGGTAATTTTGAGGATAAACACCAAAAATAAACAACCTATCTATCTAACCAATTTAAACATTTGGAAATTAATCTAAACGTAAAGTTGAAGAACCAATGATAACGCCATCGCAACTAATTTCAATAATATAATTACCAGAAACTAAATCACCTTGACCTTCGCAATAGGTTACGCCACTAATCTCTGCATTAGAATAATTAAGTGTTTCTTTTCCTGCAAAATAACCTGATGATTTATTAAATGTAAATTTATAATTATCATCATAGTTCTTTGCCATCTCTTTACCATCGGGTGTTACGATACGCACATAAACTATTTTCTCTCCAGCTTTAGCAATTTTATTTTCACCTAAAGAAAAAGATACTTTAATTTTTTGAGTACGGGATGCTTTAGTTGTTTCGCTTTCTTTTTTACCACCACTCTTAAATTTAACACCTTTTGCCACCACGTTGAAACAGGTTAAAATAGAACCTTTTTGAATGGTTGCCTGTAAATCTTCTTTATCTTTATTTAAACCAGTAATTTTACCTTTTTCGGTATCTAATTCTTTTAACACATTTTCTTTTTCTACGATAAGTGTTTTATTAAGTGTCCCTAATGAGTCAATTGATCTCACATAGCCTCTCATAATTTGACGCAATGTTTCTGACTCTTTTTTTAATTTCGAAATGATATATGCGTCACCTTTATGTTTTTCGGCATCATCGAGTAATTGAGCAATTTCGGCTTTTTTAGCTTCTATTTCTGCTTGTAAGGTTTTGTCGCTTGTTTGTAAATTGCCATAATCTTTTTGTAGTTGAAGGAGTTCTTCTTTTACATTATCACGCTCCACAATCACTTGTTCTTTGATTATAATCTCAGAAACGGCTTTATTTTTTTCTTGCCAATACATCTAAAACGTCACAGAGTTTGCCACAACTAATAAACCTATTACTATCCATAACAAGCCTCCTTTTTTACGATTGTCTTCTGATGTTTGTTCTTCCATAGCTTTATTTATTCATCCAAAAATAACATAAAAATATGGATGAGAAACAATAGTTTTTCAAAAATGCAATGTTTATAGTTTATTGTGAGTTTTTAAGAAAAAGCACCAACTTTTTTTTCAGAATTAGCCTTAGAATTGGCACTAAAACAGGAATGCTATTAAGCTCAATTATTCAATAATCACTTTTTCATTCAACTGATTGGCTGTAATCCAAGCATCCAATGCTATTTTGAAAGCATCTTTTTCTTGCATCATATCGGTTCGCATAGTTATGGCTTTGTTCTTATAATTTACAAAATAAGTTAAGCCGTGTCTTGCTTCTATTTTTGCTATTTCAGAAGCACGCATGGTATTTAATTTATTGGTAGAAATAATTAACATATCTCCTTCTAAAGCCACATAACATAAATGTTTAACATAGCGCCATATCGTTACAATGATTTCCGTAAAAGCGATTAAAAAACATAAAAAAGCCATGTATTTAATAATGCTATCCGAATAATATAATACAACACCACAACAAGCAAAAGAGATGATTTTAATAAAGCGTTTTGCAAAAAAACCATCCGTAAAATAAACAAATTTTACGGTTTCTTTTTTAATACTCGATATTTTAAAAGCTTCTAAACAGGCTGCAAATACATATAATGCGCCTACTCCTGAAAAAATGTATTGTACTTCTTTAAAGCCTATATTTTTCGTGAAAATAAATAGTAAACTAATCGTAATAAGAATTAGTAAAATAATATTTTTAAATAAAATGGAGAAAAGAGAAGTCATAGCGTGTAGATAAATGTTATAAAAAAAGCCCGTTTTAAATAAAACGGGCTTTTGAAGTTATTGTTTAGAAATCAAATTTACCTCTATGGTCTTCAATGGTTGCTTTATCTTTTAAAGCTTCGTACAATTCGTAATCAACACGGCTTGCATTAGCTTGCTCCACTTCTTTTTGTTTTGCTTTAAAATCTTTCGGTAATGGCATTTCATTTACACTAGTTACACAAACTATAAACACACCATTATCACCTTTAATCGCTTTACTGGTAGTATTTGCTTTCATAGAAGTGGCAGTTCCTATTAACGCATCTTCACGACCAATAGCTGCTACATTATAAGACGAGAACGTTAAGTTGTCTGCTTTTTCAGGCATTAAGCCCATTTTTGCAGCAATATCTTCAGCTGTTTTAGCAGCTCCTGCTTTCGTATTAAATTCAGTAATGAATGTTTCCGCTTTTTTATCACGAATTGCTTTTGCTTTTGCATCTTCTTTGACCTCTTCTAATGGCGCAACACCTCTTTCTTTAACAGAAACTAAGTTAGCTACAATAAAACGATCTTTAAATTCAAATACCGGAGAAATTTCACCTTTTTTAGATTTATAGATCCAACGAATTAATTCTTTTGGGTTTTCTAAACCAGCAATTGTTTTTTCGTTTTCTTTGATATTATCGGCAATACGTTTATTTAATTTTTGAGATTCTACACTTTTATTAAATAAATCAGTTGTTTGGTTTTGACCAGCAAAATCGCTTGCTTGCTTGAAATAATCTTGAGTTGTTTCGCTGCTTGGTGCAATTAATTTAGAAATTTGAGCTACTTTATATGAGTTATGGCGTGTTTTAGAAACACCCAATACTTCAATAATATGAAAACCAAATTGAGTTGGAACAATACTAATGTTTCCGACAGTTCCTTCTAAACCTGCACTTTTGAAAGCTTCTACAAAACCTTTGTTTTCATCAAACCAACCATAATCACCACCATTATTAAGAGAGCCACCATCATCAGATACGGTTTTAACTAACGTATCAAAGCTCACTTGTTTTGCTTTTAATAACACTAATAAACTATCAGCCATACGCCTTGCAGCCTCTGGCGTGCGCTGTTTTTGAGATCTTTGGCTTTGTAAACCAATTAAAATATGACGTACTTTAGCTGAATCCGCTATTGATTTTACATCTACTAATTTATAAATTTTAATAAAAGTACCTTCAGTATAAGGACCGTATACTGTGCCTTTAGGAGCACCGAAAACAGTAGAGTCGGAAATAATCATATTCTTTTTAGAGAAGTTAGAAATAACTACTTGCTCTCCATCACTTTCTTGTGCAATATAACTTGAATCTTCTTTTGCGCTTTTTGTTTTTTAAGTTCTCCTTCAATTTCTGGCGTTGCGTCAGCAATGGATTTTGCTCGCTCTGGACGAATGTCGGTGAGCCGAATAATGTGATATCCAAAATCAGATTTAACTGGACCGACGATGTCATCTTTGTTTGCTTTAAATACGGCTTGATCAAACGCCGGCACCATAGCGCCACGTCCAAAGAAACCAAGGTCGCCGCCATTTATGGCAGAACCTGGATCCTGCGAATTTTTCTTGGCCAGGTCAGCGAACTCTTTCGGGTTCTTTTTGACTTGCGCATACAACGCATCCGCTTTTTCCTTGGCGGCATTTTTCTCTTCGTCTTTTGCCGTTGCTGCTACCGAAATCAGAATGTGGCTTGCTTTACGCTCTTCTTTTTGCACATAGCGCGCTGCATTTGCATCATAAAAAGCCTTAATCTCTTCAGCGCCAAGTTGAATCTGTGGTGCCAATGCTTCAACCGAAAGTTCAACATATTCCGCACGTACCTGAGCTGGAACCGTAAATTCTGTCTGATGCGACTCATAGAATGTTTTGACTTGCTCCGGCGTTATTTTGACCTCTGCAGTAAAACGATCTGGCGCTATGGTGGCAACTGCTATTTCTCGCGATTGCTCTGCCGCCCTTAAATACTGGCGGGCGCTAACACTGCCTGAAAATGCAGTGCTCGCAATGCTTTCAACAAACTGTTGACGCTCCATGTCCTTGCGCAGTAAACCTTCAAAACGCGCAGCAGTATAGCCTTGTGATTTCAAAAAAGTATCGTAACGCGCGCTGGAAAATTGACCGCTTTCCTGAAATGAAGGCTCGTTACTGATGCGATCACGCAATGCCACATCGCTGACTGTGAGTTCACCTGCCTGCATGGCTGCCGTGAGAAGACGCTGATCAATGAGCTGATCAAGAATGGACTTCCGCATTTCAGGGGTATCCATAATTGAAGCATCAATGCCGCCACCAAATTGTTGACGGAATTGATCGAGCTGATTGCGTACTGCGTCACTGAATTCCTGGGAGCTGATTTTTTCATCGCCCACCTTGGCGATCGAATCCTGCCCAGGCGTAGAGCGTATGTAAGATTCGACGCCCCACAATGCGAAAGGAACTGTAATCAGTGCCAGAACAACTTTGGCAACCCAGGTCTTGGCGGCAATACGGATAGATTCAAGCATGTGTGAGTCGCTTATGAAATGGTGTGTATCAAGTCAAATTAATATCAGAAGACGTATCGTCAGGCTGATATCAACGTTGACATAAAAAGGGGCGAACTTAACAAATAAGTTCGCCCCTTAGGTTGGCGGAGTGGACGGGACTCGAACCCGCGACCCCCGGCGTGACAGGCCGGTATTCTAACCAACTGAACTACCACTCCAACATATAGGAAGTACTGCCTATAAATCAATTCTAATTAACAATGTGTTGCTCGGATCTGCTGGTGGGTGCTGAGGGGCTCGAACCCCCGACATTCGCCTTGTAAGGGCGACGCTCTACCAGCTGAGCTAAGCACCCGAAGCCTGCTAGTTTAGCGCATCCTTTAATGCTTTACCAGCTCTGAATTTAGGAACTTTTGCGGCCTTGATCTTGATCGCCACTCCGGTGCGCGGATTACGGCCTGCACGGGCTGCTCGTTTGCCCACGAAAAAGGTGCCAAAGCCGACCAGCGTAACCATGTTGCCCTTTTTTAGCGATTGTCGAACTGCTACTATCATTCCATCCAACGCACGTCCTGCTGCAGCCTTGGAAATGTCCGCTGACTTGGCAACGGCGTCGATCAATTCGGTTTTGTTCACGTGGAGCCCCTTTGGGTGATTAAAGATTTGATAATAAATTTATGGTGATTGCGTTTAAAAAAAACGTGTGCATTTTAAAAAACGTAGGATATTAATGCAGCGATATAGAGCAGAGATGTTTAATTCAGTGTCTAAGAAAGAATTGGAATCATCATGCTATAGAACCAATGCACGGCCCCATAAAGCCGCTGCATTACATTCTTAACAAAGCCTTAATTTTATCCAACCGATACTTTATTTTATAGCAATTTGCGAAACTGCGCGTCAAGTTAATGGTGAATTTTTGCAATCAACTGGTATGAGAATAAAACAAAAGCCCCGCGATCAAGGTATCGCGAGGCTGGTGTTGATTTTGGTTATTGACTGACAACCAGATATTCAGACCATATCAAATTAATGCTTGGTAATTGTAGGCGCTTCTACTTTCGGCGCGGTTCCTGCGACTGCAGGTACATCAACATTTTCCACAATCGGCACCGGCTTTCTTTCCAGCGCCAGCTCAAGTACTTTATCAATCCAGCGCACCGGGATGATGGTCAAATCCTTGGTGATTTCAACCGGAATTTCGACGAGGTCTTTCTGATTTTCAGCCGGTATCAAAACAGTTTTGATGCCGCCTCGCGCTGCCGCCAACAGTTTTTCTTTCAATCCGCCAATAGGCAGAACTTCGCCGCGCAACGTAATCTCTCCGGTCATGGCCACGTCGCATCGCACGGGAATACCGCTCAGTACCGAAACCAGCGCCGTGGTTACGGCAATACCTGCGCTGGGGCCATCCTTGGGTGTTGCACCCTCCGGAAAATGAATATGCAAATCATTTTTTTCGTAAAAATCTTCCGGAATCCCCAGCACCTTCGCGCGTGAACGTACAACCGAAATGGCGGCTTTGATTGACTCTTGCATTACATCGCCCAATTTGCCGGTGGTGTCTACTTTGCCTTTGCCAGGCAATTTTACGGCCTCTACTGTCAGCAGCTCTCCGCCGACTTCAGTCCATGCCAGACCAGTCACTTGTCCTACCTGATTGGTTTTTTCAGCGATACCGTAACTATACCGGCGCACACCTAAATACTTGTCGAGACTCTTGGCTGTAACTTGTACCTTGCCTTCTTTCTTTTTGGTCATTTGTGCCTTGACCACTTTGCGGCAAATACGCGCAATCTCACGATCCATACCGCGCACACCAGCTTCGCGGGTGTAGTACCTGGTAATGTCACGCAAAGCCGCATCCGCAACGGTTAACTCTTCAATCTTCACACCGTTTGATTTCATTTGCTTCGGCAATAAATACTGCCGCGCAATATGCACTTTTTCATCTTCGGTATAACCGGCCAGGCGAATCACTTCCATCCGGTCTAGTAGTGCCGCCGGAATATTGAATGAATTCGAGGTCGCGACGAACATCACATCCGATAAATCAAAGTCTACTTCTACGTAGTGATCCTGGAATGTGTGATTTTGTTCAGGATCCAATACCTCAAGCAACGCGCTTGCAGGATCACCCCGAAAATCCATGCCCATCTTATCAACTTCATCGAGCAGAAATAGCGGATTACGCACGCCGACTTTGCTCATATTTTGCAAAATTTTGCCTGGCATGGAACCGATATAAGTACGACGATGCCCACGAATCTCAGCTTCATCGCGCACACCACCCAATGACATACGAATAAATTTTCGGTTGGTAGCTTTAGCGATCGATTGGCCAAGCGAAGTTTTGCCAACACCCGGCGGGCCGACCAGACAAAGAATGGGCGCTTTAAGCTTATCCACTCGCGACTGCACAGCCAAATATTCAACGATGCGTTCTTTTACTTTTTCCAGGCCATAATGGTCAGCATCGAGCACTTTTTCTGCATTCGTCAGATCCGTATTCACCTTGGTTTTTTTCTTCCAGGGCAACCCCACAACGGTATCAATATAGTTTCGTACTACGGTTGCCTCAGCCGACATGGGCGACATGAGCTTGAGCTTTTTGAGCTCGGCTTCAGCCTTGACGCGTGCTTCCTTGGGCATATGGGCACCCTTGATTTTTTTCTCAAGCTCGTCAATATCCGCGCCCTCCTCGGTCTCGCCGAGCTCTTTTTGGATCGCTTTGACCTGCTCATTCAAATAATATTCGCGCTGCGATTTTTCCATCTGGCGCTTGACGCGGCCGCGAATACGTTTTTCAACCTGAAGAATATCAATCTCAGTCTCGAGCAATCCCAGCAATTGCTCAAGGCGCGATGGAACATCAAAATTTTCGAGGATTTGCTGCTTCTGCTCTAGCTTTAACGGCAAATGCGCAGCGATAGTGTCAGAGAGACGGCTTGCATTATCAATGCCGGATAATGAGGTCAGCACTTCAGGCGGGATTTTTTTGTTGAGCTTTACGTACTGGTCAAACTGTGCAAACAGACTTCTGCGCATAGCTTCAACTTCGTTATTGTCTGTTTCAGCTTGTGGTACCGGCGTCACTTCAGCTTCGTAATTTTCTTTCACATCCAGCACATGATTTATACGGGCGCGATGAATACCTTCAACCAAAACTTTTACCGTTCCATCAGGCAATTTCAACATTTGTAAAATACTGGCAATAGAACCCACACTGTATAAATCTTCCGGATTGGGGTCGTCATTGGCGGCTGATTTCTGTGCAATCAAAACCACATTTTTACCCTCTTCCATCGCAGCTTCAAGCGCCTTGATCGATTTGGGACGGCCCACAAACAGCGGTATAACCATATGCGGAAACACCACAACATCGCGCAGTGGCAGTAGCGGCAGAATGGTGGTCGAAAGGTCGTCGGTTGAGAGCGTCATGATCTCGCCTTTATGGGTCTATTGAATGGGTGTTAAATATTGATTCGATGCCCAGTAAGCATGGCATCGTGATCAATGTGCAACAAAAAATAAATGGGGTTGCCAATGGTAAAGTCAAGTGGCGCTGTGGCCCCTGATGCTCACTGGATAATTTCTCAGCGCACAACCCGGACTTTAATTTAAAGAATTCCAAGATTACCCCGGACGCCTGGGCAAAAGAAAGGCGGTCGGTAGACGGCACGGGATACAGATAAAGAGCGTCTGCTGCAGGCTCAGGATCAGTTTTGCGCACCAGCCACCTTGGGTTGGTCGGCATACATCAAAAGCGGTTTTTGACCTGCCAGAATGGTGTTTTCATCAACCAGCGCTTTCTCAACATTTGACAGCGATGGCAACTCAAACATGACCTCCAGCAGTGCATGCTCAATGATTGAGCGTAAACCGCGTGCGCCCGTCTTGCGCTCAAGTGCACGCTTGGCGATGGCACCCAATGCACCATCCCTGAACTCGAGCTCAACACCTTCCATTGCAAACAGTTTTTGATACTGCTTGGTCAAAGCATTTTTAGGCTCTGTCAAAATTCGCACCAAAGCCTTGACATCAAGCTCTTCCAGGGTTGCAACAACCGGCAAACGACCCACAAATTCGGGAATCAAACCGTATTTAATCAAATCTTCCGGCTCAACATCACGCAATAAAGCGTTGGTCGCGTTGCGATCCTGTTCGCTGCGTACATCGGCACCAAAACCAATACCGGTCTTAGCCGTACGATTCTGGATTACTTTCTCCAACCCGCCGAATGCACCGCCACATATAAACAACATATTGGAGGTGTCAATCTGAACAAATTCCTGATTCGGGTGTTTGCGTCCACCCTGTGGTGGCACTGAAGCAATCGTGCCTTCAATCAGTTTCAACAAAGCTTGCTGAACGCCCTCGCCGCTTACGTCGCGCGTAATAGAAGGATTGTCTGATTTGCGTGAAATTTTATCAATCTCGTCGATGTAAACAATTCCGCGTTGCGCTTTTTCGACATCGTAATCACATTTCTGCAGCAGCTTTTGAATGATGTTTTCAACATCTTCACCAACATATCCGGCTTCAGTCAGTGTAGTTGCGTCAGCAATCACAAAGGGCACATTCAACAAACGTGCTAACGTCTGAGCCAGCAATGTTTTACCTGAGCCGGTTGGGCCGATTAATAAAATATTGGACTTGGCAAGTTCAACTTCGCCATCTTTAGCGCCGACTTTAAGGCGCTTGTAATGGTTGTATACCGCGACCGCGAGAATTTTTTTGGCTTGAACCTGGTCGATTACATATTGATCAAGAATATCGCAAATTTCCTGCGGTGTAGGCAGGTCGTTTTTACTGGCTTTGGTGTTTGGATCCGCTTGCGCTTCTTCGCGAATGATGTCGTTGCAAAGATCGATGCATTCATCGCAAATAAATACGGATGGACCGGCAATAAGCTTACGAACCTCATGCTGGCTTTTGCCGCAAAAGGAACAATACAGCAACTTTTCGCCTACTTTCTCACTCATTACCGACCTCAATTGAACCCGAATAGCATACTGTAGCCATTACCATGCCACTAACCCGATAATGTCTTCAGTACGCCATCAAATGCTGCGCAACATAGCGCCTAGCTACATAAACGTGATCACGAAAAATTTCAAACCTGACTGCGGTTTTCCAAAACTTTATCGATAATACCGTATTTCATCGCGTCTTCTGCGGACAGGAAATTATCGCGATCCGTATCACGTTCAATGACTTCAATTGACTTGCCGGTGTGCTTGGCCATGATCTCGTTGAGGCGCTGTTTTAGGAACAAAGCTTCACGGGCATGAATCTCGATATCGGATGCCTGACCGCGAAAACCGCCTGACAGTTGATGAATCATGACACGTGCATTGGGTAACGAGACACGCTTACCTTTTTGCCCCGCACAAAGCAAAAACGCACCCATGCTCGCCGCAAAGCCGGTACACATGGTAGAGACATCAGATTTAATAAACTGCATCGTGTCGTAAATCGCTAAACCTGCCGTAACCGAGCCGCCTGGTGAATTAATGTACAAAGCAACATCTTTATCCGGATTTTCACTTTCCAAAAACAGGAATTGCGCAACAATCACATTTGCCATCATGTCGTTAACTTCACCGACTAAAAATACCACGCGGTCTTTTAACAAACGCGAGTAAATATCGAACGCTCGTTCGCCACGGCCTGATTGCTCGATGACCATCGGCACATAGCCTAAGCCCGTGGTGGGTTGATAACCGATTGCGGCATAGTCGTCACGATGGCCGGGCGCCATGCCGGTCAGGTCATAAGCGCGGGATTGATAATCGTAAAAATTTTTCATTAGCGTTTGATCTCCATGATCTCATCAAAGGTTTTGGTCACAGTCGTGACATCCATGGATTTAGCCGCCCATTCCACCACGTTATCTTCGAGAACCATGCCTTCGACTTCCTGCAAACGCTGTGCATCGCTGTAATACCAGCGAACCATTTGCTGCGGGTCTTCAAAACTTTCAGCATGCTCTTCAACAACAGTGCGAATCTGCTCCGGCTTAGCTTTAAGTTCGTTTTTCTTGACCACTTCATTCAAGATGAGGCCCAGCTTTACGCGCTGTTCAGCGCGTTCAATGAACAATTCGGCAGGCAATTGCAGATCTTTGGTGGTCATACCGCGAGCTTGCAGGTCTTGTACAGCCTGATCCTGCAAACGACCAATTTCAGCATCCACCAAAGAACGCGGCAAATCCAGTTCCGCAACGGCCATTAAAGCAGCCATCACTTGATCCTTAGTTTTGGTCTGAATGCGCTTTTTCAACTCGCGTTCAAGATTGGATTTGATTTCTTCACGCATTTTCGTGATGTCGCCGTCGACCACACCTAACGATTTTGCAAAAGCCGCGTCGATTTCAGGTAGCTTAGGGGCGTTAACGACTTTTACAGTGACCGTAAATTGCACGGTCTTGTTGGCTAATTCAGCCTGATAATCGGGCGGGAAGGTCAAATCAAAAGTTTTGGTTTCTTCACCCTTCATGCCCATCAAAGCATCTTCAAAAGAGGGCAGCATGCGGCCTTCGCCGAGCACCACACCAAAGTTTTGCGCGTCACCCCCTTTGAAGGGCTCACCGTTTAATTTACCGACAAAATCCACCACTAGGAAATCGCTTGTCTGCGCAACGCGATCGGTTTTGTCATAGGTGGCGCGCTGTTTGCGCAGCGTTTCAAGCGTATTGTCGATCTCGGCGTCGCCGACCGTAGCCACAGGCTTTTCCAGTTTTTTACCGTCGAGTGAAGACATTTTCACTTCAGGATAAATTTCGAAGCTGGCTGTAAATTCAAATTTATCCGCTGCGTCACCCGTAGTGGCAGGTGCGAAGCGCGGATAGCCAGCCACACGCAGGCTTTGTTTTTGCACCTCGTCCGCAAAGGTTTTTTGTACGGCATCCGACATGACTTCTTGGCGAACCTGGAACCCGTATTGATTGGCAACGATATTGAAAGGCACCTTGCCTGGACGGAAACCTGGCATTTTTGCAGTACGAGCAATGCGCTTCAGGCGCGAGTTAATTTCAGACTCGACATCAACAGCGGGCAGTGAGAGCGTCAAATTGCGTTCGAGATTGTTGGTGCTGGCCTGTGCTTGCATGGTTGTTTCCTGTTCATGATTCGTCATACGTTATTTGTAAGGTGTGTTGGTGCTGAGCTGGTGCGGAGTCGGCAGTAGATTTTGTATTCGGATACGTCATCACTAACTAGAAGCGCTCAGCGTGCCGGTCACAGGGACTGGCACGCTTCAAATTAGCGCTAATAAAATGGTGCGAGAGAAGGGACTCGAACCCCCACGCCTTACGGCGCTGGAACCTAAATCCAGTGCGTCTACCAATTCCGCCACACTCGCTCAATTTTGATTTTACCGTAAACAGCCTTCCTCCGCTTATGGGCGCATCACTTTTTTATTGCTCTGCGCGCAAAAAAGTCGTTGATTTCACACATATAATCTTCGGCCTTGCTACTCCAATACTGCTTTAATGAAGGCTTCGTATCTTTCTTAAAACAGTTCCCGAGCCACTTTCTGAACTATTATCCGGCTGCTAGTTTTTCCAAAGCCTAACTCTGAAATACGCCTGCCGTGCCTGTTAATCATTACGAAAATTTTCCCGTTGCATCGTGGCTACTGCCGCCCCAACTACGGCATCCCATCGAAGTGATTTATGCATTTGCACGCTCGGCAGACGATTTTGCAGATGAAGGTAATTTAGAGCCTTCTGAGCGCATTGCATTGCTCAACGGTTATAGTCATGAGCTAAATTTGATTTCAATTAAATCTGAATCAGAAAGCCCTCTTTTTAATGCGTTGGATGAGGTGATTCGTAGACATGCTTTACCGATCAGCCTGTTTCATGATTTACTCGATGCGTTTAAACAGGACGTGACGAAAACCCGTTATGCGAATTTTGCGGAGCTTATGGATTATTGCCGTCGCTCGGCGGATCCGATAGGTCGCTTGTTGCTGCATTTGAATCATGCAGCCACACCGCAAAATTACTTGATGAGTGACGCCATTTGCACAGCACTTCAGCTCATCAATCATTGGCAGGATGTCGCGATTGACTGGCAAAAAAATGATGGCGGCCGGGTTTATTTGCCGCAGGATGAACTGCGGCAATTTGGTCTAAGCGATGAAAATATAGCCCATAAAGATGTTAGCGCCGCATGGCAAAAAATGATGCGTTTCCAATGTGAACGTGCTCGCGAACTGTTGCACTCCGGTTGGCCGCTGGGTCGCATATTGCCCGGCCGCATGGGCGCTGAGCTTCGCGTAATCATGGCGGGCGGTGAACGAATTCTCGATAAAATTGATGCGGTAAACGGCGATGTATTTTTTCATCGGCCTAAAATGAACAAGTGGGATTGGCTTCGGGTTGCGCCGATCGCCATCATTTCAATGTGAATGCAAATTACTTATGTTTTTAAGCAGCATGTGCTTTAAAAATTATCCATGACCCCCGATCAATACTGCCGGATTATAAAATGCGCAAAGCGTGCGCTTTAAAACCCAAGCGCACTCTTTGTTTTGGCTTTAAAAATTATCCATGACCCCCGATCAATACTGCCAAAACAAAGCGGCTCAATCCGGTTCAAGCTTTTATTACAGCTTTCGATTTTTGCCGTCCGAGCGTCGTCGCGCCATTACCGCGCTGTATGCTTATTGCCGCGAGGTGGACGATATTGCTGACGAGGTCGAGGATGTTAATGTGGCGCGCGCCAAACTCGGCTGGTGGCGGGCCGAAGTGGCCAATTTATTTGCAGGCCATCCGACCCATCCCGTGACTAAAGCGCTGCAGCCGGCAATTTTTCAATTTGGCGTTGATGAGTCGCGGCTGAACGAGATCATTGACGGCATGGAGATGGATTTATCGCGCCGCCGCTATCAGGATTTTGCTTCACTCAAACTTTACTGTCATCGCGTTGCCGGTGTGGTTGGCCAATTGTCGGCGAGCATTTTTGGATTTTCAAATCCTCTGACGCTCGTCTACGCTGAAAATTTGGGGCTTGCGTTTCAAATGACCAATATCATTCGCGATGTCGGCGAGGACGCGCGGCGTGATCGCATTTATTTACCGCAGGAAGATTTGCAAAAGTTTGGCGTCACTAATGCAGAGGTACTCGATTGCAAACATTCGCCCGCATTTGAACACCTGATGGCGTTTCAATGTGCAAGAGCAAAGTCCTTATACAGCGCGGCGTTTGCGGCATTAATGCCTGAAGATCGCCGTCCACAGCGGCCTGGCCTTATTATGTCTGCGATCTACCGCACCTTGCTCGATGAGCTTGAGCATGATGGTTTCAGGGTATTAACGCATCGCACCTCACTTACCCCGCTGCGCAAATTATGGATTGCCTGGAAGACCTGGGTGTTTGCGTGAATGCTGGGCAAGCACCACAGCTTGCTCGTCAGGTCGCCATCATTGGTGGCGGTTATGCAGGCATAGCGGCGGCGGTAAAACTTGCTGAACTTGGCGTTATCTCGACGGTTTTTGAAGCAGGAAAATCGCTAGGCGGCCGTGCGCGACGCATTGAATATCGCGGCCATAACCTCGATAACGGCCAACATATTTTATCGGGCGCCTATTCCGAATTATTACGTATGATGGCGCTGGTCAAAGTGCCTGATAGCGCCTATCAACGCGTGCCACTTACGCTGATGTTTGGTATGCCGCCTGAATTTTTAATGCGTGCCGCGAATCTACCCAAGCCTTTGCACATGGCGATAGCGTTGCTCACTGCGCGGGGCCTTAGCTGGCGAGAACGATTTGCTGCGATCCGTTTGATGCAGGCTCTCAAGGCTTGCAAATTTAAACTGGATACGAAGCTGACCGTAGCTGATCTGCTCAAAATGCATCATCAGCCACCCAAGCTCATACGGTATTTATGGCAACCCCTGACCATTTCTGCGATGAATACTCCCGTGGAAACGGCCTCCGCCCAAGTGTTTGCGAATGTCCTGCGCGATGCTTTGGACGGGTCACGCGCGGCCAGTGATTTGATCCTGCCTAAAGTCGATCTGTCGGCACTATTTCCCGAGCCTGCTGCGGTGTGGCTTGCTGCTCACGGCTCGCAGGTACGATTGGGCGAACGGGTCAGTGCCATCGAAAAAAATTCAGCCGGTTTTGTATTGAGCTATGGACAGTTTCAAGAAACATTTGCGCAGGTGATTATGGCCATAGCGCCGCATCAATTGACTGCTCTGCAAAGTCGTGACAGCGGCATTCAACAACTCATATCTGCATCAACCGGCCACTTTGCATACGAGCCGATCACGACCATTTATCTGGCGTTTCCGCCATCATCCCCATCGCTGTACGCGCCCATGCTGGGGCGCATCAGTGGCACGGTGCAATGGTTCTTCGATCGTAATGCGTTGATGGATCGGCCTGGTCTGAATTTCGACCGGAATCCTGACCTGCACTCCGATTTACATCCCGAATTGCACATATACGCGGGTGTAGTCTCAGCTTCCGGTCCGCATGAACATTGGCCGCTGGATGAATTAGCGGCAGTTGCGTTACGTGAACTGCGCGAATGGTTGCCCGGTTTGGCGGAGCCGCTTTGGCATAAAGTAGTTCATGAAAAACGTGCCACCTTTGCCTGCACACCGGGTTTGAAGCGACCGTCAACCGAAACCGCCGTGCCCGGCCTCACGCTGGCAGGCGATTACGTGGCTTGCGATTATCCGGCCACGCTTGAAGCCGCAGTTCGCAATGGTTGTCGAGCTGCCGAAATAACTTTTAAACAATTATAAATTTACGTCAATCTTTATTGAGCGCCATGACCAGTCCTTATTCCACCCTGCCCCCTCACAATCAACCTGCCCACCCTCTGCTCAAAGACCGAGTCATTCTGGTTACCGGGGCCAGCCAAGCGCACAGTTTGGGCCGGGTCGCCGCCATGACTTACGCCGCTCAAGGCGCCACTGTCATTTTGCACGGCCGGAATATTCCCAAACTCGAAGAAGCGTATGACGAAATTGAAGCGCTGGGCTATCCACAACCAGCCATTATGCCGCTTGATTTTTTAACAGCAACGCAGATCGATTTGGACGGTTTTGCTGAAACTATTCACACCACATTTGGCCGTCTGGACGGCATTTTTCATGGCGCATCACATTTTTCGCCACTGACCCCGATGGGCTCGCAGAGTCTGGATGTGTGGCAAAAACACCTCACTGTGAACTTGGCGGTTCCAGTGGCGCTGACCAAGGCATGCCTGCCATTACTCAGGCGCTCGAATGATGCTGCTGTCATATTTTTGTCAGAAACACATGCAGTTCAGCCCACTGCCTACTGGGGCGCATTTGCAACTTCTAAAAACGCACTGCACACCGCAGCTGAAATCTGGTCTGCGGAAATGACTGAAGCCGATCATGTGCGCTTTCACGTCTGCGTACCAGGGCCCGTGGCGAGCCCGTTGCGTAGTAAAAGCCATCCGGGTGACGCAGGTGGATTAACGTCTTCGCCGCCCTCTCCTGCAAGTTTGGCCCCGCATTTTTTATATTTGATGAGCACAAATGATCGCCCGCCTGACCGTAACTATCAATGCATTCAACCCGGCTTAGTCGAAACTTGAATCAAACCTCTTGCAGCATGGCATTAAACCGTGCGTACTTTTTAAAAGAACCCCGATTAGGGGACGGTAATATGTTCCGACAAACGACCAGTTTTCGGTAAACTATCACTTAATTAAAAAAATGTTATTCGGAAAACAGACTTATCGGCCTAAACTGGGGCTGACAGACATTCAGTGTTTCACCGAATAATCAACCTAAAGCCCACAGCGCATAACCGTATAAAACGACTGAATATTTTGAACGCCAAGCTTGATCAAGGGAACCGTACATTTATCGGCAGCGTATGCTTTGTCGATATCGTCGGCTACTCAAAAAAATCAGTTTCCGAACAAATCACGATGAAAGACCGCTTTACCGCGCTGCTTTCAGAATCGCTCAAAGACGTCGCCATTGATCAACGCATCATTCTTGATACCGGCGACGGTGCGGCTATAAGTTTTTTAGGTGATCCTGAAGATGCTTTGTTTGTCAGTATGCATATGCGCGATTTCCTCCAGCGTGCCTTGGTTGATGCGAGCGAAGCCGCCATCGCCAGCGAGCTGGGTTTGCGCATTGGCATTAATTTAGGGCCGGTAAAATTGATCCGCGATATTAATGGCCAGCCCAATATTGTGGGCGATGGCATTAACGTGGCCCAGCGCATCATGAGTTTTGCACAGCCCGCACAGATTGTGGTGTCACGTTCATACTACGATGTGGTGTCGGTTATTTCGGATGAATACGCCAAGCTGTTCCAATATGAAGGTTCACGCACCGACAAACATGTTCGCGAGCACGAGATTTATATTGTTGGCGAATCTGCCGCCGCGTTTGATCAAGCCAAAGCAGGCATGGTTGATCGCGCCGCTACCACCAACACCAAAATTAAATTGAGCGAACCGGGCATGGGCGTATTAACTGGCACCCATAGCCAACCGGGTTTTCAGGATGGCACTCAATCGAGCGGTGTTCTGAGCACTTTTTTGCAGGATCGCAAAAAACTCACGCTTGTTGGTGCCTTCATGGGCGTTGTTGCGATTGCTTTAATCACGGCACTGGCGATGAAAAACCCTTCGTTGAAGCCGGTCGATAACGTCAACAAACTAGCGAATGCGGCTCAAACCGCCACCACACCCGCCATCAAACCAGATAGAGCTGACCCTGTAAAAACAGAAACCATCGTCACTGCGGCACCGTCCAGTACTGATGCGGCCACTGCCGATGCAGCTTCGCCTGTTGCTGCTGCGAGTGTGATGCCATCGCCGCTTACCGTAACAAATACGGCGGCAGTAGCGGCAGGGGCAGCAGCAGGGACCAAACCGGGTGAAGATCGCAAATCACTCAAGACAGACCAGCCCAAGACAGACCAGCCCAAGACAGATTTGCCGAAGCCGCCATCAGGACTCGTCACGTTCGGTATTCAGCCTTGGGGGGAAGTCTTCGTCAACGGCAAATCAATCGGCGTATCGCCACCCCTTAAACAAACCAGACTGGCACCAGGCAAATACAAGATTGAAATCAAAAATTCAACTTTTGCTCCGTTATCAACCAGCATTGAAGTGAAATCAAAAGAAGAGTCCCCCATCAAACATCGATTCCAGTAGCATGGATTCAGGCAAATATCATCCTCGCAAGCATGACTAAGCAGTAGCAATACAGGACATAGCGCCAAGCAAACGTTAAGCCAGCAGCTCCAAAATAATCATTCTTATTAAACGATTTTTTCGCCGTTATATTTTATTCAATTGGCCCGTTAATTGCGCCTAGTTGGGATACTGATGTTATTGTCACAGTAACCATGCATCGTATACGAGGTCATTTCATTATGTTTGCGCATTCATCAGTTTCTGTATTCTCCGCTTCAATACCAGCCTCGCCACCTGCCTTAGACAGACCGCGCGGTCATCAGCAAATTCTATGCGCCGCAATATTGGCTACGTTTCTGTCATTGGCGGGCTGCGTGGCTCCTCCTGTGGTCGGCACCAAAGGCTCCACCGCCGAGGAAGTGGGCCGGCAACAGCGGCTGGAGCGCGCACAAAACAATCTGGCCGATGGCCTCAAGCGCTACGAAGCCGGCGCTTATGATGAGTCCATGCGCAGCTTTTTGTTAGCACTTGATAGCGGTGTGCTCACCATTGCTCAGCAAATTACGGCACGCAAAAATATGGCGTTCACACATTGCGTCAATAATCGTGAAGCCGCGTGCAAGGAAGAATTTGAAAAAGCGTTTGCGCTTGATGCAAAATTCGACCTGCCTGCGGCTGAAGCAGGCCATCCCACCTGGGGGCCCATTTTCCGCTTGGTCAAAACCGAGATTGAATTACGCAATTCAGGCCGCAGCCTGCCCGCCCCGCTTAAGCCACCTACAGCGGGCGAAAAATTAATGGCTGACGGCGCTGTTTCATACGATGCTGCCGACTACACTAAAGCCATAAAATCGTATCAGGACGCACTTAAAGAAACATTGGTCGAGACCGATCAAATTCGTGCCCACAAATTTCTGGCTTTCAGCTATTGTTTGAGTAATCGCGTTACGTTGTGCCGCGCTGAATTCGAGAAAGTTTTCCAGTTGAAAGCTGATTTTGATCTGGAGCCCGCCGAAGCTGGACACCCATCATGGGGGCCATCATTCCGCACGGTAAAAGCAAAACAAAAAAACACCAATCCTGCCACTCCCGCAAAGAAATAGTCTTGCCATGATTGAAACGCTGGGCCGCTATAAAATATTGTCCACTATCGGCCAAGGCGCGATGGGCGTTGTGTACAAAGCCGTCGATCCCATGATTGACCGCACGGTCGCGATCAAAACGGTCAATCTGTCGCTTAACAAAGACGACCTTGCCGAATATGAAGCACGGTTTCAACAAGAAATCAAAGCTGCCGGGCGGCTCAACCATCCCAATATCGTCACCATTTATGATGTGGGCCGTAATGAAAACATGGCTTACATGGCCATGGAGTTTCTGGAAGGTCGGGAGCTTAAAGATATTCTCGCTGACGGCGAATGTCCTCCGGTGTCTTCTACGGTTGATTGGATAGCGCAAGCCGCAATGGGGCTGGCGGTCGCGCATGAAAACGACATTATTCATCGCGATGTAAAGCCTTCCAACATCATGATCGTGCGCGGTGGGTTAGCCAAAATTACCGATTTCGGGATTGCGCGCATGACCGCCTCGGCGGTTAAAACGATGACGGGTTTGATCCTTGGCAGCCCTCGGTATATGTCACCCGAACAGGTGATTGGCCGCACACTGGATCATCGCACCGATATTTTTTCGCTCGGTGTAGTGCTTTACGAAAGCTTGACCGGCAAGCCGCCGTTTGACGGCGACAACGTGAACGCCATCATGTATGCAACGGTGAACCATCCGCCTGCACCACCCTCCGGCATCAACCTTGATGTGCCCACGATGCTGGATTTAATTGTCGCCAAAGCGCTCGCCAAAACCGTGGATGAGCGTTATCAAAACATGGCCGAATTCGCGCATGATTTAAATGAAGTAAAGCAGCAAATGCTCCTCAGCAAGCCGCGCTCAGCCGTGATTGCCAAAAATGCACCATCCCAGCCTAAGCCTGTTACGTTGGATGCATTGGGGTTGGGGGTAGGTCGCTATCAGAAAAAGGATGAAGCAGACGAAGCCGCTACACCGTTACAACTGGCGAAAAAATTTGATTCTTTCGATGCGACCATGAAACTTGCTGCCATGACTGACCAAACAGCGCAGTTCGAGCAATACATTTCGGACACCAAAAAAATGCGCGCCTACCAAGGGGCGATCACCGGCCCGCTAGCCTCACTCTCCGTGTCAAATGCAATATCAAATACGAGCACCAAGGCCTTAGCCACACCGCTATCCAAAAAAACGGCCTACACGACGCCCTCCATCTCAGTCACCCTCTCGCCGGGCCGCGCGGTGGACGACACCACGGTCATGCTCTCACCTTATGATGATAGTGAAATAGAGCCGATTAGCCAGTGGGCGCCCATCGCTATTTTAGTGATACTAGCAGGCTTGGTGATTGGCTTGTCGGTTGCATTGTTCATCCGCTAATCAAGGCCATATCGTCGTCAAGCGGGGCAATATTTATCGCCTGCAAGGTACAGATGAAATCATTTATGGGGCATTGGATCTGCTGGTGACAAAAACTGTTTGAAAAAAGCCTCAGCGCGCCGCAGGGTATCAGCTGTTGCTTCAACATTGGCCGCCACGGCTTGGCGCTTGGCACCCGGTGAGTCGTACGAATGCTGCGCACCAGGATAACGAACAAAATCCAGATCATTACCTGCGATTCGCGCATGACGGCTGGCCTCAGCCGATTTTTCACAGCTGGAATAACTCACCTCCTCATCTTCAGTGCCAATCAACAGCAGCAATGGCGCATAAGTGCGGTAGGGAGTGCCGTAATACTTGGTCACCGGCGTGCAAGCAGGATAGAGAACAATAGCCGCACGAAAACCTGTTTGTGCTGTAGGCATGGCCATGCCTACCGTGTCATGCGACATGCTGGAGAGTACCGCGCTGCCGCCGTTTGACCAGCCTTGCAGGAAGACGCTGCGTTTCTGAACATCGCCACGTTCACGCAAATACTTGAGGCCTCTGTAAGCATCAAGCGGGCGCACGCTGATTTCGTTTATTTCCAGCGGCCGACTGCCATTATTGGTGCCCGCTTCAAAACCTTTGAAATAACCACGCGCTCCAAAAGTATCAACATAGAGGCCGATGTAGCCGCGCTCAGCCCAAAATTTGCCCCACAGCGTCGTGCGCGCGGCCAGTGTCGTGGCATCGTAGTGCCGGGCCGTTGCGCTGTAAACCCCCGAGCGTCCATACAGCATGACCACGGCGGGTCGTGGCCCTGACCACACTTTCGCATCCGGCAAATAGAGAAATCCGATTAGTTTTACTTTTGCATCTGCGCTATCGAAAGTCACCAGGGTTGGGACAGGAACGACATAGTTTGAAAGGTCTGATAATTGCGCCCGCGAGGCCAGCGGCAACGCCAAACTCATGAATAAAACAGCCATGGATCGAATCGAAAATAGCAAAGTATTCATCTAAAACTTAAGGGTGATTTCGCCGTAGTTTGTAACGTGTCTTGTATCAGAGCGGAGAGCAGTTTGAGCATGGCTATTCTGCTAAGGCAGATTGCGTGGGGCGTAGTGCATGGTCAGATCTTCCCGCCGCAGCATAACCGATGGATCAATGATCTGATCAGCCGGGATACTGCGCAAAATTTTTGCACCCAGCGAAAACGGCGGCCTGCGCGATTCATCATGACATTGGCCGCGATAATCGGGTGCGGGCAAAACGGGTAATGGGGATTTATACGTGATACCAGCGCCGCCTAGAGATAATTTTTCGGCCATCCAGGTTAATGCAATATCTGAAAGCTTTGATTCTGCGTAACCACCGCCAATATCACCGTGGTCACCGACAAACCAACGCTGCTCAATACCTGCGCGTGCGTCCCAAGGTGTGTAATTAAAGTCCGCCCGAAACTCATCAACTGCAAGCGCCTGAAAACCATTTTTAACCAGCGCATTCAGTGCCGTATCGGCAAATCGAAAAAGATCGACCCGACTATTTTCCGAGGCATAAACAGGCAGACCAAGCGAGCCTACGGTGTCCCACACCCCCACTGCCTCAATCGGCACATTGCGGATCATATGCTCTTCACCCACCTGATAACTCGCCGACTGAATCTGCAGCCACAGCGTGTTGATCACCGTTTGCGCAAGATTGGCATTGCGCTGTTGCCGGTAATAGGCCCACACATAAAAGCCGTAACGATAGCCGTCTTCTTTATTTTGAATATTTAGTTTTTTATAATTCATCAAGCCCGCCTTAGTGATCATGCCGGCCAATGCCCGCGCGGTATAGGCACCACGGCTGAAACCGGCAATGATGATTTTGTCACCAGGCTCATAGTTGCGACAGATAAACGTGTAGCCCCGCACGATACGCGAGATGATGCCCGCGCCAAAAGCACCGCCGAGGAGCCGTTCAATAATATTGGCCGAGTCACCGACCCCATGCAGATACTTAACGTGCTGCGTAATATTCCGATTCGCATCCATCCATACCCGCTCGCCCTCGCCCATTAATTGCCACGAGTCAAGCGTATCGTCACCCGCGAGATTGTTATAGAGCTTCAAGACATTGGTCGCAGTCGTTTGCCGCTCACTGTCGCTGTCAACGTCTCTTCCATTCCACGTGCCATCTGCAAGAAATACGATAACTTTCGCCATGATTTACCTCATTTGGTTAAATGGTTTGATTGGCAAGAGCCGTTGTTCAAAAATTAAACTCCAGCATTGGCAGGGCTTTGCAAGCATTTTAGGCTCGAAATGCCCGCAGATGCTGGGCTTTCAATATTTATTCTGGCGCATTATGCGGCAGTCAATTACGGTCCTCAAGTTTGTTCAATCATATCCGGTGCGCATACCTGCGCCTGATTGCACCTGTTTGCGACCACCTTGCTTGGCGGTGTACAGGGCCTGATCGGCGCCGCCAATGAGGGCATCATATGATCCGACCGCTTTTGATATCTGGGTACGAGTGCCCACTGAAACGGTCATGCCAAATGTCGACGCCTCAATGGCCTTACGCATCGCTTCGCGCCTATTCAGCGCGACGTCAGCATCTGCACCCGGCAGCACCCGTATAAATTCCTCGCCCCCGTAACGTGCGAGCAAATCTTCGGTACCGCGTAGACATTGCAGCAGAATCTGCGCAATTTTTCCCAATTGCAGGCCGTCGGCCTCGGTGAAACGCCGCGCCTTGGGGAATGTTCCCGCAGCTGAAAAACGAAATCGCCAAACGCCATGACGCGAACTTCCCGTCCGCACCTTCTCAGCGCTGCGTTTCACCAGCACTGACCAGTCTATAGGCCAGTGCAAACGCTAAATTGCATGGTCAGCCGCGATTAGCATCCTGCCATCATGGCCCGCATAAAAACCCGATAAATAACCCAGGTCCAATTTGTACAGGTGCTTGAAGCGCATGCCAGGGTCAATGAGGTAAGTAGAGCCATCGTCACTGATTAGCGCCAAACTGCTATCGGCGAGATTAAGTCCGCAGGAGAAATTTGCAGCCGACAGCATGCCCAACGGCAATTTGGCAATACTCGCCGAATGATTATCCAACCACCACCATTTACCATTCGCGGCTAATCCTAACTGCGCGCCATCGCCCATCGGTACCCAGGTATGAATCAGCGTAATGAGCTCGCAGGACGCCAGCAATAGTTTCCAGTCGACGCCGTCAGATACCTTCAAACCCTCGCCGCGAAATTGAAAAATCGTTTTACCTTGATTCTGCAGCATCGCGCCACAGTGGGATACGTGATGCCACTGCGCGGTACCGTCATCATCCCGCTCCAAGTAACTATCGTGTTGGAATTGAAACTGGAACTGAGTGCGGCTTTTGACGAAACTGCGCTTTTAGGAACAGCCTGCGCTGTAACGACGAATGCATCTACCCGCGCCATCTATGCATAAGCAATCCAGACGCACCCCAACAACCTGCGGCCTTGAAGAGGATACCGCTGCGCTATCTGCCTTGGTATCCAACTGAGTAACAAATGGCCGAATCTGTAGTCGGTATTAAGTAATTTATTTTTAACCACCAGCAATTTATTAACGGGATTTTTAGACCGTTACAGCGTGAGCGTGCCTGATACGGGGAATTTATAAAACAATGTGCAACACAAGCTGAAGTCTGCGCAAATTACCTTCAGAAGTGTCGTCACTACACGCGGCCCAGATGAGAATGCTTGATCGCGTATACAAAATACCCGATTAACGCACACCCCATCCATACGCCGAACACGGCATAGGTCATCAGCGGCAAATCTTTCATGATGTAAATACAGGAAAGTATACTCATGCCGGGAATCAAATATGGCCCGAACGGCACGCGGAAACCGCGACCATGTTTGGCTATTTGTGCTGAGTGAGACGCATGAAAGCGTTTGCGACGGATGATCGGCACGGCTGCCGAGACGATCGCAAACGCGCACAAGGTGCCGAGGCTCACCATATCCCACAAGTACGCAGAATCAACCGAGCCCGCGACCAATGCGGTCGCACAGCACACAATGATGGTGCTCTTGACCGGCACCTGTCGTTTGCGGCTGACCTGGCTAAACGATGGGCCCATGAGCCCGTCGCTTGAGACCGCGTACATCACCCGGGTTTGGCTGTAGAGTGACGCCAGGGTTACGCTGAACACCGAGATCACCGCACCCGCTGACAGCACCAATCCAGGCCACGTATGACCGGTTACGTTTTGCAAAATCACCGCGAGCCCGGCATCCTGGCCTTCAAATTTTCCGGCAGGCTGCGCACCCAATGCGGTCACCGCCACCAGCATGTAGCAAACCGTGACAATAATGAGCGCCGCAATAATGCCACGCGGCACATCACGTCGTGCGTTCCTGGCTTCAGCGCCACCTGTGGCCACCGTGTCCAGACCGATAAATGAAAAGAATACTGTCGCCGCTGCCGCCGTCACGCCCGCCATCCCCGCATGGCCCTTACTGGCATCACCGTTAAAAAACGGGGTGAAGTTATCAGCATTGAAACCGGAAAGCGCGATCACTGCGAAAAAAATCAGGATTGAAATCTTGATCAGCACCATGGTGGAATTCGCCAAGGCTGATTCACGTACGCCACGTAATAGCAATGCGCCGCACATAAAAATGAGCAGAATCGGCGGCAGATTGATCTGGCCGAAATGAATTTCCGTGCCATTCGCGCCTGAAATAATCATCGGCGAACGCAACGCTTCCGGAATATGCCAGCCGAACGCATTCTCGATAAAGTGATTGAGATAGGCTGACCAGCCGATTGATGTCGCACTCGCTGACAAACCAAATTCAAGGAAAATGCAGGCAGCTACAATGTAGGCAAAAAGCTCACCCAGCGTGACGTAAATATAGGAATACGAGGAACCTGAAGCCGGAATACGCGATGACAGCTCGGCATAGCATAAAGTGGTGAGTCCGGCCGTAAAGGCAGCCAGCAGGAATGACAGAATCACCGATGGCCCGGCTTTGGGAACTGCCTCCGCAAGCGTGAAAAATATACCAGTACCAATCGTGCCGCCCACTCCCAGCATGGTTAACGAAAATACGCCCAGCGTTTTATTGAGGCCCGCGCCTTCATGCGGTGCTATTTCTTCGTGCGTTTCGATGGATTTGGTACGAAACAGTTTTTGCCGCAATGTGGATGTTTTCAAAGAACAATTCTCG
>ENA-OFCI01000442-OFCI01000442.1-metagenomes-genome-assembly--contig:-NODE-442-length-25342-cov-3.646696_pt1 | contig 25342 bp, 30 predicted proteins | sample MGYA00153391_OFCI01 | MGnify analysis MGYA00153391
TGCCATATGTGAGTCAACCAGGAAAAACAACCTTGCCTTTAGCGTAGGGTGTTTTTGAATCAACTTAAATGCAATCTCAATGCCAATGCACGTTAAACCCGACATCTAAACTTTATGGATCGATGCCCCTTAGAAAACTATAATAACTGTGCCGGTGCCGTAGTTGATTGCTACCGCTGCGCCGCTGCTGTCCCCGATCCCAAAAAGAGAATACTGCGATACGATCCGATCGACCCAAGTATTCTACATCCGTATACCCCGCCAATTAAACCGCGTAAGATTATTAACCAAGCTAAATCTACTCAAGTCAAGCGCGCCTTAAAAAGTGAGAAGGCAGCTACGCTAGCTATTGCCAGGACTACTCTAGCCTCTGGTAGATTGCGTCACGATGGAGATGCCTTACATTTAGATAGCCTGCGCGTCGAACGTAAGACTCGCTTTAAATGCCGCGCGGTCAGCGTTACTTCTGCCGAACTAGTTAAAGGTAAGCAGCAGCGCATCAATGTCTTTGAGATAGACCTACCTCTGTGCCAAGAAACTTATTACGTGCTGACCCAACAAACTTACCAAGATCTTCTTTCTTATGTCTATCACCAGCAACAACTTGACAACTCCAACAACTCCAACAGCGCAAGAGATTCAAGCACGGCTGGCCAAGAAGTTTCCTAATCTATCGACAGGTACAACAATTCCAGAAGTTGAGTTTATCCCAACCGGATACGTCGGCTTTGATTATCTGCTTGGTGGTGGGCTGCCAAAGGGACGACTGATCGAGATCATAGGCGCGACCGGGTCTAGCAAATCGACTCTAGCCCTATCAATGCTAGCCGCGCTTACCCGCCAACAAAAGATCGTCTACATTTGCGACAGCGAGAACTCAATCGAGCGCAGCTATCTCGAGCGGGCTGGTGTAGATCTTAACTATGCCGTGATCCGCAATACTACCAGCCTTAATGATGCCTTGGAGTTTTACCATACAGTACTAAGCGAACCAGAGACCTATAACCCTGGTGGCTTTCTATTCGATACAGTCAAGGGTTTCCAACCTAACGCCGCAACGACTAAGCTCCAAAACGACGCCGAGTCTGCATTGATGGCTAGCGCTGCTCGGGTCTGGTCTACGCATCACGGTATGCTTGTCGATCTCGCCGCCCACTCTGGTGCGGTAACAATCTGCTGCAACCACATTATGACCAGCCTTAGCCCTTACGGCTCGCCAGTAAGTAAACCAGGCGGCGGGACAATCCCACAAGTTGCTAGTCTCTCCTTGCATATCAAAGGTAAAGGTAAGAAGTTAGATGACGACCTTAAAGGTATGGGGCCAGATTATCGTGGCATCATGTCAGTTGATATCGTCGTAGATAAATCCCGCTTCGGTACTTTTGGCCGATCGATTACCGCCGACCTAACTCCAACTGGCTACGATAACCTAACTACACTAATCCGACTGTGTAAAGCAGCAGGAATTATCCGCGCTACCGGCGCATGGTATCAGATCGAACTTCCTGAAGGTCCGCATAAGTGTCAGGGTCTAGCCGCCACTCACCAGTACTTTAGCGAGCGGCCGGATCTCGTTGCAGACCTGACTAAAACAATCCTGTCCTCACCAACTAACTTAGGTTAATTTAATGCTAATTGCTACATAGCAAAACGAAGTCGGCGGAATCGAAGACCCAAGCCTTAAGCCATCCTAATACCCACAATCAAGAAGTGTGCTTAACTACAACTATTGTTACATCCGCGACTTAGTAGACTACCCAAGAGGGTGTGCCGCAATTGCTGCATCACCACGGTGTGCCTTTGATACTGAGACGTACACTCTCCCCAAATACAACACGCAAAAATACAAAGCATCAGACTTGCGAACCAACGCTCACACTGGAGCCGTGTCGATACTAACAGTAATGACCGACGCTAGCGTGGGTGGTATAACCTATGTCTTCGATCTAATTTGTCTCCAAGCAGTTGGCTACGATCCTGCTCTAATCAGTAACGCATTACGAGCGTGCCAATACCTGATTGCCCATAACGCAAAGTTTGATGCAGTTATGCTCTCGCCTGAGATTGGCTGGTTAACTAACTGCCACTGCACCTATACCCTCGCCCAGATCTATGCTAATGCCACAGGCTCTAAGATGTGGCAGACACGCGGGATGTCACTAGGGGCGCTGTGTCGTGATTGGTTGGGTGTAATGCTAGAGGGAAAAGGTACGACCCAGATTAGCGAGTGGGCTAGCGACCCGCAAAGCCGCGTACTTACTAATCCAAGCTGGGTAACTAAATTAAACTACGCAGCAGCCGATGTAAAGTATCTGTTTCAATTACACGATATCTTATCCTTTCTAACCACAGCACCCTTTCCCTATACCCCGTTACTCGAAGAAGGTGCCGCACTAACTGCACCTTACGGATTGGGTATGTCCAAAGCCGTAAAGATAGAGACCGATCTAATTGAGATTGTGGCGCAGATGGAACATGTCGGTCTACCGTTTAGCCCAATTGTTAGTGCCGGGTTTAAGAAAGCTTTGGATGTTAAAGTAACTACAGCCACTATCTATGTCTGCGAACGCTTGGGTCTTGCACTTACAACTGCTGGTCTATGGGGCGATCCTATTCCCGATCCCCATAGCCTAAAGGTACTTAACAATCCTGTCAAACTATTAACCGCAGTAGTGGCGGCAACTGGTATTAACTTAAGTGCTAGCCAAGCGGCTATCTTCAGGCGAGCAGTAGACATCTTAGGGTTTCTAGCAGCCGCCGAACTTAATGGAACCAGTACCGAAATGGAATCTGTTGAAAGCGAGGAAGAGGTCTTTAACCAGATTGACGATCTTAGTCTCTCAGCCAAACATGATGGACTAGAATTACTTAAAGCGGTACTAGACTATAAAAAGTTAAGCAAGCAACAATCAATGCTGCTCGACCAGTATGTCAACCCCGCATCTAAAAGAATCCATCCCCGCTTTAGTCCACTTAGAGCAGCAACTTCACGCTTCGCCTGCTCCAGTCCTCTTAAACTACTTGGGGCTTCAGAGGAGCAATCCTCTGTCGAAAGTTACCTAAACGAGGAATCTCTTTTATAAAGACAATCTCGTAGCAAAGATGCGGTACTAAACTTTATAGTTTAGTACTGCGGAACAGCTCTAACGATCATCCCTGCAATGGGAGTAGGAAACAAGCCTATGGTTTCCCAAACGGTAACAGTCTTATAAAAGACTTTGATATGATCTGCTCTACATAGTGATGTGTAGCTGAGTTAAAAGCTCGAACTTAGAAGTTGCGTTTTAAGTTGAACAATAAGGAATATACAACAAGTATCCGCCCGACTGGATCTCACTGTCGAACTTACTCTAGAACAATTACAAACTCTAGTAGATGTAGTTTATTGATGACTAAAAAACTTCCATGGTACGCAGCCTACAATAACAGCTTAGGATTAGATAGATTTTGCTTAGCAGTTATGAGCTGGCAAATGCTGTTAGTCCAGCCAGACCATCTTCTTGTAGTAGGAAATATTTGGATCTTTATGGAGCTGTTAAATCAACCAGACAATTAAACTATGGCAACCCCAACTATTTATTTTGATGGCGCAACCGCCAAACAAAACCCAGGCATCGCTGGATGCGGCGTCTGGATTCCGCATCTACAAATTGGCTTTGCTAAGAACATTGGCATGGCTACCAATAACCAGGCAGAATGGAATGCTTTCAATATTGCAATAAGTAAAGCCACCGAGTACAAGCTAAATGAAGTCACGATTATTGGAGACTCCCAGTTAATAATAAATTGTGCTCAGGGTAAGTGGCAAACCCAGAAGGAACACCTACTAGATCTTAAAACAATTAGCGATACAAATATGGCCGAGCATTCAAATTTAATGTGCTCGCCATCAACCCGCAACTTAATTAAATTGGAATGGGTACGACGCGCATACAATGTTGAGGCGGATGTCTTATCTAAGCTAGCACTCAATCAACCCGAAGGCGCTTTAGTTTTCTATATATACGATGCTGACACCAAAGAGTTCTCCAACGAGGATGTTGCTGCTCCTAGTCTAGAAGAAGAGCAGGTTACTTTAGCCTTAACAGTAGCCCCAGTAGTGCTCTCACTCCCTACACTAACTCTAGAGCAATTGAATAATCGAATCGATGCACAACAAGAACAGATTGAGAAGTTAAGCAAAGAATTAAATAGATTGGAGCAGACCCACAACTTTTGGTAAAACGAACGGTCAACTTTTCAGGTAAAGGATTTCAAACTTACTGCCCTGAAGTGGTAAGGTTATTAAAACGATTTGGCGAGAAGAGCTGGCTGTCAGATCTAGATAGCACCGATCGCGCTGTATACCTAACAGCAGTTCGACTTAACCTCATCACCCCAACTGCCCCCTTTGTATTAACCAAAAAAGGAACCCGTGCTCTTAAAGCTGCAACAAGTCGAGATCCCCCACCTCATTAAAGATCGCCAAGCAAATAACTCGGCCGATCGAGAATGTTCTGTAGAGTTAGAAGTAGAAGATAAATCCTCCCATCCTAATTCAGTCCCTTCGACACGCAAGCCTCCTGAAGTTGATTGGTCTATTTGTTATTACGCTCTAGTGAGTGCCGAAGATCTAGAGCTGTCTATAAGCTACTCTAAAAATCTGCTGGATATTATCCAACCATTAGAAGCCAACTCGGTACCGACTCGCAGTTACAACCTTACTGCCGCCGAGCACCGACAGTCTTTATTAAAACTTGGAGGGATTACTTGCAAGCAATTATTTAAAAACGGCAAGCCAGCCTACTCTTACTCAAGTAGATTTAAATGGACAGAAATATACTTTATGAATACGATTAACCCTAAGGCATGTAAGCAATACATTGTGTTCTGGGAATCGAGTCCAAAAACCGTACAAAATATAGAAGAGATCGTAGAACATGAGCCGCATCATTAAGCTAAGTCTAGGGGCACGAGGCACTATCTTTGCACCCAAGGGTAGATGCCTAGTTAGCTTAGACTTTAGATCTCAGGAATTAATGATTGCTGCCGTACAATCGTTAGACAACCTAATGCTCCAAGCCTTTCGGGTACCAGAGACACTAGTAGATGAATTAGGAATAGTATATAGTAACCCTGATGCCGACTTGCATACCCTAACTTGCCTCCAGCTTTTCCCAGATATTTTTATCGAACCAGATGGAAGCAAACTACCTAAATCAAAATGGGTCGAGAGAGCTAAAGATGAAAGTCAAACCAAACTCCCTGGGTCTCCTAGAGATTACGGTAAATTTCTTGCCGCCGCATAGAGCGATCTATGCGTAAACAGTGGGTGAAACAGGGGAAGCCTAAGTATATAACAAATTAACTTTGGTATAATATATGGTAATCCTGTAGCAAGCTGTACTTGGCCACGCGATTAATTTTGCGTGTGAGTACAGAAGCTGCAACGACTAGACTCTGAGTGCCAACAATAATGAGTCCACGAGCGCCCACTATCTAACAATGGAATGGCAAATTCTAAATATCCAGCAGAGATAAAACAACAGGCATTAACCCTGCTTGCTGAAGGAAAGTCTTCAGTCAGTATCGGCAAACTCCTTAACGTCCCAGCAACTACTGTATGTACTTGGGGATATAGCAAACCTAGCACCAAAAAGATTCCAGCAAGTTCGATCTCGCAACTAATAACCGATTACCAAAAAGGAATTAGTTTAATTGCGCTAGAAAAGCAGACTGGTTTTAACCGCAAGACAATCTCTAAAGTTTTAAAAGACCAAGGAGTAACCATTGCTAGCTACGGTAAGCGTATCCAAAGTGTTAAGCACAACCCATTTGCAGACCTTAGTAACCCAGAAGTTAACTATTGGTTAGGCTTACTGTCAGCCGACGGGCATGTCTTAGATAACGGAGTAGTTAAACTATCTTCGATTGACCTAGACATATTGGAAAAGTTTGCGACTTTTACAGGCTGCGACAGGCCCCTATATGGGCAAGGTCGAGTCTGGACTTGTGGGTTTATGAATAAAGCGGTAGCTGCATATCTAAATGAGTTGGGAATTACACCGCGTAAGTCTTTAACCCTGGATATACAGATACCACTAACCGCCGATTTTATGCGAGGGTTTTGGGAAGGCGATGGGAGTTACAGCATAAAGGCTAAATACCAGGTTGTCTTAGAGGCTAGTACAAGCAGTCCGGCTTTTGCTAAACAGTTAGAGTTATTTATGCTCGAGCATAACCTTAACTTTAAAACTTACCTCAAAGCAGCAGGGACTTATAGCTACAAGGACGAACTCCGTCCAAAGGCAGCACACCATCGGATCTTAATAACTAGGTACGATGACTCCTTAAAACTTTTAAGGCTGCTCTATGCAAACTCCATGCCGACTATCGAGCGCAAATTCATTGCCGCTCAAAATGCCATCCAAGCCTTGTTAGATAAAGATATAGTCTAAACAGTAGTGAAAGCTATTGAGTGTAGGATAAAGAGCCTACAGAGAACACGCCTTTGAAGAAAGTGAATTTTGGCCTCCTATACTTCCAGTCCCCAGCAGCACTTAGCGAACAACTGTTTGTGCCCCTGGAGATTACTGAGAGTTGGCTCCAAGGTCACAAAGATTTATACACTGGGTTCCATGCCTGGGCCAAAGAAAACAAAGGTATTGGTGAGGCACGAGGTTGGTCGAGACTACCTTGGTCAGGTCGGATGCGGTTCTGCCGCGAAAGCAATGCCAAGGGCTCAGGCGAATCGACAGGCATCATGGCAGTCAATGCCCTCATACAGTCAAGTGGAGCCGACATCTGCAAGTACTCAATGATTAGATGCAAGGAGCTCAAGCCTCAATACCCAGACGTAGATATTATTGGGCAGGTGCATGATGAGTTAATCCTAGAAGGTCCTGGCAACCTCACGCTCGACCTTACTAAGAGCAAATACAAAGATGGAGTGTTAGTTAAACCTCACTGGGTTATCCCACCAGAAGTCCACGTCTGGGCCCAAGCGTTCCGTCAAGCCATGATCGATGCCGAGACAGAGATCTTTAATGGCGTACTGGAAGGGAGCGTTGGAAACCCGGCGATCGGCATGTGGTGGGCAAAATAACAAAAGCACTCCGCATATTGCGGAGTGCTTTCTTCGAGTCAACTAATAATATTTTAATTTTGTAGCTGCTTGATGTCAGCTGGTGCTAAGATTGGCAAACACCCACACCCACCTCAAATCGTAGATTAGTACTAGATGACAAATAAGCTAGGTCGAGTTACAATCTCAGCCGATCGGCCTGCCTGCAACCTAGAGGCAATCGAACTCGCTGCAGAAAATCTAACTGAAATTATTAAATCGGAGCTACCGTTAGGTAAGCTAAGATCTCGAATGTTAATGCACGTTGAACTTGCTTTAGACTGTGTTAGAGATAAGTTTAGTACCGATTGCACCGCCGACCGGATTGCTGTTTCAAACGCAGAACACGCCACACAGTGGCTAGATTAAGAATATGAATTTAATAAGCTGGATTTCTGAAACGAGCGATTACTGGCGGCTTAAAAAGATTCAAACGGCTCTTGAGAATAACAAATTAGTCATACCGTTGCAGTCATCACTTCGAAATCTATCTTATACAACAGAGAGTTTTACAGCCAACTCAGTTAATTTATATGTAAACTCAGACAGTGAGTACGAACCACCATTAACAATCAGTTGCTATTGTGGGATGGCTTTAGTGTATATGCGAATTGATATACTTACTCCAGACCCCGAGCAGCCAGTTAACGATTCTCTACTAACTGAGACTTACGATTTAATTAGCGATGGGCTCCCCGAAGGAAAGCTTACTGCTTTAAAACTAAGCACAGGTGCTATGGCTTGCTATTATGTAACAGCTCTACAAAAGCCAACTGTAAGCTCGGTAGGTCGTCTGTTTAGCCGAGTGCAAAACTACTTAACAACAGCAATAGCGTGCAGCATCTACTTAGACTATCAAACTAAGTACCACGCGGTGCTGACGCCAGAAGACCCCAACAGCTAATAGGTTACCACAACTATGTTACGTCTCGAATCAATGGCAACCTTTACGGATGCCATTAAAATTTTGCCATCAATTGGCACAAATCTCGCACCAGGAGCTCCGCATACTTATGTCTTGGCCGAGCAGGAAGATGGATTACTACAACTGCACTCTGTCGGCCTTGAGGGAATTTATGCTCGTGTTGGTATTCGCAGCGTAGACTCTTTAACTGGAGCCATATATATGCTGCCGATCGCCGAGCTAAAAGAAACTCTAGACCGTCTAGATCCAAGCTACGCGCTAGCAATCCACCAGCACAATAGTGCTTTAACGATCGACACCTACGTCGAGATGATCGACAATTCCCCACAAGTTCTTGACACTACCTGCCTATCTAGTTTTGCAGGATCGATCGACGAGTTTGCAATCCCAATTGCCGGAGTTCCAATTATTAAATTCCAGACAGGAATTGCGATTGCCACAGAAGCAATCGCCACTGCAATTAGCTATGGGGATTACGCAAACCGAACGGGTGGAGATCGCGGAGTACTAATCCAAATCAGCGGCGGTTACGTTACCATCTACGCCGTCCCACAGGCGGCACCTAACTTTTACTTTAGGCAGCAGATTAAATACAGCAACAGTGTGTCAGATACGCTAGATATAAACGAAGTAGAGTTAGAGCTAGTAATTTTGGGCTGCCATCTGAGTACCTTAAACTTGTTGCTCAATGACAAGAATGCCACAGTAGTAGATTGGCAAGTGACCGACCGCTATCTAGAAATCAAGTGTCAAGATCGAGCGTTTCAAATTCCACTTCAGAGTCTAGATCGTTATGCCTATTTAAAACCAATCGTCAACTGCTTTGAATTAGTCAATCTAGGCGACTTTCAAATTGGCTACACTCTACCAATACTCAGAACTATTGCTGCGATTAAAGCCCAACAGCCAACTAAGAGCAATAATCGATTTTTAAAAATAGTCGACCAGGTTCCAACATTGCCAGTTGAAAGCAATGTGCTTACCCAGGCTATACCCAATCAACAATTAAAAGTAGGTAAGGTTGGGGATCTCTTAGACAGAGAGTGGAGCGTGCTAGAGATCTTTAATCGGGACTGCGTCAACCCTCTACCGCGAGTCACTGTTAACGCACCTGCCTTTTTAAAATCAGTTCAGATGATCGAGCGTTACGCGCGCAAGCACACGCTCAGCCAAGATCTAAGTTTAGAGTTTTACTCTAAGACAGTTGGAGATCGGCAACGTTGGATTGTCCGTATTAGCTTTGAAGATAAATCGAACCTTCTAAACCTACCATTGATTTTAGGAAGCCTAAATATTGAAGCCACTTAAAGGACACATACCTGAAGCGTACCCAGTGACGCTACCTTGGAAACGATTAGTAACAACAATCGCTATCGGCACAACTATTACCGATGGCGATTGTCAGTACTGCGTTCTCCAACGACTGATCTCTAAAGTCCCAGGAGCTGAACCTCGACTCTTACTTAAACAAATCGAATGTACCCAAACGAACCCCCCGTGCCGATCGACAAAGAGTGCAAAGGATGCAGCCTAACTTGTGATGCAAGTATTGCTGGTCGTGGGCCAACAGACCCTGCGGACGTTAAACTAATTGTAATTTCAGATTACCCAGGCGCGTACGAATCGGAGTTTGGTTGGCCTCAAGTTCCAAACGATTGGGTGCAAAGTCAACGCCAGAAGAAAGCAAAGCTACAACAGCCCCCCAACTCTGGGGCTTTTTTACGCGCGCTGCTCCACCGTAAGTACGGCTTAGATACGTTTACTGATACTTGGATTACTAATGCGCTTAGGTGCAACCCAAACTTTAATGGGCGGACTGGAAAAGCAACCGACCGCAATTTGGGAAACTGTACTAGCATGTGGGGACATCAAGAGTTTGTCTGGTTAGACCACGCCGTTCCCACCGTACCAATTTTAGCTGCTGGTGCTTGGGCATTAAAGCTAGTTAAGCTTTTGTACAGAGACCTGGCGCCGACTGGGACAGTTGATAGTCTGCTTCGTTACCCAGGACTAATGGCAGGCCGCCACCCGCTAGTAGTTACATACAATCCAGCTAGCTATGCCCGCAGCTACAGCCAGATCGAAACATCTGTCTATGTAAACCGCCGTAGTGGTCTAGTAGAAGTTACTAAAGTAGCCCCTCTAGATAACTTTATCTACGGTTCGACTTTAATTTACGAAGGAGATCTTGCAGAACTAGATCGCCACCTTACCTTGCCTATCCTGCCGTAAGCTGGGGTGCTTTATCTATTGCTTAAAAATGAGAACCACAAAACGCAAAGGAAATGGTTGGATTTTATATGAAGGTCCCAGTCAGTTAGATGGGACAGAAATTGTAGCGATCGCCACGGGATCTCGAGTAACATCTAAGAACCGCAAGACAGGCCCGATGTTACAGACTTGGATGCTCAATGCTAATGTCCACCCACACGAAGCAATCATTAGAAGGCTAGACACTTGTGTATGCGGCGACTGCGGCTTTAAACTTGACGATGAGGGAAACCGAATCTGCTATGTTAAACCAATGCCCCTTGGCCAGATCTACAACCAATACCGAGATGGGCGCTATCCAATCACACCCAACTATAGCCAGGGATTAAACGCCCGGATTGGATCGTATGGAGACCCAACAGCAGTACCAATTAAAGTGTGGTTAAATTTAATTGCAAATGTCCCTGCCGCTACAGGGTATACTCGTCAGTGGCAGCAGCAACAGTTCCAAGATTTTCGGCACTTCTGCATGGCAAGCTGTTTTAACGATGAGGAAAGTCAATACGCCCGCGCCTTAGGATGGAAAGCTTACACCATCCGACCAGTAGCCCAACCTAGCAAACCACTTAACCTGACAGAAGATCCGTCCAATGCCCAGCGGCCCTCTTTAGTTAAAGAAGTTGATTGTCCCGCAGCTAAACTCCCAAATCAAATTACATGCAACAGTTGTAAGTTATGTGACGGGCAAAAGACTAATGTCTCTGTTGTCGTTCATGGCATCGGTAAAAAAACCTTTCTAATCTAATTGCGAAAATCAGCATGCTTTTAACCAGTTCGCAACTAACAGCTTTAGACTTTACAGTGGTCGAACCGAGCGTGCGCTCGACCACTGCTTATCTGCAACAGCTAGCTGCAATTACTAAATTGTTCGAGCAAGCTCAGTTACGCAACTCTAACTTAACAGCCCGCAGCTACCAATTAGATGCGGCTGCTATTTACTGCACTCGTTATAAGAACGTGGCGGCACTATCTCAAGGCCTAGGTAAGACACTAATCTCAACGCTAGTCGCCGCTAACATCTATAGTCAAACTAAACGCTATGGAACAATCCATATTTGCATCCCAAACTTAACGATGCTGCCTCGATGGTTAGAAGATTTAAAACTTGTCTTTGCAGAGTCTGACATTTACTGTCTAAGTGCCAAAGATTTTGGCGGGACTGCGCTGGCACGTAAGAACAATCTTATTCGCGGGGCTAAGATCTTAATCTACACCCACGACTTATTGCGAGCAAAAGCTAAAGGCGGCCATTGCTATGGTCATTACCTACAGAGATCGGCTCGCCCAAGCTTATTGATTATCGATGAGATCCACCACTTTAAAGATCCACACTCTCTCAAGTATCTTGCGCTCGAACCGATCGCCCGATCGGCAAAGCGAGTCCTAGGGTTAAGCGGCACGCTTAGCGAAGGTAGCCTTGCCAGCGTCGCCGCAATCTTACAGCTAGTCTATCAGCGCGATTGGATCTACTTTCGGCAAGAAGGGCAGCTAGCTAACATTTATGGTAGCGATGTCAACCTCGGTCTAGACTATCGCAGTGGAGAAGAGACTGCTAGTAAAAATGCCAAACAACTGCAGACACTACAAACAGATAAGCTCCCAGAGTATTTTAGTTTAGTGCGGAGGTATATCCATCGACTATCGATCGACGATCCTCAAATCAGTAATCAAATTAATTTACCAGTTAGTAACTTTCAATCAGTTGAACTAGAACTTAATGAAGAGCAAAACGTTGCTTACCAAGCTGAGATAGATACTTCTCGATCTGCTTTAATAACACTTGCATCTAGTTCACTAAGTAGTGCTGCAAGTATTAAAACTCAAAGCCTGCTAATGAATGCAATTAGAATTTGCAATTGTGGAGTAGATGAACAAACACCAATTCCTAAATCTGAACTTACTTTAGACCTAGTTAGTAAAGCTACGAAGACAGTTATCTTTTGCCAGTACGTAAGCAGTGCTAGATTTATCTATCGGCAGTTAGCTTCGGTCTGGGGACAAGATCGCTTGATTCGAGTCTATGCTAAAGATCCAGAATTCACACCAATAATCCAAACACCTCAACAGCGTTGGGCAGCTATTAGTAAGTTTGAATCTGACCCAACTATTGTTGCCGGCGTGTTCTCTCTTAATCTTGCAGCCGAAGCGATCGACCTTGTTGCTGCCGATCGAGTAATTATTTATTGTTCGCCATGGTCATCTGCAAAATTCGATCAGTGTTTGCGGCGCACACTACGCCCTGGTAATAGACACCCACAAGTAGATGTCTACATTATCTATCACAGCCGCGCAATCGATAGTTATCAATTGCAGTTAATTAGTGCAAAACAGCAGATCGGACGACTTCTTTTAGACTATACTTTTGAGCAGTCATCCGAATTAGACATTGACAGAGAATTAATTAAACGATCGGTCTTATCTCTTTAACCTTATTGCGCTAAGACACCGCAAGTTGCGGACTGCTTATTCCCCCTTTTATCTTTATGCTCATTAATTTCCCCTATACCTTAAGACCTCAACTCTGGAACGAAGTCATGTACCAGGATCGAGCCGTACGCACGATGCAGAGCTGGTTAAGAGCTAACATCCTTCCTGGATTTATCTTTGTAACAGGGTCAACTGGGACAGGAAAGACGGTACTTATTAAACTTTTAGTTACGACTACTCATTGTCTTAATCGCCCAGCCGGCGTTGCTGAGAACTGTGGGTACTGCGCAGTATGCAAGTCAGATCCACAACTAACATCAGGGTACGCCAATGTGGTTTGGGTAGCTGCAGAATCTAGTAGAGATGGGGACGGAAAGGAAATCACCTATCAGCGATCGATCGTCGAGGCTTTACACCAAGCCGATCGAGGCCCTGTATTAACAGGACACGCCCATCGAGACATTTTATATATTGTCTTTGAGGAAGCGCATCTAATGCCCAAGGATTTATTCCAACGCTGTCTAGCTAAAGCAGATACGACTAATCCCTACGCAGGAGATGTGGTGCTAGTATTTCTGACAATGGCGCCAGAAGAAATGCCCGATCGATCTAGGCAGGCAATTTCACAACGCGGTGCAATCGTGCAGCTAGACACTCCTACAAATGAGCAGATCAGTCTACTGCTCCAGCACAGGTTCCAAATATTGCCTGAGATCGCCGACCTGCTAGCAAGAGTTTCGTATGGGAGTATTCGCGGCGCCTACTCTGCCTACAAAGATTGTTTGGACTACGCTCAACCAATTACAAAAGAGTCAGTACAACTCAAGCTAAGGTTTGCGACAGACACGCAGCGGCAAATTATCTGGCAAGCAATCGCTGCTAAATTATCTCCAACAGAATTTAATCGAACAGTAGCCCCAATCTTTAACGGCACTGATCTAACCGCATTAGCCGAACTACTACAAGATGATTTGGATGCTGCCTACCATATTCTTGGCGAAGACCTATGGTGGACTGCTTCTAAAATGCTAATACAATATTCCTGCGGCTCAAGAGGACTATCGCTAAGATATCTACTCTTAAATATGCGGAGTCTCATTTGGCCGCTTGAATTCTACACCCAAAATCTAAATGTCACAACTGAGCCCACTCCAGCTACCTTCGTCAATCGACTACTTACTGAGGCCTGGACGACTCCATTTAGTTGACGCTAATGCTCAACAATTAATTTGGCTGGCTCTAGAGCATAATTTAGAGTACAGCTGCGTGGTGCTATCGACCGTAGGGCAAATTGCAGATGTTGTCGGCAGAGACTTTAACAATCTCCACTTGGTCATCTGCGATACTTCAGCAATGTCGCGGGTAAGTTTTCCTATTGGCTATCAAGTAGATGTCGGTTTTAATACAATAGCCATCGTTCTGGGTAAGGGGTTAAACTCTGCTGCTGACTATCAAACAATCCATGCGGTGGATCTATCACAATTTAATGGAGACTATTTTACAGCAATTAAAGAGGCGTACGCTGGGGCGGATGCTGCTACGCGTGACATCTACATGAAGTTGTATCGAGAGTACCCTACAGCACTTTACCAAAAGCTTCGACTGCCGACAACCGAAATGGCAATCGACTGGGACGACGAAGACAATAACCTAACAACCGGAATATTTAATACCATGCTAGCTGCTCTTACAGATACAAAATCTATCCAGTCTTACTGGATAGACATTGACAAGCCAACAGCAATGCGGCTGTTTGGCAATAGTCAACTTTTTATTAACTGGTTAAGCAAAGACGAAGACCAGGGTAAGTGCCGAGCTTTAGCTCCACTGCTCTTGCCCTTTGTGCGTGCTTTCAACCAGACTAAAAACGTGGAGTATATTAAAGCCTTCGGTCGCTGGTGCCTCTACTCGCGAACTCGTTGGAGTAATAAGTTTAGCCTTGGCGTCAGCCCGTATCTTAAATCTTATTACTGCAGCTTTAGCGGACAGGCCCTACACCGTTGGCGAGAAATCGTCACACAACTCGAACAAACATTACCTTAAATCATCTTATGTCTTTTCTCGCAAACATCAATCTTGCAGACGCAACTCCTCAAAACTTCTATGCAGAGCAAGCTGCTAGTACTGGTAATCGCTACACGGGAATCTCCCCTAACTACTACGACCACTATCGAGTAGACGTCAGCAAGGGTATCTTTCAATTCAGCAAACCCGTTAAAGGCGAGAGCGCAATCGAACCATTCGATCCGACCAACTCCTTTACCCTCAAAGATATCTATGGCAACCAAGTAACCCACGCCTTTGTGGGTATGGAAGTAGATCCAATCGGTTACTTTATTGGAGCTAAGCTAGACAACTACAACCAAGTACTGCCTGACGAGCGCAACGGTAGCCATTGCGAAACCGTTCGTGCTGAACTCGACCTTGCTGACGGCACTACTGCTACCGTAAAGGGTCGCTATCCACTCCAGTCGAGCCAAGGCGTTCACTTTAACTTTCGTGCTTACGATGCGGATAAGTCAGCAGCAGGTCGATATGCCGGCAAACGCTTCATGACCTATGGACAAGCTACGCCACAGTATGCAGCTCAAGCAAACCGCCCAGAAGTAATGAACTGCGGCGAATGCTTAAGCAAGAACTTAGATCGCTATGCTAAGAATCAATGCCGGACTACTGGAGAGTTTGCTGTTTTAGTTAAGCGACTAGCATTTAAAGGCGCGGAGAATAAAATCATCTGGCACACAATTGCTGAGTTAGGATTGGCAAACTTCAATGAAGAGTTTGTAGCCGTGCTAAACCTCGGCGCGTCAGACCTTCGCAAGCCAGAGTATAAGCTCGAAGCTAAAGTAAACTTCCATATTCCAGCCAACGTTACTTTCGCTCACGATTATGTAGGCGGTTTATACCGCCGCCCGCACCCAGAGTTTATCCCAATGGTTCCAACTGAGTATGGCATTATGCAAACCCTTGCTTATCCAAGCCAGGTCTGGGTTGCCGAGCTATCAAAGTCTTATGGCGCAAACAACTATGTCGCGCTCTACAACGAGTGTCCTAGTAACAGCCAGCTAGATCTAACCGAACGACATCAGCTACTTGACAACGCTTTGACTGCGTATTTTAACGAGCGCTCCGCTGCCGCTATCAAAGCAAATCCAAGTAAACTACAGCTCCTTCAAACCGAGAATGGTGCTGCTCCTACAAACGGGACAGCCGCAGCAAAGATCGATACTAAACCAACAACAGTACCTACACCTGAGCCAATCCAAACTGCACTAGGTACTGCCACAATCAGCGATAACGAAACGCCTGGTCAGCAACTCGTAGGCGATCGTAACTTAAATACGTTGAGCCAAATAAGCTCACTGTTTAGCGGATTTAACGCAGCCAAACCGTAAACTCACCCGCAAAGCCACGCGTTAGTACGCGTGGCTTTGCGGCTTACCCCCACTTACCTTTATGCCGACTTGCAAAATTAGATACAACGGCAGCATTGCCGAGCTATCAGGACTAGACAATCGCACGTCTGATATCTTGGCCCAAAGACTGACAGTTATTAATCAAACTAAATTACGGGCATCACAATCTAGCTACAGCAAACGAGTGTTGCCGATTGAAGAGTACACGACAGTGTTGTTCGATCGCAAATTAAATCTCATTCCGACCGGACTAATGTCTAGAGTAGTTAAGTTACTTGAAGAGCTAGAGTATCAAGTAGAAATTGCCTCAGTCAATCCTCTACTCAAACCAGTTGATGTTGAGTTACCAAGCTACCTGCGAGATTATCAAATAGCCGGCATAAAATCTGGGTTAACTTCTCCGCGTGGTATCTGGCAGATGCCAACCGGTTCGGGAAAATCAATCAGTGCCGCAGCATTTATATCGCACTTTCCCAATGCTCATGTTTTATTTACAGTGCCCTTTCAGAAGCTAGCTGTCCAGACTCGAAAGGTGCTAAATGAATACCTTAAAGAGCCAGTAGGATTAGTTGGCGCTGGCAAACATGAATGGCAACGAGTAACCGTTGGCGTAGTTAATTCTTTAGTTACTGCCGCCAACAACAAAGAACCAGCCTTACAAAATATTCAAGTCCACATCATCGACGAGTGCCACTTTGCAGGGAGCGCATCGTACCTAACCCTTACTCAATCTCTATCGAACGTACAGTATGCCATTGGATTGTCAGCGACTCCCAAACGTAATGATGGTTGCGAACTAATCATGGAAGCTTGCTGTGGAGAAATTACTTACCAAACTATGGATGAAGATGTTGCTAACATCGGAGCGATCAACTTACCTACATACATCCAACTGCCAATTGCCAATCGCTATACCCGCGAAAGCAAACCTGAGCCATCAAACACTAGCAGCTTGAACCTAAATGAGATTCTAAAGTTATACAAATACTCAATCTCTCAAAACGCCGATCGTAACATGGCCGTCGTTAAAGTTGTCAATAGCTTGCTTAACCTCCCATCGCGGCAAGGTAATATCTTAGTCCTGTTTGAATATATCGAGCATGGTGAAACCTTAGTAGACTTACTCGGACAGCATAAAATTACTGCTCCATTAGTACACGGCAAAACTAAAAAATCGGTTGCGACTAAAACGGTTGAGGATTTTAAAGATCTAAGGATCCCGCTAATGGTTGGGTCGAGGGTTTTTAAAGAGGGTATCGATCTACCTAACTTAGAGTTTATTGTGTTTGCGGGTGCTGCAAGTTCGGACGTATCGCACTGGCAATACATTGGACGGGTACTAAGAACTAACTCTAGCTATACAAAAACTAGAAGTGTAGTAATTGATTTTAAAGATGGAGATAATTACTTTGGCAGAAGATCTGCAAGACGAGAACAATTCGTAATAGATCGTTACAATAAAAATTGCTCGCACTTAGCCTATTCTATTCCTGAAATGCTAAAGATAACTGAATCTAAATTAGCTTAATTTTATAATGACTCCTGATATTTTATTTCTCCTATCTGTGCTACCTATATTCGATCGGGTTATACAGTACCATACGCAATCCGAACTAATGGAATGTCAAGGCGTCGAACATCTCGAAGCAGTAATTGAGTTTATGCAAAGCTGTTACGAGGAGCAAAACCAAACAGCACTTGCCGACCCATTATTAACTAAGTACATTCACGATCTTAAATGTGCTGCGCATCTCTATGTTAATAAGGAGCTAAATCTATGACCGAATCACTACTAGACCATCTAGCAGTCCGCCAGCATTGCCCGGAATGCGACCCGCAACAGGTACATAGCAAGTCAGTTAAAATTGCCGATCGCTCGTTTAAGTGTTTTAGGTGCGCTGCTAGCGGTGGGTTAGCTGAGGGCTTACGGTTGTTTAATATCGCAAAGTCAATTCAACAGCCGCAACAAAAGACGGGTAATTGGTTTGATACTGCATGGACTATCTATGCACGCGCAGCCACCCATGCTCACGAGTACTTGCTTGATCGAGGCTACCCTCAAGAGATATTAAATTTGGAATTTGGCTGGGCAAATAAAGCGTCTGCTTTACAAGATGGGGGTTTAAATTGGCAGCAAGTAGAGGCGATTGGTTTGGGTTCGGCTCAAAGTGGCCGAGAGCTATTCGATCGTCGCGTGGTGTTTCCAATTAGAAATACCTTTGGGCGGATCACACACTTTCAAGCTCGGTCAACCGATCCAGAAAGTAAATGTAAATGGTTGGCTAGTAAAAGTGGAAGCATCGGTGGGAGTAGTGCGCCTATAAGTAACGCCTTATACAACGCTCATAAATTAAAACACTGGGCCGAGCAAAAGCAAGACACGATCTTGCTGTGCGAGGGAATCAGCGACGCCCTTGCCATCGGCTGTATGGGATTACCCGCAGTAGCAACGTTTGGAATTCAACAGCTTAATCTCGATCGCCACTTAGAGTTAGCCGACTTTAATATTATCGCGATGTACGATAACGACAGGCACGCACTAGGGACTAGCAAGCTTTCTGGGCAACCTAAAAGCTGGGCAAGCATGTTACCACAACTAGCCGCATTGCAACGACAGCTAGTCCCTGGGAGACAAGTGTACGTGCTAGAGATCCCAGCCATCTCTGGAGTTAAAGATACGTTCGATCTATGCAAATGTCTCGAGTGGGACAAAGCTGCCTTACTAGATTATGGGCAGCTTAAAAGTCAAACGCTCGCAACTAAGATTCTTAATACCTTTAGTATTGACAGCCCAGATTTAATCAAACACCTAGCAGGTGTACCCTGTACCCCAGATCAAACAGCAATAGTAGATAAAGCAATCGTGCATCAAGGGGGATGGCTCAATGCAATCGATCGGGCTTTTTATTAATTCATATGGGGGCTCCCAGATTCTCGGCTCAATTTGGGTCGGCGCCTTTCTGTTTAAACATCCCGTTAAAGATGTGGCGCGGCGGCTGGTTAAGTTATCAGACATTCCCGACTGCTTTGATTGTCAATTTTTCCAGATTACTCCTGCTAGATTAAATGCTACAGAGACATCGCACGCCGTTCAGATTTCAAAAGCAGCAAAGTATTTAATTAGCTGCTTTCGAATTAAGTATCCCCACCTAAACCTAAAGCTTTACTCTGCACATTCAGATCAACATGCTGGCAGCCTTGGACAGCCAATGCAGATTATCCCTTCTGCTAGGCTGGACGCAAGGCTAACCTTCAAGGCGTGCCAGCTAGTTTATCAACGAGAGTTAAGTTTGCTGCAGCCGCACTATCCCTCGATCGATCTTAATAAGTACGGGGCTAGTACGAGCCATCAACGCTACGCCTTATACATCCTCGAACACGGCCCTACCTTTGGTATCCGTAAGTCCTTTTTACAGAGGGTACCTGCCTATTGGTTGGATCTTCTAAGGCTTAACGTTGATTGGGCGTACGAACAAAACTGGGTAAAGTTACCACCTCAATGGTGGATTTATATATTCAACGACACATGGTATACCTTTTTGTCAAAACAACAAACCCTCGATATGTGGATGTTATTAGCCACAAGAAACGACAGCATGGTAAGTGCCTATCTTTTCCCTTCCGGTATAATTTAAATTAATTTTGGAGAGTTAAATGGATAAAGTTGCTGAGATACGTAATTACTTATCAGAATTAAACCTACAACCAGAGCTTGCTAACTGGTTGTATTTAGAAAGGCTTTTAGAAACAGAAACGATCGCATTGCTATCTAGCAACATCGAAGCCTCCACAATTAGACACTACTTCCAAGTTGTTGCTTATTTTAATTACCACTACTTTACCGAATACTACTCGCAGATTTGTGTATCTTTAAGTGGCGAGGTTGAAATAGATTTACCCTGTAGCAGTAAAATGTCGTCAAGCAAAAAAAAGATGGGTCTAAAAAGAATCAAAAATTAATAGACTGGCTTTTTGCTTATAGCTTACTACAAGTTCCTAACTTAGGTACTGCCGATCTTGATATTGACATGCTCAAAGAGCATACTGTTATTTATATAAAACATATTCGACCTTGTTTGCTTAGCTCTCTTAACTGCCTCCTCGATGATTAACTCTACTTTAACTTCCGTTGCGGCTGACACTGTTACTGCTGTCTCTTATCCACCTAAAGTTCTAGCGCTAGACCAAGCATTAGTTAAAAGCGGTTACGCAATTATCGACACTACAAACATGACTATATCCTACGGGCAAATTGAAGCGCCCCTACGGCAAGGCAAACAGGTCTTTGACTATTGGGCAAGAGTGAAGTTCGTTAAAGATACTGTAGCGGGATTAATTCAAAGCCATAACATTGAGCAGCTAGTATTAGAGATGCCCTTCGTTTCAAGTCGACAACATGTAAGCTCTGGTCAAACCCTGCAAGCTGTATACGCAGCCATCCAGATCCTGGCTAAAGATCTAGATCTTAATGTAGATAGTATCCCACCGACACAGTGGCCTAAATTACTAGGGCTTAAATCAACCAAGCTAGAGCTATTAGATCTACTCCGCCCAATGGGGATAACCACAGATCATCAAAGCGATGCAATTGGATTAGGACTAGCTTATTTAATTAAACAACAGAATAATTATAAATTAGATGCTACTGTAGAAATGTCTAATTTTATTTACATCAATGCCCCATTGTATAGACTCCGTCTCAGTATCCCGGCTTCAGCTTTACCTAACCTGCCAGCAATTATTTTTTAACAAGTACGTCGTAAAAAGCAAGAAGGTTATTGAGACTAAACAAGCTGCCTTAATCCAAGGGTCGCTCACACACGCATTACTCGAATCTCGACTATTAAATAAACCAATTGAAAGTTATGGTTCTGTAATCTTAACTGACTGGCTAACCAATGTATGCGGCTTAGGGGTAGCAGATACCACCAGCGATATGCTAGCTGGGAAAGGTATTAGTGTTGGAGCACTCCTTGAGTACGCCGAAATAGTCGGGCCATTACTTGCTAGGTGCATGCCCAAGTATGAACTTGAGGATAAGCTACGAACTCGAGACGGGTTACCTCTGAGCGATCCATTACTTTACCCGTCCCAGGAGTTTAAGATAGAGCTAGGGAAGTTAAACATCTATGCTCTAACGTCGGAGATTAATGTGAGTGCCGCTCGTCAACACCCTGACTACAGTTTAAATAACATCGACGTAGCTGGAATAGTTGCAAAGAGTTTTACTTGGGCGAATAGCTTTACACTACCCGTTGACTTTGATGTGACTATTGCAGTAGAGCTTGACCTTAACTCAACGCCAACTCGCCCAATTGAGTTACTGCCTGGACTCCCATGGCGGGGGTTTATAGATTGGGTCTACCGAGACAAGAATGGCGAGGTAGTAATCATCGATCACAAAACCAATAAAGATATACCAAACGAACTTGAAGTGCAGCATCACGAGCAACTCAATATCTATGCTGCCCTATACTACGAAATCTTTGGAATTTGGCCTACTCGCATTGGTATTGGGCACTTGCGTAGCGATACACTAGTAACAACGCCTACCGATCCTACAATTGCAAGTAACATCTATAGGTACTATAAAGAAATTGCTGCGGAGATTATCTCTAAGCAATTAGATAGTGTTTGGTTGCGACAATCTGCAAGTAAGACCTACGCAGGTACTTGTGTTAAAAAGTTCGGGCGTAACGTTTCAGTTTGCCCATTACTAGAAAGTTGTTGGCCCGGATTTAACCCTGCGGCTATAAGCTAATTCAACTTGCATATCTAAAGATTCAATTACCCCAACCCTCGGTTTCTTTTAATGAGCAATCCCACTACTCCAGAATCTTTAGGGTTTCGGCGGGTCGTCGCACACCTTGGCGGCCTACTAACTTTATCTGAGATTGAATCCCAACGAGTGTTAACAGAGTTTACAAATGCAATTCTAATGGGATGCTGCCTAGAAGATTGCGTAAACATCCCTCGCTTCGGCAAGTTTAAATTTGATAAGGCAAACTTAACCTTTGTTGCTAACCCAATAGCCCATCGGTTTGCTGCAACTTTGGTAGACAAATCTAGAGCGTCTAGTTTTGCAACAGAACCAAAACCGACAAGAGTATTAAATCATCAAGATCCAATGCGAGACTCGCTGGTTGAGTATCTCAAATACAACTACCCAAGCGAACTAGACTGGACTACACCTTTGGGTAAAGTCTATACCTATACTCAAGTGCAAGAAGCTACTTCTAAAATTAGGAAACTTAATGATGACTACTATGACATTTTTATTTCTCGGTTGATTACTACTCGGCGGCGAGACATTGTTGCCAACGCGTTTCTATACTCGGAGGCAACAATTAAGCGAAGGTGTGATGCAGTAATCGCGTCAATCTTATTATTATTAATTCATCCCGAGCTAGCCTCTGACAGTGTAGCTAGATTATATAGACACTAACCTTATTAGTTTTATTTTAGTAAGGGGGCAAGTTTTCTTACCCCCTTAATAATTTGTTCTTTCTTCTAAATCATTTAATCATGTCAGAATCTAATGCTATTTCAGTTTCGGGATTAGCAACATCGCACCAGGCTGCATCTATGTACGAGCAGCTAGAACGAATCGGTAAGTTGATTGGTGACTGTAGTGAAGCAACCAGCGACCCAGCAACAGCTATCGAACTAAAGTTGGTTGATACAAAGCTTAAAGCCCTACTGACTTTATTTGACGATGAGCAAAGCCTGCCCGTACTAGCAGCGCAGCTAACAGCCAAGAGCACCTCTAGTAAAATTGAACGGCTAGGACTTAGCAAAGAAGTAATTCGGTTGGCTACTACGGGTCGAATGCCAATTACCGAAATCCAAGCACACTTCAAACTCCAAGGCATAGACCTTGATGTGCATACGATCGCTAAATTTATTAAGGCCTATGAGGCCAGTTCTTACGCTGAGAAGATTCGAGCTAAAAGCAAAAGCATCTTTGATACGTCCGATCAACTCGAAAACTTGCTATGTATTATTAACACTCAATTAAGCAAACTCAACTTTGCGATCGATCCTAAACAGCAAGATAACCACCGCGCGTATGTGGGTGAGTTACGTCAGCTTATCAAACTTGCAGCGGATCTTCAGCGCAACGTCCATCAAGCCATGGAGCAGGTTAAGTTCCAAGCGGACGTCCGATACATCCTTTTATCAATTTGTACGGGAGAGCAGCGCGCCCTGGCGCTAGAACGTTTGCGCCAATACAGTTCGGCTCAGTACGAGATCGGCCCAAGCTATAGCCCAATCCCATACCATGATAGTAATGCAATCGATCGGACTCCCGATCTTTAAAATTAAACAAATGTTAGTCGATCAAAGAATTGTAGACTTCTTAATTAAGGTTGGAATTAAAGCATCAATCAAGCAATTAACAGAACGCGAGTTGCTAAATTGTTTTCTGCCAGGAGTACTGTTACACGCTGGTAGTTTATTAATCGACCCATCTGCCGATGCTGGTGACGTCCTTCACGATGCTGGGCACCTAGCTATATTTCCCAAAGTAATTAGACCCTATTGTTCTCAACCTACAATCTCAGAGCCTGAGACAATGCTACGGATCTTACGGACGAATAATATTAAACCAACAGAGAAAGATTTATCCGCACTGCAATATTGTTACGACGACCAGGGGCCTCAAGGGTGGCAGTATGCAGCAAGTGTTGAACTTGAGTTAGATACAATGACTGGATTTAACACTGGGTTTGATACAGACCAAGAAGGTATAGATATCCACGATTCGATTAAAGCAAGTATCGGGAGCTTCTTAGGGCATCGAACATCGGTAACCCTGTACTATCTTGGGATGCTCAAATCAAAAGCGGCGTTTCCGCAAATGCTAAAGTGGACAAACGATAATAATTAATTTGCCTAAATACATCATTAAGTACGCCAACTGGAGGGTACTTAATGATAGATTATGTAAGCTCGTTTCAGCAGTATAGAACAAAGATGGATCGGAAAGTACCTCTCACAATCGGTCGGGATAGCCTTACACCCTACATGTATCCCCAAGCTATGGAATTTTATAAGCAGCAGACAGAAGGGCGATGGGAAGCTCACGACATTAGTTTTGGCAAAGATATTTTACAGTGGGCACATCTCGACCCAAACATTAAAGATGTTGTGGCTGGGGTGTTAAGCGGTTTTGTTCAAACCGAATTAATCGTTGGTGAGTACTGGGGCAACAACGTCGGTAGGTGGTTTCCACATCCAGACATTAAGCTAATGGCAATGCGCTTCAGTGACATGGAAGGTGTTCATGCAATTAGTTATAACCAACTTAGCGTCTCCCTTGGGCTAGATAGCTACAAAGCTTTTAAATCAGACCCTAATGCAGCAGCTAAAATTGGGCACCTACTAGAGTGTCCATCAAATACGCTCGAAGAAAAAGCTCGCAGCCTCGCGACCTTCTCGGCATTTACCGAGGGGGTTGTTTTGTTTTCTAGCTTTGCTATCCTCCAGTGGCTCAAGACCAAGAATCTTTTGCCAGGAGTTACCAGCGTAATTGAATACTCAATTCGCGACGAGAGCCTACATAGTACTACAGGGTGCTGGCTGTTTAGACAACTTATCACTGAAGCCCCTTGGCTTAACACTCCCCAGCTATGGGAGGATATCTATCAAGGCGCAAAAGCAGCAATCTCGATCGAGCATACCTTTATCGATTCGGTCTTCTTAGGACGCACCCTCGACGGACTAGATCCATACGACTTAAAACAGTTTATATTATTTAGAGCTAGCTGTAAGCTGGGTGAGCTTGGGAGCAGTCAATCCTTTGACTACGATAAAGCCGCAGCAGAACGTATCACAAGCTGGTTCGATCTCTATAACACTGTCAGCCCCACCACCGATAACTTTGCCCGTCGGCCTACTACCTATACCAAAGGGGCGTTTAAAGCCAACGGGGTTACATTCGCTTTTTAAAATAGCAGACCGCAACTTGCGGCTTGCTCCACCCATTTTGTAAATGAAACTACACCGCAGACTCTATTGGAAATATCGGCTCTGGCTAAGTGGCTTCGAGAACTTCCGCTATTCATATTTAGATTGGCTAACCTTAATACCGTGCCCCCATGGAGATGTCGAATTACGGCATCCCTTTTTCTTTGAGCAGCTCGGGAGAATGTAATCGATCGTTATTAATAGTAACTAAGCACCGTTAACATTACAAGC
>ENA-OFCI01000444-OFCI01000444.1-metagenomes-genome-assembly--contig:-NODE-444-length-25237-cov-5.936542_pt1 | contig 25237 bp, 19 predicted proteins | sample MGYA00153391_OFCI01 | MGnify analysis MGYA00153391
TCGGCGGTGAAGGTACGACGGGGGATACGTTTCATGGTTACTCCTGACAAGTTGAGAAAAATAACATCAACTTGCCCGTCCACAATTTCAGGCCGGACTCAGTCAAAGATCGTTTAGGCAGAAAAACTACGATGCGACGAAGTAAACCTGACGTGACCAAAATTTTTACAAAACAATTTAGAAGTCGCTAAACGATGGGGCTTTTTGAAGCTCATGGGTGAATCGCCGGTTGCTAATCGCATCTTTTCTAAGCCGCTGGTTTAGCGCATCACATCAAACTTGCACCCCAAACTGCACTGTCCTTCCCGGATCGAACGTTGATACGGGAATCAGTGTGGGCAGCGGGCAGACATCGGCGTCGAAGAAAATCTGGATCTCTTCGCGGCGCGCCATCAGGTCGTTGTAGCCGACTTCGATCAAGGCGTTGCAATAGCGGTAGTCAAACAGCATATAGCTAGCAAGTGTAGCGCCGCCTTTGCGCATGGCGCCGATGCTGCGCATCAGGAATCGAATCGTGGCGGGCAGGTCGCGGACATGTTGGTGGGCAATTTTTTCCAGCGGTTCATTGGGACAGGCAATGCACACGTCTACGTGATGCAGATTGCCGCCTGATGCTTTGAGGCGGTCACGATCCACATATTTAAGCGTGGCGTTCATGCGCTGCAAAAGCTCGACATCCACCGCCAATGAATCCAGAAAAATACTGGCCATCGCATGGCCGGCGATCTGCGCGAACGAGGGGTAGACGCCATCTTCAATGGGTTCGTCCATTTTTTTGGTGAGCTTGGCGGTGCCGATCACGAACACTCGTTCCGCGCCCAGATGCAGCGCGGGGCTGACGGGAGCCATTTGGCGAATGGAACCGTCGCCAAAAAATTCACGGTTAATTTTGATCGCTGGAAACGCGAACGGAATAGCGGCAGACGCCATTAAATGGTCGACCCGTATCTGGCTTACGCGTATGCCGACGCGCTGGGAGCGTCGCCAGCCCTGCACTTCCGGGTGCGCCTGAAAAAATGCGCAGTTTTGGCCTGACGTATAGCCAGAGGCCGTGACCGAAACCGCGCGCAGAACGCCCGATTCGATGTGCTCGGCGATGCGCTTGAGGTCGATGTGGCTGACAATCATTTCGGCCAGAGGTGAATTATCAAACAAGGAAATTTTGTTGTTTTTTCCGTCATTTTTTTTGAATGCCCCGAACAAAAATGCTGATAACCATTTGCTGCTATTGCGCAGCACGCCGGGTAGATCGGTGCGGTAGACCTGGTCAGGTGAGAATTTCGTCCACACATCGACCAGCGACGCGACCCCTTCCGTAAAATTATCGGCGTGCGACGCTAATAGCGCCGCGTTAATTGCACCTGCCGATGTGCCGGTAATGATCGGAAACGGGTTGTCTTTGGGATGCCCTAGAATTTCACATAGGGCTTTGAGCACGCCCACTTGATAAGCTGCGCGTGCGCCACCCCCTTGCAGTACAAGAGCAATGCCGGGATGTCGGGCGTTGCGAATGGTAGCCGGGTTGCGCGCAGAGCTTTCAGCGCGGCGATTCGGCTCCCCATCGAGCGCGGCTTGCGGCAATTCTGTGGTGGCTTTTTCTTCGTTCACGGGAACACTTTTTTAACCACTGCTTTCTTTGCCAGCGTTGTGAATCTGATGTGGTGTCCAGTTGTGGTGCCTAATCGCGAACACGCTCTGCGATTTTTGTCCAGACTGCCAAGTATCGCGGGATGGGTGAAGCGTATTTCGCGATGCCCATCATCGGTGCCTGCTAATAATGGGGGCGATGACGTGCACCATTCTGAGCTCTAGCGCTTTGTTAGCCTTGTTCACTACCGCCTCAACGGCAAGCCGTCTGCCAGATTGATGATCATTGCGGCCACTGGCTTATCAGCCGATTTGTCGACTTCTGGCGTGTTCCGAAATTGGTTCCGGGCGAGCAAATTATAAACCTGCATCAACCCTTTACCTTTCACCTGAATCTGCTGCACCTCGTCAAACCGATAGCGGTTATATAAACGTCGATGCGTGATCGCATCAACTTGCGTATGACCGGGCGCTGCTTCGGAACACATGCGACTCGCGACATTGACGGTATCGCCCCATAGGTCATAACCAAACTTGCGACGACCAATCACACCCGCCACCACCGGGCCGGTGGCAATACCGATGCGCAATCCCAGTGCTTCGCCATTCGGCGCCGTGTAGCGCGACACAAACGCGTGCATTTCGAGCGCCATATCGGCCATTGCGTCAACGTACGGGATCTGGTTAGGATCATTCAGCTTGGCGCTATCAAGCCCGCCAGCCACCATGTAGGCATCCCCTATAGTTTTGATTTTTTCCACCGCGTAGGTCTCAGTCAGGCTATCGAATGCCGAGAATATATCGTTCAGCAAATGCACCGTTTCGTTGGGCGACATTTCTTCTGACATATGCGTGAAATTCACAATATCTGCAAACATCACGGTCACATCAGCATGACCGTCGGCGATGTTTGTTTCATCGCGTTTGAGACGGTCGGCAATCGGCTTCGGCAGAATATTAAGCAGCAATCGATCTGATAATTCTTTCTCAACCAGCACATCCTGCGCTTGCTGATCCACGACCGAACGCAGCTTATTTCGTTCTCGCGTCGAGTACCAGAGCAGCACATAAACCATGGCCGAAATTGAGACAAAATTCAGCACAAAAAACACCGCAATCGTGCGCATATCGAGAGCGCGAACGTCCCACTGCAAGGCGTAATCAAACATGCCCGACATGGCCGTCATGAATATGTAGGCCACAAACCACGGCACCGATTCCTTGGTACCTAAAATTACAATTGCACCGACTGGCGCCAGCAACGCCCATAGCGAAACGCCGCTTGAATTGACGAAATTACCGATCGACCACTGCAGCACGAATGGCGTGAACAAGAATAACGACAACTGCATCAGACAAAACAGCTGCAGTTTTCGGGTCTTCAAATAAAAAAGCATCATGCACGCTGACATCGCCTGAAAAATCAGCGGGATCAGCGTCGAGAAACGTTGGCCAAAACCCCAGTAGATCGCGAGCCACAACATCGACGCAAAAACCATCAAACCCGATGAGAACAACAGCATATCGCCCGAAATTTTATTTTCAGCGGTCATCGCGTCACCCGATGGGATGTTGACAGCGTTAGTCGCGGCTGGGCTTGAGATTGGCTGGGCAAATGCTTTAGTTTTCATGTCGTTATGTTCATGACTTTGAGCTTACCGCTTTTTTGTAATATCGCTTTTTTGTAACTGCAGTAGATGCGTGCGGCTTCAACAGAAACGATTTGAAGCAGACTTCGCCTGCGAATTTTTCAGCGCTTTCATCCATCATCAGCATTTGCGAATTATCTCACATTGCGTAAACAGGTTTCCTACAAAAAAGAAGGATATCCAGCCAACCAAGCATACGCAAGATGACGACATGCCGAATACGTTAAAGTATAGTTTGAATGAACGGGCAGGTATGCAAACGCTGGCTCAAGCCGAACAGATCAGCAACGATAAATAAGCAAAACACGAACGCACATGAGCTCACCCACTGAATTGAAGTTCCAGCATATTGACGTCACCGCGGCAGACTTACCGCTGCACTGCCCCATGCCGTCCATGAAGCTTTGGAACACGCATCCCCGGGTGTTTATTGACGTCACCACCACGGGCGAAGCGAAATGCCAGTATTGCGGCACGGTCTATAAATTATCCGGCCCCGTAAAGCACGGCCATTGACAAACATCAACACCAGAGCGGCTTTACAGGCATTTATGCTTTGCGATATCCGCCAAAGCTGGTGTTTGTGATAATAATATGAAGACGCTTGATCGAACAACAGGGCCAATTTTGGTCATAGCGCCCGCCTGGGTGGGCGACGCGGTGTTATCACAGCCGATGCTGCGGCTGCTCAAACAACGCCACCCCGACGCAATCATTGATGTTGCCGCACCGCGCTGGGTGATGCCGGTTTATCAGCGCATGCTTGAGGTTTCGCGCACCATCGAAAACCCGTTCGCCCATGGTGACTTGAAGCTGCTGGCACGTCGCACGATGGGCCAATCGCTCGCCGCCGTGGGCTACGATCGGGCGTTGGTGCTCCCGAATAGCTTTAAATCCGCGCTCCTGCCGTGGTTCGCCCGCATCCCGCTCATCACTGGCTACCGTGGCGAGAAACGCGGCTGGATTTTGAGCGATTGCCGTGACCTGGATGAGGTGGCACTGCCGTCAATGGTCGAACGTTTTACGGCACTTGCCGCTTTGCCAAACGCGCGAACTCGTGACTCCACCAAGCTGTTGTCAGAGAATCCGCGTCTTGAAATCGATCCAGCGCGGCGCGCCACAACAGGCAAGCGCTTGCGCCTTAATCTCGCCAAACCGATCATCGCGTTTTGCCCCGGTGCTGAGTACGGTCCGTCGAAGCGCTGGCCAGTCGAACATTTTGCGGCGCTCGCAGTATCGCTTGTTAGGGAACAAAACGGCGGCTATCAGATATGGTTATTCGGCTCCCAAAAAGACCACGCCGTTGCCGAGCAGATAAATGCGCTGTCCGGCAACGTTTGTGTGAATCTTGCGGGTGCCACCAAGCTGGATGAGGCGATTGATTTACTCAGTCTTGCCACACATGTGGTGACCAACGATTCGGGCCTGATGCATGTTGCCGCCGCGGTCGGTGTGCCGGTCACAGCGCTATACGGCTCAAGCTCGCCAAAATTTACGCCGCCGCTTTCACCCAAAGCGAAAGTTATTTCACTCAAGCTGGTGTGCAGCCCCTGCTTCCAACGGGAATGCCCATTGGGACATTTCAAATGCATGAACGACCTGCAACCCGATCTGGTACTTGAGCACTTAAAGCACACAGTATGGCAACGCGCCACGGATAATGTGACTTATTGAGCGCGCGACATAACCGTAAAGCTCATCTGCGCCCAACTATCTGTGTAGTCCACCACACCATTAAGCCGAATCCAGAATTTGGAATTTTCGGCTGCATCTGAAGAAATTTTGAGCACCGTGCCGACAGTAAATGACTACCCCGGAATCACCAGCGAGTGCGCTATGCTGCGGCTTGCGTCACGCGGCGACAACAGCGCCTTGATGACGCTTGCGGATGTCTGACGAGTTTGTGCGGTCTGCAGACTCTGCCTGGAAGAATTGTGCGCCAAACCGTTCTGCGCAACGTCGATGTCGGGAATTTTAGTGCATCGCCGCGCCAGCTCGGCGATGTCCGCGGGCAGTAAACCCGTCGTGATGCCCGTGATCTGACCGATGTCAGAACCCGCCGCCGAAGCCGGATTCATCGTTTGCATTTTCGGTAGCCCGCCATCGATACCAGGTGCCAATGAAAGATGTACTACCTTCGGGTTATCGGCCAGCACTTCAATGCCCCATTGCGGCTCGCCGGTTTCTGCGGAGTGCTGCCAGCGCACCACGCCGACCCGCCAAATCGGCGAACCGTTGGCGCGCAAACAGGCCACGCGCGCCACTTTCAAGCCATCGCTTTCACGATCAACACGCCGGGCCGGCCTTGCCTTAACCCAGCCGTTCATCAGATGGCGAATCAAATTATCGCACCGCAGGATTGACAAACCATGGGCAGGATGTTGATAAGCCCCCTGTCGGACTATAGCGCCTTGTTTGTCGACCTGAACCGTCCTGTCATTACCCACAATGTTATGGGAACTCACGCGCACCGACACGACCTTGAAACAGGCTGCCGCTGTTGAAAAACAACGCATGCGGTCTGACTGCATTTGCGGATGAAACTGCAACGGCGGCAAATTACCTTCCATATCAAAACAATGTTGCGCTCCCTCAACGCCTGCGGGAGGTGTGAATTCGACCAAACTGCTCCATTCCCCGCACGAGGCATAGGCTGCATCCATCATTTCGGGAGAACGACCGGCTAGATCGGCCAAACCAAACAAAATAATCCGCGCAAATTCTTGATGACAAGTCGTATTGGCGCGGTCGTTGAGGGCAATTTTCTCGCCAACAATGCCGCGCTTCTCAACAAATCGGTAGAGTCGATATAGACGGCCCCACGATGTGGAAGGCTCGCGTTTGTTGGCGTAACAATGCCAGCGCATGCATAAACCGATCTTCACTATCGCTCGGCACGCGATAGCCGGTAGGCGCGGTGTTCCGCGCGAACCGGGTGGATATTTGCGACGACCCTCATCCAACAGATCACGATAAGCAATTGCGAGCCGAGTGGAAATCTGCGCCAGTCTCCGAGCAAATGCGGCCCTCAAACCCAAATTTCCCTGCCATTTTTCTGCAATATCTGTTTGAAATAATTTGATCAAAAGTGCTTCAATCTCACGGTCAATCTCGACCAACTGATTAAGGCGGTGACCGAATGCGCCCGTAGCGTTTCGCTGAAAATTCGCGATCGTCTCCAACCCCCGTTTTAACTGCGCATGAGCTCGGCACCCGCGCCAAAGTTAGATAGACCGATAGAGTTAGTCGACGGCGCGTTGGTGACGTTATTGGTTTCGCGGCTTCCCCCCGTCTAAGCCAGGCCCCAATTTGCGCCCCAGCATACGCCGCCGGAATTCTTGGCGCAGACTGCCCCAGAAGTTCTGCATACGGCTTTGGCTCACACCGGATTTACGAACAGGCGTTTCATTTATAGACATACGGACTCATCCCGATATCGCGCGATAAAGTTCTCAATTTTTCGCTGTTTACTCATTTGGTTTAATTACGAGTCACTTATGTAATTTTAGGTTCGCAATTTTGTGCCCAACCATGCAACGAGATTATCCACACCATTTAACTGGCTTTGCTTCACGTCTGCAGGACGGGCCCTGGAACCAGCTTGGCAACAACTTGGCAATTTATGGCGCGAATCATGGCGCGGAAAAACGTCATACAGCGTAATCCAAGGAAATCCGCATTAAAATCGGGTTCAGCAAGTTTACCGCCACCAAAGCAGCGTCACTGGAGTCGCAACATGAAAACCGCGTCAATAAATTTTCTACGGTTGATCACTTTACCAACGGCCATCCTCGCTGCCACCTGTGCATTGACTTTTTCGGTTCAGGCTGCGCCTGCGGGGGTCGGCAAAAACAAGAACGAGTTGTCACTTGAATATATCGCCGATATCGAAGCCTGGCGAGACAAGGTTGAAACCAGTTTAAAACGTGACAATGGCTGGCTCACGCTTGCCGGCCGCTTCATCATGAAACCGGGCGTCAATACTTTTGGCACCGGCAAAAACAACGACATCGTGCTGCCGCCCGAATTGAAAGGCACCGGCCCTGACACAATCGGCGCGTTAATCGTGGATAAAGATGCGCTCACCGTGACGCTCAAGCTGGCCGACGGCGTCTCGATGACAAGCGATGGCGCGCCATTTTCCGGCGAACGCGTGATGAAAACCTCCAGCGAAAAACGCGATTGGGTCTCACTGCAGCGGATATCGATGCACATCATTGAACGCAACGGCACTTTTGTGTTGCGGCTGGCTGACAATGAATCCTTGGTACGTAAAAATTTCCCGGGTCGCCTCTGGTACGAAGCGAAAGACCAATTTATAGTGAATGCAAAATTTATACCGTATCCGCCTGGTCGGACGCTATCGATTGTGAACATCATCGATGAAATTTCAGAAGAGCCCAGCCCCGGTTATATCGAATTTAAACTCAAAGGCAAAACCCACAAAATGGATGTGATAGGTAACGATGACGGCCTGTTCTTCGTGTTTCGCGATGGCACCTCGGGCGACACCACTTACCGCCCTTCACGTTTCCTGTTTGTAGAAAAAAAGCCTGCACCAAACAGCACCTTCAAACTCGATTTCAACAAAGCTTATAACCCGCCATGCGCCTTTTCGGAATTCACCACCTGTCCTCTGCCACCTAAGCAAAACATCATGCAGACACTCGTGGAAGCAGGCGAGAAGTATCGGAAGAAAGGCTAGGCGACTAAATTGCCACATTGCCGAAAGGATAAATTACGAAATGAGTGTGATGGAAGCGCCCAAAAATGAATTATTTAATTTCAAAAATTGATGGCTCTATCGGCGTCATAAAGCTCAATAACCCGGAAAAGCATAACGCCTTTGACGACGTATTGATTGCTGAATTAACCGCTGCACTGGTTGCAATGGAGCAAGCAGTTGAAGTGCGCATTGTCGTTATTGCGGCAGCAGGAAAATCGTTCTCGGCAGGTGCCGATCTCAATTGGATGAAGCGTATTGCGGGCTATTCACCAGACGAAAATTTTCGTGATGCCATGGGCCTGGCCACACTGATGAAGACGCTATACGGCTTGAAAAAACCGACGATCGCGCGCGTGCAAGGTGCGGCTTATGGCGGCGGTGTGGGCTTGATTGCGTGCTGCGATATCGCGGTCGGCACACGGGCTGCGGCATTTTCGCTTTCTGAGGTGAAGCTGGGCCTCATTCCTGCGGTCATCTCACCTTATGTCATGGCCGCAATTGGCGAGCGCGCGTCGCACCGTTATTTTTTGACCGCCGAGAAATTTGATGCCCATGAGGCACACCGCTTAGGCTTATTGCACGAAGTTGTGTCTACCGACGCTGAAATGGATACAGCGATTGGCGAACTGTGCGCAGCACTTTTGGTTGCGGGGCCAAACGCACAGGCGGAGTGCAAGTCATTAATCGCAGCCGTCGCTAATCGCCCTCTGGATGATGATCTGGTGGCGGAAACCGCGCAGCGTATTGCTCGAGTTCGCGCTAGTTCGGAGGGTCGCGAGGGTCTAGCCGCGTTTCTTGAAAAGCGTGCGCCCGTCTGGTCCGGCAAGACAACGTAGGAGGCCGAAAAGCCAGAAAAGCTGCTTGCATAGATTTCCACCTAGCCGTTTGCTGAATTGCTTACATCTCGTCAACATTCAATTAATGCCCAAGCAACACTAAGGTAGAAAATATAAATGTTTAATAAAATTCTGATTGCTAACCGCGGCGAAATCGCCTGCCGTGTTATTCGCACCTGCAAGCGCATGGGGATTCGCACAGTCGCCGTTTTCTCAACAGCTGACGCAAACGCGCAGCATGTGAAGCAGGCCGATGAAGCTTTCCTGATCGGCGGCCCGCGCCCTGTGGATTCATATCTTAAAGGCGAAACAATCATCGACGTCGCCATAAAATCTGGTGCCGAGGCAATTCATCCGGGTTATGGATTTTTGTCGGAGAACGCAAAATTTGCCCGCGCCTGTGAAGCCGCAGGAATAGTTTTTATCGGCCCTACCGTTGAGGCTATTGAAAAAATGGGCTCAAAAAGTGCCGCCAAGGCGCTGATGCAAACCGCCAAAGTGCCCGTGGTGCCGGGCTATCATGGCGAAAATCAAGACGCCGCTTTTCTGGCAAAGCAAGCCGATATTGTCGGTTATCCGCTGCTGATAAAAGCGGTGGCAGGCGGTGGCGGCAAAGGGATGCGGCTGGTTGAAAATTCCGAAGAATTTATTTCGCAGCTGGAGGCCGCACGCCGTGAAGCCAAAAGCGCGTTTGGCAATGATGATGTGCTGATTGAGCGCTTCGTGCTGGGCCCCCATCACATTGAATTCCAGGTATTTGGCGACACCCATGGCAACTATGTTCACCTGTATGAACGCGAGTGTTCAATTCAGCGCCGTCATCAAAAGGTCCTCGAAGAAACGCCCTCGCCGTACCTATCTACTGATGAAAATATGCGGAAGAAAATGGGCGATGCGGCCGTGGCTGCCGCACGCGCCATCGCCTACCGCGGCGCAGGAACGATTGAATTTATCGCCGGTGAGGATCGTGAATTTTTCTTCATGGAAATGAACACGCGCCTGCAAGTAGAGCATCCGATTACAGAAATGATTACCGGCGAAGATTTGGTGGAATGGCAGCTGCGGGTAGCGGCAGGTGAGCCATTGCCACTGAAACAGAAAGAAATTATCACAGGCGGCCACGCGATCGAGGTGCGAATATGCGCTGAAAACCCGGCCAATAATTTTCTGCCTGAAACGGGAACGATGCATGTTTTCGCCACCCCAACACTGGATCTTGAAGGCGATATTCGCCTCGATACCGGCGTCGGGATTGGCAAATCTGCGAACGACGAAATTAGCATCTACTATGACCCGATGATTGCCAAACTCATCACTTGGGGTGGCGACCGGAACGAGGCAATTCGCCGCATGCAAATTGCGCTGGCTGAAACCGATGTCATTGGCGTTAAAACTAATCTCGGCTTTCTGCAGCAGTTGGTCAGACACCAGGCGTTTATTGATGGCGAAACCGATACCGGCTTCATTGCGCGTCATCGCGAAAAGTTGATAGCCGATGAGACGGCCTGCCCTGCGGAGGCGTTAATTGCCGCATCGTTATTTGAGCTCGCGCGCGAGCAAAAATCAGCGGGCAGCGGTGTGTGGGACAGCAAAACGGGATGGTGGCTGAATTGCGGCGCAACGCGCACGCTGGAGTTTCATACGGCAAGCAGTGCAGGAAATAACCAGCCCACAGATGCGACCATCGAAATGGTCCATATCAAATGCTCGCCGCTAGGCCATAAGCTCAATATCAAGTTCGATATTCGAAACAGCGAATTCAATGTCACCCGCAACTCTGTTGAAGGCGATGTAATTCACTTCACCGCAAATGGCGTCGTTCATCACCTCAAAGTGCTGGCACATCAGGAGCAATTTTCCGTGCTGCTCTCGTGCACTCGTCACCGCTTGCGATTAGTGGATCCTTTTTACTTTGAGACCAGTGATGACACCAACGACGGCCGCTTGACTGCGATGATGCCGGGTCGCGTCGTAAAAGTAATGGCAGATGCTGGCGACAAGATAAAAAAGGGGCAGGCCCTCATCATTATGGAAGCAATGAAAATGGAGCACACCATTGTCAGCCCGAGAGACGGCGTGGTCGAACGTGTAGCCTTCAGGGTCGGCGATATGGTGCCGGCAGATGCGGTTCTGTTTGCGTTTGAGGAATAATAGTTCGCGCGGGTTCGTGTTCCACTAATTCATCGCACTTTACCTGCCCAAAGCTTTCCTCCGAAGATTCTACTGCGAGGAATCAGCTTTTTTTGTTGCAAATGAGAAACCTAACAACATTTCCCTCGCAACAGAGTGTCGGGATGGCACTGTTCATATATGCCTCGGTCGAAGAAACACCGACATTAAGCAAGCTTTACGAGCAAACGCCCCAAACGGCAAGCTGGGTGCGGGTTTCATTTTTAACCTCACGCACGAAAAAACAGCTGCATATTTCTGTGCAGCTGTTTTTATTTACTTGTTCCAGCCTAATACGAACGTGAATATGTAGGAGTGGGCTGGCGATAGGTAGGACGCACCCCGACTTCCACTTGCAGCGTTGAGCCTGGATCGTAATTCATCCTGGTGTTGTACTCGCGGCCTTGATAGAAGTAACGCACGTCGTAGCCACGAATCTCATCACGATAATCGGCAACTGTTTGACAACGCTGAACGTCGCGCGTGAAAGGAACGCGTTCAAATTCGGCATATTCACGCGGCGATGAAGCCCGGCGGTAGCTATTGTTTTCTGCATTGTTACCAATCAGACCACCAATGATGGCACCTGCTGCGGTCCCGCGATCACGACCACCGCTGCTATTACCAAATTGGTGACCAATCGCGCCACCGAGAACCGCACCTAGAATGGTACCGGGGCCTATTCCACCGCCACCTGAACGATTGTAGTCTCGGTAATTGTCACCGTAGCGATACTGATCATCATAAACCACGCGGTCACGGCTGCGTTCATCATAGGCTGTCACTTGTTCGTTGTAGCATTCGCGACGCGGCACAGACACCCGGTCATAAACAGGGGTGGATGAGATAACTTGTGCATTGTCATACTGCACATTTGAGCCATATTGATTGGCGTTCGCCGCGAGAGATACACCCGCTGACAATAACCCCACAGCTGACATGGCGGTAAAAACACCTGAAAGACGCTTATTCATGCTGCCTCCTTGTTAGTAACCTACACGCGCTAAACGCTGCGCATTTTCATCTGGTTGACGTCTCGCCACTGGAAATTTCGCCACGTTGCGAATTCAATTTGTAACCCAAAGTAACGAGCGTTTATTCACGCAAACGAAGTTACGAGCCTGCAGGCGAGATGGATTCGGCCTAAAATTGACAAAATAATCTTTTAAATCGCTACATTAATAGGAGATCAGCCATGTCAGCCGTACTCGAACCATCCTCCACCTCTTCCACCACCTCCACCGCCGCCCAAACCGTGAAGCTGTTGATTAACGGCAAGTTGATCGAATCAAAAACCAAGGTTTGGAAAGATATCGTCAACCCGGCCACGCAAGAGGTGTTGGCGCGTGTGCCGTTTGCAACAGCAGACGAAATAAACCTTGCCATTTCCACGGCAGCGGACGCTTTTAAAACCTGGAAAAACACGCCGATCGGCGCGCGGGCGCGAATTATGTTGAAGCTCCAAGAACTCATTCGCCGTGACATGAAAAAACTTGCAGCCTGCTTAACTGCCGAGCAGGGCAAGACTTTGCCGGATGCAGAGGGGGACGTGTTTCGCGGCCTCGAAGTGGTCGAACACGCCTGTTCGATTGGCACGTTGTCGCTGGGCGAAATCGCAGAGAACGTGGCCAACGGGATCGACACCTATTTTATTCGCCAGCCGATTGGTGTGTGCGCAGGCATTACGCCGTTTAATTTCCCGGCCATGATTCCACTGTGGATGTTCCCGATGGCGATTGTCACCGGCAATACGTTTGTACTCAAGCCATCCGAACAAGATCCAATGACCACGATGCTGCTTGCTGAACTGGCGATGGAAGCGGGCGTGCCCGCCGGTGTTTTAAACGTGATTCATGGCGGCAAAGAGGCTGTGGACGCGCTGTGCACCCATCCGACAATTCAGGCCGTGTCGTTTGTCGGCTCCTGCCATGTGGGTGAGCATGTGTACAAACTCGCGAGCAATCACGGCAAGCGCGCGCAGTGCATGATGGGCGCTAAAAATCATGCGGTGGTGATGCCCGATGCAAATAAAGACCACTCGCTAAACGCGCTCGTGGGCGCGGGTTTTGGCGCAGCGGGACAGCGCTGTATGGCGACTTCAGTGGTGGTGATGGTGGGTGAGGCAAACAAGTGGATACCCGATATTGTTGCCAAAGCTAAAACGCTAAAAGTGAATGCCGGTATCGTTGCCGGAACCGATGTCGGGCCGGTGATCTCCAAAGCCGCCAGATCGCGCATTGAGGGCTTCATCGCGCAAGGTGTTGCCGAAGGGGCAAAGCTGGAGTTGGATGGCCGCAATCCTATCATTGCGGGTTACGAGAAGGGTAATTTCATCGCGCCGACCATTTTCTCGGACGTGAAGCCGGGTATGCGAATTTATGACGAGGAAATTTTTGGGCCGGTGCTGGTGCTCGTGAATGTGGACACGCTGGATGACGCCATCGCGCTGGTTAACGCGAACCCCTACGGCAACGGCACCGGCATCTTCACCCAGTCAGGCGCGGTGGCACGTAAATTTCAAAACGAAATCGATGTCGGTCAAGTCGGCATTAACGTGCCCGTTCCCGTGCCCGTCCCGTATTTCAGCTTCACCGGTTCACGCGGCTCAAAGCTCGGCGATTTGGGCCCCTATGGCAAGCAGGTCATCCAGTTTTACACACAGACAAAAACCGTCACAGAGCGGTGGTTTGATGATTCGTCGGTGAATACAGGTGTGAATACGACAATTTCATTGAAGTGATTTTGTCCCTTGGACCCAATATCAGCCGCACTGACGGGAATTGGACTGCTGTGGGCCGCGGCAATCGGTATCCTATATTTTTTCTCTCGCGGATTTTGAGCACGTAAGAAAAAAGAGTGGCGAAGCCAAAGACGCGGGAACATAGTTTCAGAATGGAGTTATTGGATTTTTAGTATCTTTGTAGTTTTAATTATCTTGGCAAGAGTTATTGCCGCTTACATGAGTTTTCGTTTAAGCGCGTAGCCTTCACTAAGGATCATATGAAAATTGGATTCATAGGCCTCGGCCACATGGGTGGACCGATGGCGCGGAATTTATTGCAGCACGGCCATACGCTCAAAGTTTTCGACATGGTGCCCGACGCGATCAAGAAGCTCACCGACTTGGGCGCGGAACATGCCACCTCTGCGGGCAAATGTGCAGAAGGCGTCGATGCCGTCATCACGATGTTGCCCTCTTCACCACATGTGAGAAGCGTTTACGTTGGTGGAGTACTCGACAGCGCCGCCGCAGGCACGCTGCTGATTGATTCATCCACAATAGATCCACACACCGCGCGCGACGTGGCGTTTGACGCGAAGGCGAAAGGTTTTTGCATGATTGACGCGCCCGTTTCAGGTGGCACCGGCGGCGCAGAAGCAGGCACGCTGACCTTCATGGTGGGCGGGGACTTAGCGGACTTTGAAAAAGCAAAACCGATACTGGAATGCATGGGCAAAAACATTGTTCATTGCGGCGGCGCGGGCAATGGTCAGGTCGCGAAAATTTGCAACAATATGATGCTCGCAATCGAGATGATCGCCACCGCTGAAGGTATGTCGCTCGCCGCAACATTAGGGATGGACGCAAAAGTATTTGCGGGGATTGCGAATACATCAAGCGGACGGTGCTGGAGTTCGGACACCTACAATCCTTACCCGGGCGTACTGGAAAATTCACCGGCCTCGCGCGGTTACACGGGCGGATTTGGCGTCGATTTAATGTTGAAAGATTTAACGCTCGTGACCGAGGCTGCGAAAGCCGCGAAACATCCCGTCCTGCTGGGCGCGGCCGCCCAGCAGCTATATCAAATGCACTCGGGAAACGGCAACGGCGGCCTGGATTTTTCGAGCATCATCAAACTATATAAAAAAGACTCGTAATGATTAAGCATGTTATCGAAAACCACACCTGCATCATCACCATCGACAATCCTCCCGCGAACACATGGACACCGGAATCATTGCGAGCATTTAAAGCGCTGACGCGTGAGCTGGAAGCAAATCGCAACATTTATGCGGCGGTGATTACCGGCGCAGGCGAAAAATTTTTCTCGGCGGGCGCGGATTTAAAGCGTTTCAAAATTGAAAACGCGGCCGACAAATCAAACGCTCGCGCCTTCATTTGCGCCTTCGGCGACGCGTTCGAGGCATGGATGAACGCGCGCTTTGTCACCATCGCCGCGGTTAATGGTTACGCCATGGGCGGTGGCATGGAATGCGCGTTGTCGTGCGACATGCGCATCGCCGAATCGCATGCGCAGATGGCACTGCCGGAAGCGGGCGTCGGCCTGCTACCCGGTGGTTGCGGCACGCAAAATTTGCCCGCCTTGGTGGGCGAAGGCTGGGCAAAACGCATGATCCTCACCGGCGAACGTGTGAACGCAGAAACTGCGTTACGCATCGGCCTGGTCGAAGAAGTCGTTGAAAAAGGCAAGTCGCTCGACGCCGCAAAAGCAATGGCGGAACGTGTGGCAGGCCTCTCACCAAAGTCAGTCGAATTCTGCAAATCACTTATTCACAACTCGCGAAATGGCATCCCCCGCCGCGCAGGCCTGGCGCTGGAGCGCGAACGATTTATGGATCTTTTTGATTTTGAAGACCAGAGTGAAGGCGTAAGCGCGTTTCTGGAAAAGCGTAAACCAAATTGGAAGAACAGCTAGTATTTTTTATGAAACTCCATCATCCCCCGGGCTCTTGGCAACTTTTTGCTTTGGAACGGCCGCCAGCATTAGGGTTTAAATTTTTTTACTAGGTACTTACGGGCTAAAAAATAATATGCGGCTTCTGGCCTTCTAAGCCGGGGGTAACAGGTTCGAGTCCTGTCGGGCGCACCAAATTGTGCTTTGATATCAATCAATTAGCACCACCTCCATGAATTGATGGAAGGTGAAATTGTCCCAATTGTACATTCTTGGGACAATAACGCCTCACAACTTGAGGCGGCTCAGCTTTTTTGAGCAACGTGGCCAATGGACCGATTTCAATGGAACGGTTCCTCTTCTCTCCACCCCGCGCGAGAAAGAGAAATTGAGCGGCTTACTTCTGAAAAGAGGTTGGCATATGGCCACAATCATTAAGCACGGCGACGGCTACCAAGTGAAAATCCGTCGAAAAAATTGCACCCCTGTTAGCAAAACATTTCCGACGCACCAGCTCGCAAAAGACTGGGCTATTACCACTGAATCTGAAATGATTCGCGGTCAGTACGTCTGTCGTCACTCGGCTGAAAATACGTCGCTACGTGATGCGTTGGAACGATATTCGGTTGAAATATCGGCTGAAAAACCTGGGGCCGCCACGGAACGATATCGCATAAGGCTTTTACAATCTCAACTGTTTGCGTCACGGTCGTTGAGCAGCCTACGTCCTGAGGATTTCATAAAGTATCGTGATGAGCGCCGTCATTGTTTACGGCAGAATTTATCAACCGCTGATAAAAGGGTTGCTGAGGCTGCTCGCAAACGTAAGGACTTAGCTAGCTTGCCCAAGACATTCTTTGTTTCAGACTGCACAGTGCGGAAAGAACTTCGGCTAATTTCTCACTTGTTCAATATCGCAAAGCGTTGCTGGAATATTTATGTTGATAATCCGATCCAGTCGATCAAATTGCCTCCCGAAGGCGAGCCAAGAACGATCCGAATCCAGCCAGACCAATACACAAAATTATTGGCAGCTTTCGATACTTTTCAAAATCCCCACATCAAGCCTTTTATACTTTTTTTAGTTGAGACAGCCTTGCGGCGGGGCGAGGCACTTTCGCTACTTTGGGATGACGTTCGGCTTGAACAGAGATTTATCCTGCTGCGTAAAGGTAAAAACCAAAAGCCTAGGCAGGTACCGCTTTCTACAAGTGCAGTTGCAGTCCTTCAAAATTTGCCGCGAAATTCAGATAGTTTGTACATTTTTCCAATATCCACGGATGTTGTAAAACAATCGATGCGAACGGCTATAAGGCGTGCAGGGCTGATTGGGAGCGGCATTTGTACCCATACCCTACGTCACGAGGCTTGCAGTCGACTAGGGGATCGTGGCTTTACTGCCGTTCAAATTGCAGCCGTCAGTGGGCATCAAACTTTGCAGCTGGTTGCGCGATACGCCCATATTGATGTGCTGGCGCTTGCCAAGCAAATGGGATAGTCAGGCCGTGTTGTTGAGCGGGTTCGGTGAAATAGAGATATTTCATCGAAATTTTGCGACCGGCCAATGCCTGTTGTTGGCGCCGATGCATTTTTGACCCGCTGGGTCAATATTCAATCGGCGCGAACAACTGAGTGAGTTTTCGGCTGTAGGCTTGCAAAATATTGCTTCTCCGTGCGAGCATTTATGTACCACCCATAACCCAAGTGGAATTGATGAGCGTCCCCTTTTGTGAATCAGAACGTTCGCTCGCAGAGCAGAGCAACGGCCACTACGACTCGCAGATATTAATATGTAAGAAAAGCTGCAATGCGTTAGATGAAGTGATCGCGAGTGAGCGTCAACGATTGCTGAAGATTATGAAAATAATTGCGGCAGTTTGTGGAGTGGTTTTGCTGTTGTTTAGGGTGCCAATAGTGGCGGAGTTCGTTATGACGAAAACAGTCATAGATTTGCTCTGTGTTGTTTGTGCTGGTGTCGCAATATGGATTGTTTTCGTCAAAGAGAATCTGATTCTAAAAAAGCTTCATGTTCCAAAACAATCGTTAGAAACGCTTAATGCAGAATTGACCCAAAACGAACATGACCAGATAGCTGACGTTGAGCTGTGTCAGGGTTATGTAGAGGTGTCTGATTTGATCTCTATGCGAGCACGGTCTAAAATTCGGAAATGCTTGCTGGAGCGCTATCTATGAAATTCAAGTTTGGTTTTCCGAGCGAGCCGGATTCAATGCTCGATGGGGCGCGCAGGTTGGCCTTGCCGATCAAAAAAACCTACATTGTCGCTACCGCGATTGGTTTTTTTATAATGCTGCCGTTGTTTTATGGCATGTGGCGGATGCGTTGGAGCAATGATGTTATTTTTGGCGTGTTCAAGGCCGACACAATATTGCCCCTGCTGAGCGCAATGTTGGTAACGGTGATAGCTCACGAGTTTTGTCATTTGGTCATGCATCCGTTTTGTGGCCTCACAGATAAGTCTTATGTTGGGCTGGATAAAAAAACGGGACTCGTTTATGCACAGTATCTCGGCGTCGTTTCAAAAATGCATTTCACAGCTATTGATGTTGCGCCGCTGGTGATTGGAACCATCATTTCACTTTGGCTTGCATCGATGATGCCTGAGTGGGCTTCGTGGCTTGCGTTCGCATCTATTTTCAACGCAGTGGGTGCTGGTGGCGACGTTTACATACTCGCGGTTGCGTGGCGCGAGGTGCCAGCTCAAATGTCTTTACAGGGGCATCGGTTTGGTAAAAAAACCGCATCGCACTTGAAGATCGGCAATCAAGAAAGAATCTGAAAGGTAATATTTTTTTCACTTAACGTCGCGCACCATTCATCAAAATCTGATTTTGTCGAAGTGCCTATGACCGTCGTGTGAGAGTCGTCAGGGTTCTGTCGCATTAAGCTTTTTTCGTCAACAAATAGCGTTGATTTCATTGACTTTTTTCCCCTTGAAATTGCTTAATGCGACAGAACCTGTGTGCACCAGACTCGGTTCCATTTTCGGCGTCGCGATATCGCAGAACCAGTGCGAGTTAGAAGTCAAAAACGCGCGACGTTTCGCCTCAATCGTTAACGGCTTCGATACCCCCGCCCAATGCCTGATACAGGGCTGCCGTATCGGTCAAGCGAGCAGCTTGAGCCTGGATTCGGGTTAGCTGCGCTTGGCGAAACGCTTGCTCAGCGTTGATCAACATCAATGAACTCACAAAGCCGAGTTCGAGTTGTTTTTTTGAAAGAGCAAGATATTTTGTTGCCGCCGTCTCCGCCTTTTTCGCCGCCACTAAAAGGTTGGCATCAGCGTCTATGGCGTAAAGCGAATCGGCAACGTTCGTAAACGCCGATAACACCACACCGCGATATTGGGCCTTAGCCGCGTCTAATGCGGCTTCAGAGGCCATTTTTAGATGCAACAAATTGCCAAAGTCAAATACCGGCTGCGTGATGCTACCCAAGATTCCCCAAAAACGATTGGGGTCCAGAAACATATCTCTAAACCGATTCGCTGTCCCACCATACGCACCCGATATCGAAAACTGGGGCAGGCGATTGGCCATGGCAATTCCTAGTTGCGCGCTCGCCGTATGAACCTGGGCCTCAGCTGCGCGTACATCGGGTCTGTTTTGAACAAGAGTCGAGGGTAAGCTGACGGGTAAGGTTGACGGCAAGCGCAATTCATCCAATTTCTCTGTCAGCGCATCGCCTTGTGCGGGCGGACGACCTTCTAGCAGCGCCAATAAATCTCGCGTTTGTTCAAGTTGCTTCACCATGGGTGGAACGCTGAGCTCGGCCTGGGCGACGGCCGTTTCCTGCGCGGCGACATCGAGCCCCGATGCGTAGCCCAAGTCACCCTGTTTGCGTATAAGCGACAATGACTGGTTGCTGAGTGAAACAATTTGTGCCAACGCCGCAACTTGTTCACGCAACGAAGACTCCTGAACAGCGGCGGTCACAACGTTGGCGGCCAAGGTCAACCTAGCCGCCCTTAGCTGATGCGATTGAAGTTCTGCCTGGGCCGTAAGGGATTCTGTTAGCCGGCGGTTGCCGCCAAATACGTCCGGTGAATAGCCAATGGCTAACTGCGCTGTATGAAGGGTATAGAGTGGGTCGCCGCTGGTTAATGTTGGCGAGATGGTGCCGATGGGATTTTTTTGTCGGCTCGCCGAATAATTGGCTTGAATGCTCGGGAACAAGCTAGCGCGCTGCGCGGTAGCAAGTTCCTGCGCTTGACGTAACGTTGCAGCGGCACTTTCGGCCGTTGGATTGTGGTTGAGCGCTTCGTCAACCAAATGATTCAATGATGGGGAGCCGAAGGCACGCCACCATTGGTCGGTCAACTTGCCGCCCCATTCAAAATTCTGAATTTCTTGGCCTAGGGCCGACGCGCTTGTCGTTGCGCCAATCGGTGTTCGTGTGTAAGAGTCCGCATGCGGGGAGTCGGGGCGCTGAAAGTCGGGACCCACTGCGCAACCCGCAACCGCGCTCGTGATTACAGCAACGACGATTAACTGCCATCGCTTTTTGCTTAAATATCGGATTGAAGTCAACGTCATAAATACCACCTTAAGTGCATCCCGTCAGTTTACTTTCTTGCTGCATCGGTTAATCTTTTGTTGTTATCGGGGACGCCGAGAAACGCTTTTTCACATGACTCGTCCATTCAATAACCAACACCTGCAACGCGGGCGCGACGATTAAAAGCATGATCGGGCCAAGTAGCATACCGCCAACAACCACGGTTGCCAACGGACGCTGTACCTGACTGCCGATGCCCGTCGAAATCGCCGCCGGTAACAGCCCGATGCAGGCTGAAAGCGCCGTCATTAACATGGGGCGCATTCGTTGTTCCGCCGCCAGATACATGGCGTCGAGCGGACTTTTTCCCTCTTCAACTAAACTGTTGAAATAGGTAATGACTAAAATGCCGTTCATGACGGACACACCGAAAAGCGAAACAAATCCGATTGCCGCCGATACGCTCATCTCAAGCCCCGATACGTAGAGCGCAATGATGCCGCCCGCAATGGAAAAGGGGATCGCCACGAGCGTGAGTAGGCTGTCTCTAAACGAATTGAAGAGGGTATAGAGTAAAACCAGAATGGCCCCGAGGGCAATCGGCAGCACGATGGCAAGACGCGATTTTGCCTGTTGCAATTCCTCAAATTCGCCAGCCCAAATAATTCGATACCCTTGTGGCAACACAATATTCTTTTCGACGCGCTCTTGGGCCTCGGCAACCGTTCCACCCAAGTCGCGCCCGCGTACACTGAACTTAACCGGGATGAATCGTTGATTCCTCTCATGAAAAATATACGATGCGCCCGTATCAAGGGAAATCGTCGCCAGTTCCTTCAGCGGTATCTGCGCGACGCCCCCAGCGGCTGACGTATAACCGACTTTGACATTTCCAATCGCGTCAAGACTCTTTCGGTATTCGGGCGCGAGCCGTACGGTTAAGGCAAATTGCCGGTCACCTTCTAATACCGTTGTGGCTTGTGTGCCTCCAATCGCTGCTTGCACGACAGATGTGATGTCGCCTGAGTTCAACCCATAGCGCGCCGCTTTTGCCCGATCGACAGTGATGTTAAAATTGGGTTGACCTAGTACGCGAAAGACACCGAGGTCCTCAACGCCTCTCACCTGCGCCATTTCATGCAACACTTGTTCGGATAATTTCTCAAGCGTCGCCAAATCAGGCCCGATGATTTTCGCCGAATTTGCCCCTTTCACGCCCGATAATCCCTCTTCAATATTGTCTTGAATATATTGCGAGAAATTGAATTCGATGCCGGCAAACTCGGTCCCGAATTCTCGTTGCAAATCCGCAACCAGCATTTCCTTGGTGTAACCAGAACGCCAGTCATCAAACGGCTTGAGCGGGACAAATAGTTCAACGTTATAAAAGCCAGATGCGTCACTACCATCGTCCGGACGTCCGTGTTGGGAGACGACGGTCAATACTTCAGGGTGCGTGCCCAGGATTTGCCGCATGCGCGCAACTTTGTCAATGCCCGCCTCTAACGAAATCGTCGTGGGCATGGTGGCACGAATCCAAAGATTTCCTTCTTCGAGCGCAGGTAGAAATTCCGTCCCGATGCGCGGTAAGAGAAGACCGGCAAAAGCCAGAAAAATAACACCAAGCAGAACCGTTGTCTTGCGACGAAGCAGTGCCCAACGTAGGGCCGGGTTGTATACGCGACGAATGGCACGAACCAATATTGTTTCTTTTTCTTCTATCGTCTTTGGTAACAAAAAGGAGGCTAATACGGGCGTCACCGTGAAGGTCGCGATCAGCGCGCCGAAGAGGGCATATGCATAGGTTCTGGCCATCGGATTAAAAATTTGGCCCTCAACACCTTGCATGCTAAAGAGTGGAATAAAGGCGGCGATCGTAATGGCGGTGGAGAATAGAACGGCGCGATCGACTTGCTTAGCTGAAATATAGAGCAAACGCATACGCATGCTCCAGCCTTCCCAAATTTGAGTGCGCACTTTTGATGCGGCCAAAACTGCGCCGCCCTCGTCATGGATTTCCGACAATTGACCGTGTGCCTGTTGAAAGTTTCGAAATATATTCTCGACGAGAATCACGGCAGAATCGACGATAATTCCAAAGTCAACCGCGCCGACTGACAGCAAATTCGCCGAATCGCCAAGGAGAACAAGGATCATGACGCTAAATAGAAGCGCGACGGGAATATTGGCGCTAACGATGATGGCACTGCGCAAGTCGCCTAAGAAAACCCACTGAATAAAAAATACGAGCAAGCAACCAAAAATAAGGTTGTGGAGAACCGTATGCGAGGTCACGTTAATCAGAGTGGAGCGATCGTAGTACGGCACAATTTTCACGCCGGGCGGAAGCGTGCCGTCTTGATTAATTTTCTCGACTTCATTTTTTAGACGGTCGAGCACTTCATTTGTTTGAAGCGTTCGATTCATGACCACGACACCGGTCACTACATCGTCTTGCTCATCGCGGCCGGCCTTCCCAAGTCTTGGAACGTAACCAATTGATACGCGTCCTACATCCTTAATCAGAACCGGCACGCCGTTTGATTGTGCCAACACAATGTTTTCGATGTCGTTAACATCTTTTATTAAGCCGACCCCTCGAACATTGACCGATTGCTGACCAATATTAACGGTGCGACCGCCCACATTGGCATTCCCATTTCCTATGGCCGTGATGAGTTGTGGCAGTGTCACATTATACGCTTCGAGTTTGGTGAGATCGGCTTCAACTTCATATTCTTTTGTTGTTCCGCCCCATGTCACGATCTGCAAAATACCCGACACCGCCAGTAGGCGTCGGATCACGACAGAATCCTGAACCGCACGCAAATTGGTCAGACCAAAGTGCGGCGGTGCTTCAAGTTGATAACGATAAATTTCTCCGACGAGGCTTGAGGCCTGAATTTGGGGTTGTACGCCGGCCGGTAGGGTGACATTTTGTTGAAGACTAAGGGCCGCCTGCGTATAGGCAAAGTAGTAATCAATACCGTACTTAAACGTAACGCGGACGAACGATAGGCCGTAAAAAGACGTTGACCGAATGGATTCAACGCCAGGCGTGGTGGCCAGCCCCAATTCGAGCGGACGCGTATACGAGCGCTCCATTTCCTCCGCCGACAAACCCGCTGCTTGCGCGGTTATTTCAAGAATAACGGGGGCCGGATTGGGGTATGCCTCAATATTGAGTTTCGAAAACGCAAACAGTCCGGCAACCAAGAAAACAAACAGGCCAAGAATGACGATGGGTCGACGCGAAAGCGCAAACGAAATGATACTGCTCAGCACAAGTTAGCTCCGTTAAAAATCAGTGATATGTCAATCGGCGATTTCTTATCGGGATTGCAACGCAAGCGCATTGCCCAGAAAAATGGCGCCATCGGTTGCGATTTTTTCGCCCGCTGTAAGGCCTTCAACAACCTGATAGTTGTTGTCTTGCATCATCCCCAGCGTAACCGGCCGCCGCGCAAAGCGCAGACCGTCGGTGGTTACAAAAACAGTCTGGGTCCCATCACCTTCGCGAACAACGGCATTGGCTGGAATGGCCACCGATTTTGATTGCTGACCTGAATGGATAATAAAACGGGCTAACATTTGCGGATGAAGTTCGAAATGCGGATCGGCAATCTCAGAGCGGACGGAAATTCGGTGCGTATTGGTGTCAACCGCGGCGCCTATGTTGACAATTTCGCCTTGAAATTTGCGGTCCGGGAAAGCGGGTACGAAAACCGAAACGTGCTGTCCTAAACGTAACGATGGAATGTTGTATTCGGATACCGCAGCCACCATCCATTTGGTGGAAAGATCAGCTACCACGAAGGGAGGTGGCGCGTTGCCAGGCTGAACGAACAAACCTGGCACGGCGTTGCGGGATGTTACGCGTCCTGCAAAGGGGCTCGTGATACGAAATTCCCCGTCCACTGTGCGGCTGGCCACAATAGCATCCAGTTCATGGTCGGACTTGCCAAATATTTTCAGCGCGTTTCGCGCCGCGTTAAAGCCCGCTTCTGCGACTTGTTGATCGGAGGCTGCCTGGTCCCAATCCTTTTGCGAAATAGCCTGGATTTCTAACATCTTTGTGGCGCGATCCAGCGCTTTTAGTGTGAGCGCCCGCACACCGGCAGTTGCGATGAGTGTTGATTCTGCTTGGACCAGCTCCGAGCTATCGATGGAGAATAACGCTTGACCGGCTTTTACGTTATCGCCAGATTTCGCAAATACTTGCCGGATTTTGCCTGCATAGGGCGCAAAGATTTGGACGGTTTTATCGAGATTAAAATCGATGTAGCCAATGGCTTCCGTTTTTGCCGAAAAGGCGCGTGTCGTCACGGGAACCACCACCACCTGTTTTGACTGGAGACCGGTTACAACAATCTCGCCGAAGCTTTTTGGCTCGACGGCTCGGGCCCTATTGGCGACGTTGACCTCCTTCGTGTCGACTGCATAGGCACACAGGTGCATTAGACAAAGGTTTGATGCGACCAGCAAACAGAGCCACTTACTGTTCCAGGTTGCGTTTATGAGGCTATTCGACTGCATGTTAATACCCTTCATCGCGCATTCGCCTAGACAAGATTGAATTGATATCGATTCGACAATGTTAACGAACGACAATATTTTGGTGTTGTTGAGGTTTTGTTGCGCGCCGTGTTCGGCGGGTTGACCCCATTATTTTTATGGGTAACATCGGCGCCCGTTAGATTGGGTTGAATAAAAGCACCATTTGATCTATTCGTCGATATCCCAATACGACTTGCCCCGAAAGATCAGCTGAACGTAATCATTCAATGATCCTTAGGCGACACTGTTTGGTTCGAAGAAGCAATTATTTTCCCGCCGCCACCAAGCAATTGCCGTTGACGAGAAGGGACGCCATTCGCCATCGAGGCACTAATTCCTTACGATGTCGAATCGTCGATTGCCTGTCTAAACATACCAACCAGATTTCCGAATAGCATGTTAGACGGATGAGTCTATTCGGAACATGAACAAAACATTACCATTTGTTTAGGTAACGTTATTGAAGGCGGAAAATAACATGCGCACGGTGAGGCCCGGTTCAGCGCCTTCAACATAGAGTGTCCCGCCATGAAGGTCAACAATGGCCGCGACGATGG